>Ga0105044_10004136_pt1 | contig 19919 bp, 18 predicted proteins | sample MAT01_FD_78092 | JGI IMG/M metagenome (GOLD analysis project Ga0105044, IMG submission 78092) | Freshwater microbial communities from Lake Fryxell liftoff mats and glacier meltwater in Antarctica - MAT-01 | ecosystem: Environmental > Aquatic > Freshwater > Ice > Liftoff microbial mat | place...
AATCGGTTCGCAGCGGGCGCCGTCGACCAGCGTCCATTGGTGAGTTCGTAGTACCCGGCCCTCGCCCCAGGTGGGATCGAGGGCTCGGAGCAGCTCCGCGGGGCGGAGGCTGCGGGGTTGGGAGGCCAGCTCCGCCTCGATCACGAGGTCGTCGTGGCGTAGGGCAAGGATGGCGGGGCGAGCGTCGAAGGTGACCTCGTTGCCCTTGCGTTCGACGACGATCGGCAGCTCGGCCGCCGCATTCGCGCCAGCGATGGCGTCGGCCACCTGCATCGACGACACGCCCGCGAGCTCGATCCGCCAGCTCGAGCTGGTGACGGCCTGCTGGAGCGACTCGATGCCCGGGGCGATCGGAATGGCGATCTGCGCCACCATGCCCTCGGGCAACGACGGGGTGACGATCTCCGGGACCTCAGCGGGGTCGAGGTCCTCTACCAGGTCGATGTCGAGGTACTCCCCCAGGCTCTCGTGGCCGGTGGAGAGGGCCAAGCCAAAGCTGAGCCGCGGGCGCGGCGAGAACCCCTCGCTGTAGGCCACCCGGACGCCTGATCGACGCAGGCTTCGCTCCCAGATGCGAGCGAGGTCGCGGTGAGACAGGAACCGGATCTTGCCAACCTTCGTGAACCGAACGCGCTGCTTCACACGCCCGCCCCTGCCGGTTTCCGGGGCGACAACGTGACCGGTACCTCTCCGCCCCGTTGCAGATCCTGGCCGGTGCCCTGGCTGCCGCCCGCGGGCGGGACGGCCGAGGCGACCACGTGCTCGATGCCGTAGCCGGTGCACGCGCCGCAGTCGTAGCAAGGAGTCCAGCGGCAGTCCTCCAGGCCCAGCTCCTCGAGCGCGTCGCGCCAGTCCTGCCAGAGGAAGTCCTTGTGAAGGCCCGCCGAGAGGTGATCCCATGGCAGCACCTCGTCCTCGGTGCGATGGCGATGGCAGTACCAGTCCATCTCGAGACCGTGCGCCTCCATGGCCGCTTCCCAGAGGTCGAGCCGGAAGTGCTCGCTCCACTCCTGGAACGTGCCGCCGGCGCGCCACACGTGCTCGATCACCGGGCCGAGCCGCCGGTCGCCACGGCTCACGAGCCCCTCGACGAGGCTGGCGCGGGTGTCGTGCCACTTCAGCTGCACGCCCTTGGCCTTGCGGGCTGCGTCGCGCAGCAGGTTGACCTTGCGCCGCAGCTCCTCCTCCGTGTTCATCCCGAACCACTGGAACGGGGTGAACGCCTTCGGCACGAAGCCCCCCACGCTCACGGTGACAGAGCCGTTGTGGCCCTTGGCCTTGGCCAGCTCGAGGCACCGGCTGGCCAGCTCGACGATCCCGAGGGTGTCTTCGTCGGTCTCCGTCGGCAGGCCCGTGAGGAAGTAGAGCTTCACGCGCCGCCAGCCCTGGCTGAAGGCCGAGTCGACGGCGGCGTAGAGGTCTTCCTCGGTGATCAGCTTGTTGATCACCTGGCGCATGCGCCACGAGCCCGCTTCGGGGGCGAACGTCAGGCCCGTGCGGCGGGCCTTCTGGATCTGGGCCGCCACCCCCACCGTGAAGGCGTCGACCCGCAGGCTCGGGAGGCTCACCGAGATGTTTCCGCAACCGACCGCGTCGTCCATGGCGGACTTCACGACGTCCTCGATGCCGGAGAAGTCGGCGGTGGAGAGGCTGGTGAGCGCCACTTCGTCGTAGCCGGTGCGGCGAATGCCCTGCTGCACCATCTCACGGACCTGGTCGGCGGGACGTTCGCGGACTGGTCGCGTGATCATCCCGGCCTGGCAGAACCGACAGCCGCGCGTGCAGCCCCGGAACACCTCGACGTTGAGCCGGTCGTGCACCACCTCGGTGAGCGGCACGATCTGCTGCTTCGGGTACGGCCAGTCGGCGAGGTCGGCGATGGTGCGCTTCTCGACGACCGCGGGCGCGGCGGGATCGATCGAGGCGGTGACCTCGAGCCGACCGTCGGCGAGATAGCGCGGCTCGTACAGCGCCGGGACGTAGACCCCTTCGATGCCGGCCAGCGCCCGCAGCACGTCGATGCGGGCGCAGCGGCCGCTCGCCTTCCACGCGCCGACCGCTTCGTTGATCTCGCTCACCACTTCCTCGCCGTCACCGAGCACGACGAAGTCGAGGAAGTCGGCCAGCGGCTCCGGGTTGTACGTCGCGTGGCCCCCCGCCCCGATCAGCGGATGCTCGGGAAGCCGGTCCTTGGACCAAACGGGCACGCCGGCAAGGTCGAGGCAGTTGAGGACGTTCGTGTAGACGAGCTCGGCCGAGAGGTTGAACGCGATCAGGTCGAACTCATCGGCGCTGCGATGGGTGTCCACCGAGAACAGCGGGATGTCCTCGCGGCGCAGCACCTCTTCGAGGTCGGTCCATGGGGCGTAGGACCGTTCGGCGAGGGCATCAGGCCGCTCGTTGAGGATCTCGTACAGGATCTGCAGGCCCTGGTTCGGGAGCCCGATCTCGTAGGTGTCCGGGTACACCAACAGCCAACCGACCCGATGCGGGGCGGGGGCTGGCACCTCGGCGCCGAGCTCGCAACCGATGTAGCGCGCTGGCTTTTGGACCGAGGCGAGGTGCGGCTCAAGGCGAGCCCAGACGTCGACCATGGTGGCGTAGAGGGTACCGGACGACTCCCGAACGCCTGACATCCCCGAGCTGGTGGCGGCCCCAGAGCTCCAACCGGGGTGCGAAGTGCTTCGTTTTCGCAGCACTTCGCACCCGGGTTCGCGTCCGCGGGAGGCGGTTCACCCATCCTCGGCGAGGACGGCGTCGAGGGCACGGCGACCCAGCGGGATCACCCGCTCATCGCCCCCGAGGTGGGCGACGGCCAGGGCCAGCGCCCATCCCTTGCCCCGCTGCCAGGTGTCCTCGTCCGCTCCGCCATAGGCCTCACGAAACGCGCTCCGCACGGATGCCGGCAGCCAGAACCACGCGACGGACAGGTCGGTGGCCGGGTCGCCCCCCGTCATGTCACCGAAGTCGACCACCGCCGCGAGGCGACCACGGTGGACCACCAGGTTGCGGGGATGGAGATCGCCGTGAAGCCAAAGGGGGGGCCCGGTCCACGCAGGGGTCGCAACGAGCGCAGCCCATTGCGCCTCGATCTGGGACCGGTCGACTTGGTCTCCGAGCCCATCCAGACCCTCGGCCAGACGAGCGGCTCGGTCCGCCAGCGGCACGCCTCGGTAGGGATTGACCGGCGCGTCCGACGGGGCGGGGCAGTGGAGGGCCGCCAGGAATGCGCCCAGCCGTTCCGCGGTGTCGCCCCAATCGGTCGGATCAGCCACTGCAGCCTCCTCGCCGGGGAACCACGGCACGACCGACCAGAGCCACGGATACCCCATTCCCGGGGCGCCGACGCGCACCGGCGCGGGTACCGGCAGCGGCAAGCCCGGCGCCAGCTCGGCCAGCCACCGCTGCTCGTTGACGGCGAGCAACGCTCCCATCGCCCGCTGCGGTAGACGGATCGCGAGGTCCTCGCCGAGACGAAAGACGATGTTGTCCCAGCCCGACGCCACCTCGACGATCGGGAGCGTGGCGAGATCCGGGTGCTGCTCGCGAAGCAGGTCTTGCACAAGCCCAACCGTCAGGTCGACCTCAGCATCCGGCTCGGCCATTCGGCTCAGCTGAAGCGACGCATGTGGACGTTGAGGACGAGGCCCATGGCGATGAAGGCGGTGAGGGTGCTGGAGCCGCCGTAGCTCATGAAGGGCAGCGGGATGCCGGTGACCGGCATGATCCCCATGGCCATGCCGATGTTCTCGAAGACCTGGAACACGAACATCGACAGCACACCGACGCAGATCAGTGTGCCGAGAGGATCCCGAGCCAGTTGGGCAGTGCGCCAGATCCGCCAGGAGATGATGCCAAGGAGGGCGAGCAGCGTTCCCGAGCCGACGAAGCCGAGCTCCTCCCCCACCGCCGTGAAGATGAAGTCTGTGTGCTGCTCCGGCACGATGCCGAGCCGCGTCTGCGTGCCCTGGCCGAGTCCGGCGCCGAGGAGGCCTCCGGAGCCGATGGCCACCTTGGCCTGGTCCTGGTTGTAGGACGAGTCGCGGGCGACGCACTCCTTGCTCTCCGTCTCGAGGAACGAGGTGAACCGGCACTTCTGATACTCCTCGAGCATCCCTGAGTTCAAAACGAATCCGACGCCCACGATGCCGACGAGGGTGAGGGCGGCGATGTGCCTCCCCTGGGCACCACCGATGAGAAGCATGCCCATCGCTATGGCGACGAACACGAGGGTCGTGCCGAGGTCGGGCTGCAACATGATGAGGGCCATCGGCACGCCGGCCAGGCCGAGGACCAGCGCCAACCGTGGGACGTCGAGCTCGTTGTTGAACTGCGCCATCACCGACGCCAGCGTGATGATCACGACGATCTTCGCCAGCTCGGAGGGTTGCAGCTGAAACGGCCCGAGCTGGAACCAGGCCTGGGTGCCCTTGCGCTCGCTGCCCAGCCCCGACACCACCAGTAGCAGCAACAGGAGCACCGCGCCGTAGGCCGCGGGCGCCAGCTCGCGGTAGCGCCGGTAGTCGACGAGGGCGACGGCCAGCATGATGGCGGCGCCGATGACGACGAAGAGCACCTGCCTCGTCACGAACCCCGCGTCGAACGCATCAGGGTCGCTCCCCCGCGTGGAGCTGAAGATCATCAGGCAGCCCAGCACGCAAACGGCGGCCACGCACGCGATCAGCACGAGATCGATGTGCCGCCACGGCGCCGACGGATTGCGCGACAGCCGGCCCAGTGCCCCCGGGGCGACGTGGTTGCGAGCAGAGAACGTGGCGGGCGCGGTCATCGGTCGGGAACACCCCCGACCTCGGGGGCGAGCGACGGGAGCTCCTCGAGCGTGCCGCCCTCAGGAGCCGGCCCAAGGGGGATCGTGCCCGAGAGCACGTCGTAGAGCCGACGAGCGACCGGCGCGGCGGCGGAACCTCCGTAGCCCGCCTCCTCGAGCAGCACCGAGATGGCGAACAGCGGGTTGTCGGCAGGGGCGAACGAGCCAAAGACGGCGGTCGGCGCCTTGGAGCCGACCTGAGCCGTGCCCGTCTTGGCCGCGACGGCGAAGGAGTCCGAGGGGAAGCCGCTGAACGCAGTCACCGCGGTGCCTCCCTCGCTGGTGGTCACGCCCTTGAGCCCGTCGAGGATCGCGGCCCGCCACTCGGGGAGGAGCTCTACTCGGCTCAGCTCCTTGGGGGCGATCGTCTCCGTCACCTCTCCGGTGACGCCATCGTGGATCTCCTTGACGATGTGGGGGGTCCACACCGTGCCGCCGTTGCCGATGGCGGCGTAGGCGTTGGCGATCTGAAGCGGGGTGACGAGAACGGCGCCCTGGCCCACCGCCATGTTGACGTTGTCGCCCGTGCGCCAGCTGTCCTCGAGACACTCCACCTCGCTGCAGTACTCGGCGAGCCAACGCGGCGAGGGAATGACCCCGGATTGCTCGAAGGGGAGGTCGATCCCGGTGTCCTTGTAGAAGCCCCACCGCTGGAGGAGATCGCTGAACTTCTCCGGGCCACCGAGTGCGTCCTGATCGCGCCAGAACTGTGCCCCGATGCTGTAGTAGAAGACGTCGGAGGACACGGTGAGCGAGCGACGTAGGTCCACGCTGCCGTAGGCCTTCTCGTCGTCGTTCGTGAAGAAGCACGAATCGCCGGCGCACCCGGGCACCTCGAACTTACCGGTGTCGTAGATGGTGGTCTCGGGGGTGAGGATCCCGGCCGACAGCGCCGCCGAGGCCGTAAAGGGCTTGAAGGTGGACCCCGGCGCGTACTGGCCCTGGATCGCTCGGTTGTTCTGCGGCGCGAAGTTCGCCGGGTCATCGAGATAGGCAAACTCCGAGTCGCTCACGCCGTCGATGAAGCGTGCGGGCTCGTACGTGGGATACGACGCCATGGCCACCACGCCGCCGGTGCGGGGATCGAGCACGACGGCGGACCCGACCTGCGCCACCACCGGACCCTTGCACCCGTTGCACGAGCGGTCCTGGGCCAGCGTGAGGCCGCTCTTGAGCGCCTGCTCCGTTTGCGCCTGCACGTCGATGTTGATGTTCAGGAGCACGTCGTCTCCGGGGATCGGGAGCTCGCCCCCGATGTCGCGGATCGGCTGGTTGGAGGCGTCGACCTCGATCTCTCGGGTGCCCGGCGTGCCGCGCAGGTAGGGCTCGTACTGCAGCTCCACGCCCGACTTCCCGATCTCGTCGTTCAGCGTGTAGGCCTTGTCTGATTCGGCCACCAGCTCGAACTCTTCATCGTTGATCTGGCCGGTGTACCCGAGGACGTGGGCGGCGAGGCTCCCGAAGGGGTAGTGGCGCACCGCCACGCGCTCGGCGGCCACGCCAGCCAGCTCCTCGGCGTGCTCGTCGATCCAGATCTTCAGCTCTTCGGGCACGTTGTTCGCCACCGGCACGGGCACGTAGGGGCTGTAGCGCTCGTTGGCGAGATCCTTCTCGAGGTCTTCCACCGTCTTGGCCTTGGAGGAGCGGGAGAGACCCTCCGCCAGCTTGGTGAGCACCTCGGTGCGCGGACCCGTGTCGAGCTCCTTCAGGATGGTGCGGTCGATCGTGACCTGCACCGAGATCACGTTGTCCACCAGGACCTTGCCGTTCACGTCCAGGATGCGACCGCGGGGCGCCTCGACGGGCACGACTCGCACCCGGTTGGCCTGGGCCTCCACCCGGAACTCGTCCGTGGCCATCACCTGCAAGTACCAAAGGCGAGCGAAGAGGGAGGCGAACAGGGCGACCACCACGATGCCCAACACAGAGAGCCGTACCCGGGGCGACTCCGTGTTCATCGGTAGACCGCTCGCGTACGGGCGCCGTCGGCCGCGCCCGTGGCCCAGCGCATGGCCGGCACCACGACCGGCGCGGCGATGGCATTGAGGAGCCCGACGACAAGGGCGATCTTGAGGAGCGACTGCGACACGAGGTCTTCCCCCACCACGGTGCCGAACACGCCGTACAGGATGACACCCACAACGCTCGCCGCGGCCGCGGTGCCCACCGGAATCCACCAGGCGGCCCGGAGCACGGAGTGCTGGAGCAATCCAACGCCGTAGGCCACCAGCGCGTAGGTGAGGGCCGACAAGCCAAAGGGCATCTGGAGGTTGAGGTCGTAGGCGAGCCCGGCCGCGAAGGCAATCGTGGCGCCGCGGTCGGGCCCGGCCGCCACGCCAGCCGAGATGGCCACGAGCAGCATCAGGTCACCGTGGACGCCAAACAGTCCGAACCGCGGGGCGATCCCGAGCTGGAAGGTGAGGGCGATCGCCAGGATGAGCGACGTACGAACGGCCACGATGGCCGGGCCGGCGGGTGTCACCCGGGCTCCCAGAGGAGAACGGTGACGAACGCCAACCGCTCCGTGTCGGCCATCGGGCGCACCACGAGCTCGACCGTGAGGCCTCCCCCTGCTTCCCGTGTCTCCTTCACCCTGGCCACGGGGATGTCGGCCGGGAACGCGCTGTGGGCGATCCCGCTCGTGACCATCGCCGTACCGGCCTTCGGGATGTCGTCGCCATCGGGGACGATGTTCGTGTCCACGATCAGCTCCTTGGCACGGCCCTGCCCCCGTGCGGTGCCGGTGAGCCCGCCGGGAAGCCGCACCCCCACCGCGAAGCCAGGGTCGGTGATGAGCTGCACCGTGGAGCGACGGTCGCTGACCTGCACCACCTTGCCGACGAGGCCCGCCCCGTTGACGACGGGCATCCCCACCTTGATGCCGTCGGAGGAGCCCTTGCCGATGTCGATCGTCTCGGCAAAGTTGGACGCCGGACCCGCGACCATCCGAGCGCGCACGGGCGTGATCGTGCCGATCCATGGCAGGTCGAGCTGGGCGGTGAGCTCTTCTAGCTGTTGGGCGGCATCGGCGTTGAGCACCTCTTCGCCCTCGAGCTCGGCGATGCGCTCGCGCAGGCGATCGTTCTCGCTCTGCACGTCGCCAAAGTTCGTGATGCCGTGCCAGGCGTTCGTGAAGGGCTCGCTGACGGCCTCGCCCACGCCCTTGAGCGGCGAGAACACGGCGCCCGCCGCGTTGCGCGCCGTGCGCACGACGGCCGCGTCGCGGAAGTCGAGGGTGAGCACGGCCAGCGAGGTGAGCACCAGGAGCGCGAGCGTGATGCGAGAGCGGCCGCCAGTGCGACGGGAGAGGGCCACGAACTAGTGAGCGGTCAGTGGTTCGCGGAAGTGAAGAGCACGCCCTTGAGGGCTTCGAACTCTTCCAGCGATTGACCGGAGCCGATGGCGACGGCATGGAGAGGATCGGGAGCGATGACGATGGGCATGCCGGTTTCGTGGTGGAGGCGAGCCTGTAGCCCGTGCAGCAGCGCTCCGCCGCCGGCGAGGGTGATGCCCTTCTCCATGATGTCGGCGGCGAGCTCCGGCGGTGTCTTGTCGAGGGTGACCTTCACGGCGTCGACGATGGCCGACACCGGCTCTCCCATGGCCTCGCGGATCTCCTCGGTGGTGGTGACGATCGTCTTGGGGAGGCCAGTGACGAGATCGCGGCCTCGGATCTCGGCGTGCAGCTCCTCCTCGAGCGGCCACGCGGACCCCAGTGCGATCTTCACTTCCTCCGCGGTGCGCTCGCCGACCGCCAGGCTGTATTCCTTCTTGATGAACTGCACGATCGAGTCGTCGAGCTCATCGCCGCCCACGCGCACCGACTGGCTGGCCACGATGCCGCCGAGGGAGATGACCGCCACCTCAGTGGTGCCTCCGCCGATGTCGACGATCATGTTGCCGGTGGGTTCCTGCACAGGCAGCCCGGCCCCGATGGCGGCGGCCATCGGCTCTTCGATGATGTAGGCGGGCTTGCGGGCACCGGCGTACTCGGCGGCCTCCTGTACGGCCCGCTGCTCCACGCCGGTGATGCCCGAGGGAACGCAGATGACCATGCGGGGCTTGCTCCAGCGGCGGTTGTTCACCTTCTGGATGAAGTAGCGGAGCATCTTCTCGCAGATCTCGAAGTCGGCGATGACGCCATCCTTCAGCGGCCGGATCGCCTGAATGTGCGAGGGGGTGCGGCCGATCATGCGCTTGGCCTCGACGCCGACGGCGAGGGGCCGGCCGTCGCGGACGTTGATGGCCACCACGGACGGCTCGTTGAGCACGATGCCACGACCGCGGACGTACACCACGGTGTTGGCCGTGCCGAGGTCGACCGCCATGTCGCGGCCCATGATCGACGAAAGAAGGTTCTCGGACATCGGGGCGGGGCCCTCTCCGCTAGCTGCCACCGGGCGTTCGACGCAGCGTACTCGTGCAAGGTCGGGGCCGGAAGGTCGACCTTTGGTCGACCTTCGGCCTCATGTGGAGGATCAGCCTAGAGCTTGTAACCCAACCGCAACAATCGGGCCCCGCCCGCTCATGGTCGGGCGGCGAGCCGACAGCCGTCGCGAAGCCACAGCTCCTGGTCATCCCGGCGGAACACGGCCCGGTAGTCGGTGAGATCGGCTCGCAGCCCGGGGAGGTAGCCGAGGCGCTGCGACCAGATCAGTACGGCACACACTCCCGGTGCATGGGCGGCGGACACGACGTCGTCGGTGGTCAGCTGGCCGGCGCCGATGCGCACGAAGGAGACGTCCACCACCCACCCTGGGCTCGTCCGCCCCGCGAACCAAGCCAGCTCCGCCGCGTCGCTGATCACCATTCCCGACCGCGGCTCGATCCGACGAAGCAGATCGATGGCCGCGCGCTGATCGGCCTCGGGCGCAACGGGGGTTCGGCGCCACTGCGCACCCGCGCCGTGGCTTGGAAGCAGCAGCACGGCGACTGCGACGATGACAACGACCGGCGGCCGGTGCATCGCCACCAGGAGAGCGGCCGGCGGCACCACGACCGCGAGGTGTTGGAGAAAGAGCGGCTGGTGCCCGACGAGGACCGCAGCGGATCCGAGCATCCAGATCCACAACGCCACGTGCAGGTCGGCCGCGCCCGGGCTTGCGGGCTCGGCCCGCAGGGGTCGCCGCCCACCCGCGACGGCGCGGACCACGGACCACACCACCGTCACCGCTGCGGTGGCGAGGAGCAACCGGTCGCGGTGCCGCAGCCCCCAGTACACGAGCTCCCGGTTGGCCGACACGTCGAACCCCTCGGTCGCGTCGAGGTGCAGCAGGATCGATTGGTCCCAGACGGCGCGCAGCCCCCAAGGGAGCGAGAGAGCCACCAGCACGCCAGCGGAAGCCACGCCGACCAGCGCGGCGGGTCGCCATCCACGACGCCGGCCGATGATCCAGAGGACCGCGAGCCCCGCCGGTGCCACGAGCAGGCTCTTCACCGAGACGGCCACACCCAAGAGCACCGCAGCCACCCCCTCCCGACGGACACCAGGCCGCGAGGCCGCCAGCACTGCGCCCGCGGCGAAGGCCATGGCCACTCCGTCGGACTCGATTCGGCTGGTGCTGTAGAGCAGACATCCGCTGGTGGCGACAAGGAGCGACGCAATGACCGCGCCGGCCCGGTCGCTCACGCGGAGTGCAATGGCATAGACGAGGATCGTGAGCGCCACCCCGGCCGCCACCGGCAAGAGGCGAGGCGACACCGACGTGCGCAACCCGAGGAGATCGCCGAGCCAGAGCAGCGGGAGGAAGGCGGGACCCTGCGAGGAATAGACGTCGACGAAGGGCAGCCCGCCATCGCGAAGAGCGCCCGCCGAGGCGAGGTACACGCCGTCATCGAAGCCGAGCGGAGCCCGGCTCAACGCCGTGGGCAACCGCAACCCGATCGCCACCAGGACGATGGGGATCAGGTCGAGGCGAGTGGTCCGGCGCGCATCCAGGCGCGCATCCTACGGCCCGGCCTCGGCGCCCGCCCGAAGCGAACGAGGTCAGCCGCGGCCGGGGAACCAGAGCGCGATCTCCCGGACGGCGCTCTCGTGGCCGTCGGACGCGTGGACGAGGTTCTCACTGGTGATCGTGGCGAAGTCGCCACGAATGGTGCCGGGCTCGGCGTCGTCCACCTTCGTGGCGCCCACGAGCTTGCGCACGAGCGAGAAGGTGTTGTCGGAGGGACCCTCGAGGAGCATCGCAAACACCGGCGACCGGGTGAGGAAGCTCACCAGCTCACCGTAGAAGGGCTTGTCCGCATGCTCGGCGTAGTGCGCCTCGGCCAACGCCTGGTCCGCAGTGCGCAGCTCCGCCGCCAGCAGCGTGAAGCCCTTTCGCTCCAGCCGGGAGACGATCTCGCCCACGAGCCCCCGCTCGACGGCATCGGGCTTGCACATGACGAAGGTCTGGTTCATGGCGTCGGAACCTACGTCTAGGGGCCTGCCGCTGGCTACTTCACCTCAGGTGGTGCGGACGCGCTCTTCGCGCCGTCGTCGAGGGCATAGGTCTGGGGCTTCCAGTCGACGTCGGACGTCGCGACCTGGACGACCTTGAAGCGAACCTCGACGACGTTGTCGGAGTCCTTGGAGTCACGCTCGATCCAGTTGCTCCGAAGATCGAGCGTCGCCGTCCCGTTGGCCGGGACGTAGAACTCCCGAACCTCGTCCGTCGACGTCATCCCGTTGGCGTACACCCGGACCACCTCGACGGTGAGGTACGAGTGGCGAATCCAGGTGTTGGTGAAGGTCGCCCTGGCCACCCACTCGCCTTCCTTCCTCCGCTCGTCCCACCAGTTCAGACGGCTGTCGGCCGAAGCGGCGGCGATGATGATCGCCTCCGGCTTGGGCTGGTCAGGAACGACGTCGGCGCCGGGATCGCCGGCCGTATCCTTCGGGTCGGGCTCGGGCACCCCGCCACCCGAATCGTCCGGCGCGCTCCCGCCCGTCGACGACCCGCCCGAGTCAGCCGCTGAGCTCGAGTCAGCCGCTGCGCCCGAGCCAGACCCCGAGCCGGAGCCAGACCCTGCGCCGGAGCCAGACCCTGCGCCGGAGCCAGACCCACCATTGCCACTGAGCGCCATCGAGGTCTCGGTCAGCTGGCGCCCGGTTCGATCTCCGAGCTGCTGGACCGCGCTGGCGCAGACCGCGGCGACGAGGGCCACGAGGAGCGCATACTCGACGAGGCTGGCACCTCGATCCCGAGGGGACGCGGGACGGCGGTGGGGGGTCGTGAGATGCACGGGGAGACCCTCCCCTGCCGACGACATCTGGGCCAGACGCGATTGCACCAACCCCGCGTGGGCCGTTGTGACCACGCTCGACGGAGCGGCTGATCCGCTCGGCCTAGGTCCTCAGACCCAGACCCCGTACGCAGCGGGGACGGCAGCGGCGGAGCGCCCCTAGAGCAGGTGCAGCCGGCGGCACGCGCTCCGCGCGGCCCCGACGGTGTGGAGCGATCCCGTGACCACGACGAGGTCGTTGGGGTTCGCACCAGCCAGAGCGACGCCGAGTGCTTCGCCTACGTCAGGAACGACACGGGTCCGGCCCCCGAGGTCCTCCACCAGGGCCGCGAGTCGCGTGGCGGAGAGCGCCCGTGGTGAGTCGGGGCTGCAGCACACGACCTCCCCCGCGTGAGCGACGTCGAGGATCTCCAGCAGCTCGACCGGGTCACGGCCCTCTAGGACCCCGATGACGAGCCGGTGCTCCCCGGTGACCACGAACCCCTCGGCCAACGTCTCGGCGACCGCTTGGGCGCCGTCCGGGTTGTGCGCTCCATCGAGGATCACCAGGGGATCCCGGCGGATGACCTCGAAGCGACCTGGGTTGCGCACCGAGGCAAACGCCTCGGAGACCACCTGGGCGTCGAGCGGTCGCCCGAAGAACGCCTCTGCGGCCGCGAGGGCGACGGCGGCGTTCTCACCCTGGTGCGCTCCGTGGAGCGCAAGGAACACGTCCTCGTAGTGCGCCCCGGGCGTGCGCAGGTCGAGCAGACGTCCTCCCACCGCGAGCCGGTTCTCCGTGCACTCGAACTCGACTCCGCGTCGCCAGGTCGCGGCCGCCGGTGAAGCATCGAAGACGTCTGCGAGCGCTGGGTCCGTCTCGCCGAGCACGAAGGTGGCGCCCTCTTTGACGATGCCCACCTTCTCCTCGGCGATGCGGCGACGCCAGTCGCCCTGACCGTCCGTGTGGTCATAGCCGATGTTGGTGAGCACGGCGACGACGCCATCGACCACGTTGGTGGCGTCCCATCGCCCGAGCAGCCCGACCTCGACGACGGCCGCCTGCACGGCTTCGTCCGAGAACCAGCGGAAGGCGGCGGCGGTGAGCAGCTCGAAGTAGGACGGCGTGTGCTCGAGAAGCGCCTCGATGCGGGCGAGGTCGGTGAGCACCTCCGCCAGAGCATCATCGGAGATCTGGAGTCCGTTACGGGAGATCCGCTCGTTGAGCGCCTCCAGATGGGGGCTCGTGTACGTGCCCACCGTGAGGTCGTGGGCACCGAGAAGAGCGGTGACGAGCCGAGCCACGGACCCCTTCCCGTTCGTGCCCGTGATGTGCACCGTGGGCTGTTGATCCTGCGGGTCGCCCAGGACGGCGCACAGCTCGCGCATGTTGTCGAGCTTCAGGCCCTCGACCTTCCCGGCGATGGCCGTGCTGGTCTCGAGGTTGATGTGCTGACCCAACCAGGCCAGCGCCTCGGGCAGGTTCAGGACGCCGCTCGGCGCGGGCGCTGCTGACGGGGAGCTTCGTCACGCGGCACGAGGGTGGGGTTCACCTTCTCCAGCACGACCTGGCGATCGATGACGCACTTCTGCACATCGGTGCGCGACGGGAGGTCGTACATCACGTTCAGCAGCACCTCTTCGAGGATGGCCCGGAGTCCACGAGCGCCGGTGCCGCGGAGCAGGGCCTGGTCGGCCACCGCCTCGAGTGCGTCGTCGGAGAACTCGAGCTCCACGTCCTCGAGCTCGAAGAACTTCTGGTATTGCTTCACCAGCGCGTTCTTCGGCTCCACCAGGATGCGGATCAGCGCTTCCTGGTCGAGCGGGGCGACGGCGCTGAGCACCGGCAACCGCCCGATGAACTCGGGGATGAGTCCGAACTTGAGGAGGTCTTCAGGAAGCACGTTCGTGAGGACAGCGCCCGCCTGCTTCTCGTCGTACTTGCGAATGTCGGAGGTGAAGCCCACGCCGTTGGCGCCGAGGCGACCCTCGATGATCTTCTCGATCCCGGCGAAGGCGCCGCCGCAGATGAAGAGGATGTTCGTGGTGTCGATCTGAATGAACTCCTGGTGGGGGTGCTTGCGGCCCCCCTGGGGCGGCACCGAGGCGGTGGTGCCCTCCAGGATCTTGAGGAGCGCCTGCTGCACGCCCTCGCCGGAGACATCGCGGGTGATCGACGGGTTCTCGCTCTTGCGGGCGATCTTGTCGATCTCATCGATGTAGATGATCCCGGTCTCGGCCTTCTTGACGTCGTAGTCGGCTGCTTGGATCAGCTTGAGCAGGATGTTCTCGACGTCCTCGCCGACGTAGCCCGCCTCGGTGAGCGCGGTGGCGTCGGCGATGGCGAAGGGAACGTTCAGCATGCGGGCGAGGGTCTGCGCCAGCAGCGTCTTGCCGCAGCCCGTGGGCCCGAGCAGGAGGATGTTCGACTTGGCCAGCTCCACCTCGTCGTGGTGGTTGGCACCGAACTGCACGCGCTTGTAGTGGTTGTAGACCGCCACCGAGAGGATCTTCTTCGCGTGCTCCTGCCCGATGATGTAGTCGTTCAGGAACTCGTAGATCTCACGAGGCTTGGGCAGCTCGTCGAAGCGCAGCTCTGAGGTCTCGGAGAGCTCCTCCTCGATGATCTCGTTGCAGAGATCGATGCACTCGTCGCAGATGTAGACCCCCGGACCGGCGATCAGCTTCTTCACCTGCTTCTGAGACTTACCGCAGAAGGAGCACTTCAGCAGCTCCCCACCGTCTCCGAACTTGGCCACGTCGTCGACCCCCGTTTGCCTCTCGTCTCTGCCGTTCAGCTGGCCCGGGTGATCGGGCCGGTGTTGTCGGCCAAGGTTCGGGCCGTAATGACTTCGTCGATGATGCCGTACGCGAGCGCCTCATCCGCGGACATCACGAAATCGCGCTCGGTGTCCTTGTGGATCTTCTCCGCTTCCTGGCCCGTGTGGTGGGCCAGCAGCTCGTCGAGCTGGATGCGCATTCGCAGGATCTCGCGGGCCGCCAGCTCGACGTCGGTGGCCTGGCCGCCGGCCTGTCCCCACGGCTGGTGGAGGAGCACTCGCGCATGGGGCAGGGCGAGGCGCTTGCCCGGCGCGCCCGCCGCGAGAAGCACGGCCGCCGCGCTGGCAGCCTGCCCGAAGCAGATGGTGCTGATGTCGGGCTTCACGAAGCTCATCGTGTCGTAGATCGCGAAGAGGGCCGTGATGTCCCCGCCGGGGCTGTTGATGTAGATGTTGATGTCCCGTTCGGCGTTCTCTGATTCCAGGTGCAGCAGCTGGGCGCAGATCAGGTTGGCGATCGTGTCGTCGATCGGCGTGCCCAGGAAGATGATCCCTTCCTTGAGCAGCCGGCTGTAGAGGTCGTAGGCCCTCTCGCCGCGATTGGTCGACTCCACGACCGTGGGCACCAGGTAATTGCGGATCAGCGTCTCGTGCTGCCCGATGATGTCCATCAGTCGTCGTCGTCCGTTCCCTCGGCGACCTCGTCGGTCGCGGTTTCCGTGGAGTCGTCTTCGTCGTCGTCGCTGGGGAGCTCGAGCTCGCTGCGGTCGATCTTCGCGCCGTCTGGATCGAGCACCTCGACCTTTTCGAGCAGCCATTCGAGGGCTTTGCGCTTCTTGATGTCGGAGCGTACCGCCGAGATCTGCCCGACGCGCTCGAAGCGCTCACGCACCTCATCGGCGCTTTGGCCCACCCGCTCAGCGACGCCCTCGAGCTCTTCGGTGAGGTCGTCGTCAGTGCACTCGATGCCTTCGGCCTCGGCCACGGCCCGCAGCGCGAGGTCGACCTTCACGCCGGAGGTGGCGGTTTCGCGAAGCTCCTGGCTGAACTGCTCCGGACCCGTGCCCGTCATCTGCAGGTAGTGGTCGAGCTGCATGCCCTGGGCCTGGAGCCGCAGGGCGAGATCCTGCAGGCGGTCCTGCATCTCGTGGTTCACGAGCGCATCGGGGAGGTCGTCGGTGACGAGCGCGGCGAGGGCCTCGCCGGTCTTCTCGCGCAGGGCCATCTGGGCCTGGGCCTTGCGAACCCGAGTCATCCGGTCGACCAGGCTGGCCCGCAGCTCGTCGAGGCTCTCGAACTCCGAGGCCTCCGAGGCCCACGCATCGGTGAGCTCGGGGAGGACCTTCTCCTTCACGTCCTTGACGGCGAGCTCGAACTGAAGCTCACGATCCTCGTCCGGATCGGGGTGGGTGGCGGAAAAGCTGAGCTCGGCTCCTGCCGTGGCGCCCACGAGGTGCTCGTCGACCTCTGGGGTGATGGCTCCCGACCCGACGGTGTAGCTGTAGTCGTCGGCGGTGAGGCCGGACTGCGCCTCGCCATCGAGCGTGCCCGCGATGTCGATGGTGACGGTGTCGCCGTCCTGCACCGGCCGCTCGACGTCCTGCAACGTGCTGTCGAGGTCGCGCATGCGATCGATCTGCGCGTTGATGGCGTCTTCGTCGGGGGTGGGGCGCTCGAGCGTGATGGAGAGCCCGCCGTAGCCGGGCACCTCGATCGACGGCCGCACCTCCACGACAGCATCGAACGCAACGTCACCGCCTTCGTGGCCGCCGGTGACATCGATCTCGGGGGGAGCGATGACATCGACGTCGTGCTCGATGACCGCGGCGCTGTAGTACTCGGGAAGCGAATCCTGCATCGCCTGCTCGCGACCGACGAGCGGGCCGAGCCGGGCCTCGAGGACCTTGCGGGGCGCCTTGCCCGGCCGGAAACCGGGGAGGCGAACCTCCTTGGCGATCTTCTTGAAGGCCGCCGTGACGGCCTCCTCGAACTCGGCCGCCTCGACCTCGACGGACACCTTGACCTTGTTCCCCTCGAGGGGTGCGACGGAGCTCTTCATGCGGAGGGCGAGTGTATCGGCGGGCGTGGCGCGCCCCGACATGCGGTTTCCGTCCCGTCACGTACCCTGCAGGCCATCACGGGGAGTAGCGCAGTGGTAGCGCACCTGCTTTGGGAGCAGGAGGTCGGGGGTTCAAATCCCCCCTCCCCGACCATTCTGACCAGGGTTTTCCGGAGAGACCCATGCTGGCGTTCGGCTTACGTATGCAACGTGTATGCAGACCGGAGGCGACCATGGCATGGAAGGCAGTCGGTGACCCCACCGTCCAGCGACAGCGCGGACGTTGGGTGGTGCGGTTGGATGGCATCGACACCGAGACCGGCAAGCGCCGGCCCCGGCAGCTCGGGAGCTATCCGTCCGAACGAAAGGCGATGGCCGCGGCCCGGGCCGCGCTGGTCGAGGAACCCATCGTCGAGCGGGGGACGGTCGGGTGGCTCGTCCGTCGGTACGTGGAGAGCCGCAGCGACGTCTCGACGGGCACTCGACAGCAGTACGCCTGGGCGGTCACCCACATCGCCGCGGGGCTCGGCGCCATTCGCCTCGATCGCCTCGACCGCGACGACATCCGCAAGTGGCTCGGCGCGATGGCGGCCGATGGTCAGCTGTCCAAGCGCAGCATCGCGATCTGTCGCTTCGTGCTGCGAGCCGCCCTCGCCGACGCGGTCGACGAGGGCCTGCTCCCCCGAAGTCCGGCGAACCGCGTGCCGATGCCGCGCACCATCGCCAAGCCGCCGACGGTCAAGGAGACGAACGCGTGGACGGACACCGAGGTGCGGCGCTTCCTCGCCACCACCCGACATCACCGTCTCGCCACGGCCTTCCGCATCGAGGTGCTCTACGGGCTGCGCCGTAGCGAGCTGCTCGCCCTTCGCTGGGACGACCTTGACCTGGAGGAGAGCACCCTCCGAATCGACGAAGGGCTCGTCGCGGTGCGAACCGGGATCGAGTGGTCCAACGGCAAGACGACTCGGTCCCGACGGACCATCCCGCTCGACCCCGAATCCATGGCGGGGTTCACGCTGCGCCGACGAGAACAGGCGGAAGAGCGACTCGACGCCGGCCCCGACTGGACCGGCGAGGACCTCGTCTTCACCAGCCAAACGTGGACACCGATCCTGCCGCGGAGCTTCGACCGGACCCTGGCGCTCGTGGTCAGGCACGCCGAGCTCCCGAGGCTCACGTCGCACGGCCTGCGTCACACAGCGGCGACGCACATGGTCGCCAACGCCAAGGACCTCGGCGAGCTCCAAGCGGTATCCGAGATCCTCGGCCACAGCGTCGACATCCTGCTGCGGATCTACGCCCACGCCCTACCCCACGCCGTCCGCTCCGTCTCCGACCGCATCGGCGAGCGCGCCGGCTAGGCGAAGCCACGCTCGTGGAGCCCCGCCGGAGAACGATCGAACCCGCTACGGGAGGACGATGTGGTGCCGTTCGGCGAGGTCGGAGGCGAGCTGCTCCACACTGACCCCTCGCGCGTCGGCACCGGCGCGCACGAGGGCGACGGCGGCGAGCATCCCGTAGCGCCAGAAGTCGTCGGTGCGCCACCAGTAGACCTCCTCCAGGAGGTCCGGCTCGAGGCCGCCGGCCAGCGCGGCGGCGCACAGCACGGCGAACTGGATCCTGCGGTTGTCCTTGCCGTGGAAGGTGACCTCGGGCAGGTGGCGCTCGCGTAGCCCCTCGTAGTCGATCGGTCCGGCGCTCGCCGCGATCGTGGCTCCGAGACCTCGGCACCAAGCCGCAGGTAGACCTCCCCTGGGAACGTGTTCCCGCGGGGATGGAGGTCTGCGATGGTCGCGGACAACTGGTGGACATCCAGCCCGGCAACAGCTCCCGAGAGCAGCCGGCGAACGGCCTCGCGATGGTCTTCGTCAGTGATCTTGGACGCGTCCATGTCCACCGAACGTAGATGGCATCGTCGAGGGGATGCTCGACCGACCACACCCGAGCTCGACTCGCCCTCGGGCCGCGGTCACCCGGCGCGCGGCGCCGGGCCGACAGGGGTCCTTACTGGCAGGAGTGGGGCACAGCGGGTGACCCGCCGGATCCAACAGGACGCGTACCCGTATCGCGTACCACGCTGATCTACCCGTCTACCCGATCAGGAACACGAGCCCGCCGATGACCCCAAACGTCAGCAGGACGGTGCCGAGGATCGTGACCAACCAGAGCTTCATCCACTCAGGCCCTCGTACAAGGATGTAGCCACCCATGGCGACCAGATAGATCCAGTGGAGCGCCGCTGGACCGAACCAGACCGTCACGGTGACGATCGCGACGAGCGCCCACTCGGCGAATTCACGCGCCGTGAGCGAGGACTCGGATCCACCGGCGGGCACCTCATGGCAGTACAAGGCCCACCGCTTTGATCTGCGTCCCGTACGTCCTCCGCGTGTGGGCGAGGTTCGGCATCGCACGTCAGCCTTGGTCGTCGCTCTCCGGCCGCGTCACCCTGGCAGGTATGGGGTCATGCCTGCCACGTCGTCGTCTCAGGCATCAACTGAGGCGGCGGGCTGTTGCTCGCTCACCCTCCGCTGCACTGCAACGGTCCCGGCCGCTAGGAAGACGATCAAGCCTCCGGCTGCGATCACTATGCCGCCGGCTCGCTGTAGCCCGGGACGCGAGAACACGCTGCCATCCGCCTGGTGGCAGACCTGACCCGGCGGCCACGACTGCCATGTCGAGTACCCGAACTGAGAATCCTGCCCCGGCAATGGGCAACTCAGGTCATATTCAGCGTTCGTCTGCTTGTCGAACGCCGTGACCAGGTAGATGACGCTCAGGAACACCCACCAGGGTCCAATCGCCCACCACGGGCTGATGCGCCCGCCTCGACGCCGATGGCGTGCAACGAGAGCGATCGCTACGACGATGGCCACGCTGATGCATGCACCGACGGCGATCTCTGGATGCATCGCACCAGTCTGCTACGCGACACCGTCGCGAGGCTCGATGTGGTCACATTGGCAGATATGGGGCGCCGGTCAGCCGGTCTCGATGTCGCCACCGGTCACGTCGACGAACGGGCTGCTGCCGTCGCGGAGGTCCT
>Ga0105044_10004138_pt1 | contig 19911 bp, 14 predicted proteins | sample MAT01_FD_78092 | JGI IMG/M metagenome (GOLD analysis project Ga0105044, IMG submission 78092) | Freshwater microbial communities from Lake Fryxell liftoff mats and glacier meltwater in Antarctica - MAT-01 | ecosystem: Environmental > Aquatic > Freshwater > Ice > Liftoff microbial mat | place...
GGATCGCGACGCTGGCGTCAGTTGTTTTGCTAGTCTGGCTCGTGCGGAAATGGCGGCAACGGCGACGTGCGCTTGTATCGATTTAACAACTCACCGTTCACTCACTCCGGATTGTCATTTATCGCCGTCAGCCTCGACTTTATCGGAGTGTCAGCTCCGAACATCCCGTTTGTCGAAGGGCGACGTGGTGTTCAGCCAATACGGGGCTCACGGCCGTGCGAACACGGCGACGCCTGACTACGCCCGCTGCGTGGATATCTCGACCGACGGCGCGCTCAAGAAGATGGCGGTCCCGTCCATGATGGCCGTCATCGTGGGTGTGGTGTTTGGTATCGGCGGCATCATCGGCATGCTCGCCGGGGGCCTGGGCACCGGCTTCGCGATGGCGATCTTCATGGCCAACGCGGGCGGCCAGCGACTGATAAGGCCGGTTATGTCAGGAACAGCCCCTTCATACGGACTATCAGCCGAGCCTTTGACATCGGTGATCCCAACCACGCGTCCGACGAGCTCGACGGCGACACCAGGTGCCGACGTTGTCATCACGGATGGCGAAGCCGTAGCACCACCTGCCCGTCGGCCCCCACCGACAGGCGCTCGCCCGTCACCGGCGGGCGCAGGACGTACTGACACAGGCGCTCTTGCCGCGCCCGGTGGCCGGGCACCACGACCCCCGCGTGCAGGTCGAAGCCCTCCCACCGGGCATGGGGCCGGTCGGGACTCGCCGCGGGGCGTGCGACCGGCGTCCGACCATCGCCGTGACCCAGCCGCCGCGGCCGGCGCCCGGACACGCCCCCCAACGCCAGCACGCCTTGGACCGATGCCGCTGCCAGCCCCGCCAACCCCGGCTCGGCTTCGGCACAGGCGTCCACCCCGACGTCGTCTTCCAGGCCCGCCCGCGCCAACCGCGCCCGCACCTGCGGCGCGATCGTCGCCAATACATCCGCCACGTCTGCGGCGCTCGGCGCTGGCGCCCGGTGGAATCGCAGCTGGCCGTCCCCGGCGCGCGCGAAGACGCCATCGAGGACGAGCGCGTGTAGGTGGACGTTCAAGTTGAGCGCGCCGCCGAAACCGGGGCCCCCGCTGCGCGGACTATGCGCAGTGGGGTGGGAAGCGCTGGACCACGATGATGGCGCCGCTCCGCGCCTGCCCCAGCCCGCGCGTCCAGGCCCAGGTGCGCAGGTGGCGCTGAACCGCGCGGAACAGCACGCCGGCCACGGCGGTGCAGAGGTCGTGGCGCCACGCCAGGGCGTAGCGGACGCGCGGCGGCAGGGTGAGCACCCACTGTCGGATGGGTACTTCGGGCCAGACGTGATCCACCAGGTGCGCCGCGCGCTCCGTCATGCGACGCCCGCCACACGAGGGACAGAACCCGCGGCCTTTGCCACGAGCCGCTCCGCGCGACAGCCCGCGCAGCGGAAGCGCGCGAACCCGCCGGCGAGCCCCGGGGCCCCCGCCACGCGGACTGTGCGTGGTGGGGTGGGAAGCCACCCGCACCGCAGGAACGCCTCGAACTCGTCGACGACGAAGCGCGGCAGCCCCTCCCCGTCGCGCGCGCCTGCCGCCTCGACCCGGAACGTCTGGTAGTGGTCGCGCACCACCTGGTACCGCACCGAGGCGGCCGGTTCGCGCGGTGCATACGAACCTGACGGCAGGGCCATGGGCCGGCCAGGAGCGAGCGTCGTGCCGCCCCGAGACGGGTCGATTCCGGCCTCGATCGCAGTGACGGCCGCGACGATCCTCGGTGGCGTTCCGCGGATGCCGAACGCACGTGCCGGCGATTCGCCGGCGCTGGCAGGATCTTCAGCGCCACGTCACCGTCGTCTCGAGCGCGCGTGCACGGTCACGGCTCCACGTCGGAGCAGGTCGAGATCCATCCAGCTCGTGACCCGCTTCCAACGGGCGCGGTTCCAGCCCGCCAGATAACTGGTAGTCGCGCAGTGACGACCAGCCAGCAATGTCACCGACCGAGCATGACGAACGACGGGGAGCGACTGCGGAAATGCCGATCGGAGGCCTTCCACGCACCGACTCCTTGCGCATTGGGCTGGTCCAGACCCTGCGACGGCCCATACGCCGTCGAGACGACGGCCGCCCCGCCCCACCGCCGGAGCGCAACGAGCTCAACGCGTCCCTTCGCTGCCGTACAAGACAGGAGCGGCTAGCCCACGAAGGACCAGCCGCTCGATGTGTGTGCGGACCCGCCGGCTACGCGCGCGCCAGTGGACGGCGACGCGACTCGAGCACGCGCCGCACGGCCTTGTCGAACCGGTCCTGCAGCGGCTTGCGCGCCTCGGCCGGTACCGGCCCGAGCCGCAACCACGCCGACTGTGCGCTGCGCAGTTCCTGATCGGCCGCGCGCTGACGCGCTTCCTCGGCCTGCTTGGCCGCACCGACGCCCATGGTGTTGGCCGCCAGCGCCTCACGCCACTGCCTGGCCAGCAACTCGGCCGGCGACATGGTCGCCGACGGCTTCGTACCGCCGCCGTCGTTCGGCGCCAGCGCCTCGACCTTCGCGCACAGCTTCTCCATGCGCTTGGCGGTGGCGGTCGGGTCGAGATCGCCGCCGATGAACGCGTCCGGCCAGCGCGTGACCAGCGCCAACAGCGATGCGTTCACGCGTTCGGCGAGCGGCGCCAGCACGTGCCGCGGCAACTCGGGACCCTGCAGCCAGCGCGCGCGCGCCGCCTGCACCTTGTTGTAGAGATCGTCGGGCATCGCCGCATCGTCGGCCGGCACGAGCGCCTCGATCTCGGCCACGGCCGTGTCGCGGTCGACGAACTTGGTCTGAATCGCTTCCTGGTCGCGATTCTTGAAGCGCTCGAAGAACAGGTCGCACGCGGCGCGGAAGCGTTCCCACACCTGATCCGACTTGCTCTTCTTGACCGGACCGACGGTCTTCCACTCGACCTGCAGCGCCTTGAGCCGCGACGCCGCCTGATCCCAGTTGGTGGATTGCGCCAGCTGCTCGGCCTCGGTGATGAGCGCTTCCTTGCGGGACAGGTTCTCGCCCCAGTCCTGCTTGCGCTGCTTCATGTCGGCCTGACGGCGCGTGAAGAACGCATCGCAGGCCTGACGGAAGCGCTCCCACACGGCCTTCTCGCGGCCGCGCGTCACCGGCCCGATGGCCTTCCACTCAGCCTGCAGCGTCTTCATGGCCTCGGCCGTGCGCACCCAGTCGGTCGATGCCGAGAGCGCCTCGGCGCCTTCGCACAGCGCTTCCTTCTTCTTCAGCGCGTCCTGGCGTTCGCCCGCCTGCTGCGCGAAGAAGTCCTTGCACTTGTCGTAGACCTGGGTCTGCGCCGCCTTGAAGCGGGTCCAGAGCACTTCGCCCTGCGACCGCGGCGCGGCCGCCACCGGCTTCCACTTCTCTTGCAGGGCGCGCATCTCTTCGGCGGTCTTGGCCGGGTCGGCCTCGGCCTGCGCGATGAGCGCTTCCATCTTGGTGCACAGCTCTTCCTGCACCTGGACGTTGGCCCACCGCTTCCACTCTTCGGCGTTGCGCAGCTCTTCGAGCCGCGGCTGCACCGCCGCGCGCACCGCCTGCAGGCGCACCACGACGTCTTCGCGGTCTTGCGGCGTGGGCAGCGGGCCCATCGTGCCCACCGCCAGCTTCACGTCCTTGATGATGGCGTCGGCGTCCTTGAGCGAGAGCGCCTCGGCCGCGGCCCGCGTCTCGAGCACCTGCACGGCGGTCTGGAGCCGCTGCAGGTTGTCCTGCTGCTGGCGCTGCTTGCCGACGCGCACTTCGTCTTCGCGGCCCTCGAAGGCCACCGCTGCCACGGCGAACCGCTCGGCGAGTGCCGGATCGACGTCGCCCGTGCGCAGAATGGCCTGCCACTTGCGGCGCAGCGCCTGCCACTGCGACCGCACGGCCGCGTAGTCAGCGGCGACCAGCCCCTCCACGTCGGTCACGACCTGAGGCGCCTGGTCACGCAGCTCGCGCGTCTGCTGGGCGTGTTCGTGCCGGCGTTCGGCCGCCTTGCTGGCCTCGTCGAAACGGCGCTGCACATCGGTCGCCCAGGTGTCGGGCATGACGGGCAGGGCCGCCCACGCGGCGCGCGCGGCGGTCAACGCGTCGGGCATGGCTTCAGCGCCAAGCGCCTCGACCTGCTCGCACAGGCGCAGCCGCTCGGCCTGTTCCTGGCGCAGGGCCCCGGCCCGCCGTGAGGACTCGGCCCGGGCGGCTTCTTCGGCGGCGAGCACCGCACGCACCCCGTCGGAGAGTGTCTCGAACTCGGCCACGATGGCCGGCTCCACTTCGGCGTCGGCGAGCAGCTCGACCCAGGCCACGCGCGCCGCGGCGTAGCCGTCGCGCACGGCCGCCAGGTCGCTACTGCCCGACAGGCTAGCCATCTGCGCACACAGGGCGCGCGCCGCGGCCTGATCCGGTTCGCGGTAGTCGATGACGGGTGCTGCTGGCGCGTCGACCACCGGCGCGGTGAGCGCGGCGAGCAGCGTCTTGGCGCGCTTGGCCGCGGCCTTGGACTTGGCGCGCTGCGCGATCACGGCGAGGCGCTCGGCCGACGGCGCGTCGAGCCGGTCGAGGGCGGCCACGGCGGCATCGGCATGTTCGCCGTTCACGGCCACGGCTTCCAGTTCGGCCGGATCGCTCAGCCGCTCGAGGGCCAGGAGCCGGGTGCCGGCATCAGCGGCATGGCGGGCAATGCCGCCGAGTGCCTTCGGCTCGGTCACCTGCGCGACAGCCGCGTGTCGGCTGGCCTCGGGTGCGCTCGAGCGCGCCAGGGTGGCCAGCTCACGATGCCGACCGAGGGCGCCCAAGGCCGAGATGGCCCGCGGCGCCGCACCGACGTCGGCCGAGAGCGCCACCAGCCGTTGCACGGCCGCGTCGCGGGTGCCTGGATCGCTGTCGTTGCGCGTAACGGCCGCCAGCGTGTCGGCGTCACTGATACGGGCCACGGCCGCACGGCGCACGCGCGGGTCGTGGTCTTCGGTAGCCACCTGGGCGAGCACATCGGCGTCGCCGTCGCCGAGGGCCTGCACGGCCTCCAGACGAACGGACGGGTCGCCGTGCTTCCACTTGGCTTGGGGACGGAGCTTATCGAGAATGCCCATGGGTTTTGGGTCCGGCCGGTCTGGTCGCAGGCACCGGGCGGAGCCCCCTAGTCTACTTCAGCGGCGCCCTCTCAGGACCGGCCAACTGCGTGAGCCCCGGCCGGACGGCGCGGGCACCGCCCCCCAGCCGTCGACCGAGGACACCCACGGGAGGCGTGCATCGCCGCCGCAGTTGTCATATCATCACAGTTAGATTTGTAGATATGCAGACTGCCTCCGCCCTCTTTCGCGTACTCGGCGACCCGGCCCGCCTCCGGCTGCTGCGGGCGCTCGCCGCCGACCGGTTCAACGTCACCGAACTCACGGGCATCCTGGGCCTGGCGCAATCGGGCGTGTCGCGGCATCTGGGTCTGCTCAAGGACGCCGGGCTCGTGGCCGAAGACCGCGACGGCATCTACGTCTACTACCGGCTCGCCCGGCCGGCCGGCGACGACTCACCGCTCTGGCGGCTGCTCGACCGTGAGTTCGAGACCGCGGCCGGCACGGCGGCCGTGCGGGCCGACGACGCGCGCATCCAGGAGGTGCGACGGGTGCGGCGCGAGAACTTCGATGTGCACGCCGGCCCCGACACGCGAGACGGCCGCCAGCTCGTGCCCGGACGCAGCTGGGCGGCGTGGGCGCGGGCCATCGGCCTGCTGCTGCCACCGCTCGACGTGGTCGACCTCGGCTGCGGCGAGGGCTACCTCACCCTCGAAGCCGCGCGCTGGGCGCGCCGGGTGGTGGGTGTCGACCGCTCGGCCGCGGTGCTGGCAAGGGCGCGGCAACTGGGCGAGCGGCGCAAGATCACCAACGTCACCTGGAAACGCGGCGACATCGAGAAGGTGCCGCTGGCCGACGGCAGCGTCGATGTCGCCCTTCTCTCGCAGACGCTGCATCACGCCTCCGACCCGGGACGGGCCGTCTACGAGGCGGCCCGCGTGCTGAAGCCCGGCGGACGCGTGTTGATTCTCGATCTGCGCGCCCACCGCGAAGACTGGGTGCGCGACCGCCTGGGCGATCGCTGGCAGGGCTTTGCCGACGAGGCCCTCACCTCGTGGCTCACCGCCGCCGGGCTCGAACAGCCGCGCGTGCAGGTCGGCACCAGGAACAGCGGCGACCCGTTCGTGGTACTCGTGGCCAGCGCCACGAAGCCGCAGGTCCCTTCTCCGATTTCCCTACTGCCGCCACGCCGCGCCCGCGCGCGCCGGGCCGCCCCTCAGGACCGCCCATGACCCCAGCCATCGCCCCACCTACGCCTTCCACGCATCCCCTCCAGGAGGTGCTCGCGCAGCGCATCGCGATCATCGACGGCGCCATGGGCACGACCATCCGCACCTACGGAATGACCGAGGCGGATATCCGGGGCGAGCGGTTCCGCGACGCCGGCAAGGATCTGCTGAACAACGGCGATCTGTTCTCGCTGACCCAGCCTGCGATGATCTGCGACATCCACCGGCGCTTCCTCGAGGCCGGCGCCGACATCATCGAGACCAACACCTTCGGCGCCACCACCATCACCCAGAGCGAGTTCTTCGTCGCCGATCCGCGCGAGCACGGCGGCCGCAAGGACCCCGCCTTCTATCAACGCATCATCGACGACCCGTTCCTGCAGCGCCTCGCCTGGGACATCAACGAGCAATCGGCGCGGCAATGCCGCGAGTGGGCCGACCGGGTCGCCGATGCCACGGGCCGCCGCCGCTTCGTGGCGGGCGCGATCGGGCCGCTCACGGTGTCGCTGTCCAATTCGCCGGATGCCGACGATGCCGGCTTCCGCGTGGTCACCTTCGACCAGGTGAAGACCGCCTACATGGAGCAGGTGCGCGGGCTCATCGCCGGCGGCTCCGACCTGCTGCTCGTCGAGACCATCTTCGACTCGCTCAACGCGAAGGCGGCGCTGGTCGCGATCCAGGAGGTGTTCGCGGCCGACGGCGTCCACCTGCCGATCATGATCTCGGCGGCCGTGGGCCGCGGCGGCGAGACGATGATCTCGGCGCAGACGATCGAGGCGTTCTGGACCGCCGTGGCGCACGTCAATCCGCTCTCGGTCGGCCTCAACTGCTCACTCGGTCCGGATCTGATGTACCCGTTCCTCGAGGAGCTGGCCACGAAGTCGTCGGCAGCCATCTCGTGTTATCCCAACGCCGGACTGCCCAATCCGCTGTCGCCCACTGGCTTCGACCTCGAACCGGCTGACATGGCCCGGTACCTCGGCCAGTTCGCAAAAGATGGGCTGATCAACATCGCCGGCGGGTGCTGCGGGAACACGCCCGAGCACATCGCGGCAATCGCCCGCGCCCTCGATGGGCAGCCCGGGCGCCCCGTCTCGCTCCGCCCGATCGTCGGCGACGAGGTGCGGCGCCGCTCGGTGACGGTGCCGCAGCCGCTGCGGCTCTCGGGCTCGCAGCCCTTCACGCAGCAGCCCGGCGTGTTCATGCTGATCGGCGAGCGCACGAACGTGGCCGGCTCACCGAAATTCGCCACGCTGGTCAAGGAGGGCAAGTACGACGAGGCCGTCAGCGTGGCGCGGCAGCAAGTCGAGAACGGCGCCAACGTCATCGACATCTGCATGGACGAAGGCATGATCGACGGCGTGGCGGCGATGACCCGCTACCTGCAGCTACTCGGCAGCGAGCCCGAGGTGGCCAAGGTGCCGTTCATGGTGGACTCGTCCAAATGGGAGGTCATCGAGGCCGGTCTCAAGTGCCTGCAGGGCAAGGGCATCGTCAACTCGATCTCGCTCAAAGAGGGCGAAGAGATGTTCCGGCAGCGGGCCCGGACCATTCACGCCTACGGCGCCGCGGTCGTGGTGATGGCCTTCGACGAGCAGGGCCAGGCCGCCAGCTACGGCGAGAAGATCCGCATCTGCGAGCGCGCCTACCGCATCCTGGTCGACGACCTCGGCTTCCCGCCCGAGGACGTGATCTTCGATCCGAACATCCTCACCGTGGCCACCGGTATGGAGGAACACAACAACTACGCCGTGGACTTCATCGAAGCCACGCGCTGGATCAAGACGCACCTGCCGCATGCCAAGGTGAGCGGCGGCGTCTCGAACATCTCGTTCAGCTTCCGCGGCAACAACGTGGTGCGCGAGGCCATGCACTCGGCGTTCCTCTACCACGCCATCGCCGCCGGCATGGACATGGGGATCGTCAATGCCGGTATGCTCGAGGTCTACGAGGAGATCGCCCCGGAGTTGAGGGTGCTGGTCGAGGACGTGCTGCTGAACCGGCGGTCGGATGCCACCGAGCGTCTCGTCGAGTTCGGCGAGGCGCTCAAGGCTGCCGGGACCGGGACCGCGGTTGACGAGAAGAAGGCCGAAGAGTGGCGCCTGAGCCCGGTCGAAGCGCGGCTGTCACACGCCCTGGTCAAGGGCATCGACGCCCACATCGAGCAGGACACCGAAGAGGCGCGCGTCAAGCTCGGCCGGCCCCTGGCGGTCATCGAAGGGCCGCTGATGGACGGCATGGGCGTGGTCGGCGACCTGTTCGGCGCCGGCAAGATGTTCCTGCCACAGGTGGTGAAGTCGGCGCGCGTGATGAAGAAGGCCGTCGCCTATCTCTTCCCCTTCATGGAAGCCGAGAAGGCAGAGATGGCGGCCGCCGGCCAGGCCGTGAGGGCGCAGGGTAAGATCGTGCTGGCGACGGTCAAGGGCGATGTCCACGACATCGGCAAGAACATCGTCGGCGTGGTGCTGGCCTGCAACAACTATGAAGTGATCGACATGGGCGTGATGGTGTCGTGCGAGAAGATCCTCGAGCGGGCCCGCGCCGAGAACGCCGACCTCATCGGCCTGAGCGGGCTGATCACGCCGTCGCTCGACGAGATGGTGCACGTGGCCCGCGAGCTGGAGCGTCAGGGCTTCACGCTGCCACTACTCATCGGCGGCGCCACCACCAGCCGCGCGCACACGGCAATCAAGATCGCACCGCACTACCGGCAGCCGGTGGTGCACGTGCTCGACGCAAGTCGCGCGGTGCCGGTTACGACCAGCCTGTTGAGCGAGGACAAGAAGGCGGCGTTCGTCGCCCGGCACCGGGCCGACTACGAGACGATTCGCCTGAACCACGGTTCCACGCGCCAGCCGCTCGTCGATCTCCAGACGGCCCGCGCGCGCCGGTCAGAAATCACCTGGCGTGCTGAAGACATTCCCCAGCCCGAGTTCACCGGCGTCCGCGTGCTCGACGACTTCCCGCTCGCGACCCTGCGCGAGTACATCGACTGGACGCCCTTCTTCCATACCTGGGAGCTGAAGGGCGTCTACCCGCGGATCCTCGACGACCAGAAGTACGGTCCGCAGGCCCGGCAGATCTTCGCGGAAGCCAATGCCCTGCTCGACCGCATGATCAGCGAGCGCCTGGTCCGCGCCCGCGGCGTGTATGGCCTCTTTCCCGCGCATGCCGACGGCGACGACGTCGTGCTCTACACCGACGAGCGGCGCACCGACGTGCTGACCCGCTTCCACTTCCTGCGCCAGCAGACCGACCGCGGCGACAGTCAGCCGTGCCGGTCACTTGGCGATTTCGTGGCGCCCAAGGACAGCGGTCTGGCGGACCATATCGGTGCATTCGCCGTCACAACCGGCTTGGGGCTCGGCGCATTGTGCGAGCAGTTCCGTGCGCAGCACGACGACTACAACGCAATCATGGCCGAGGCCGTCGCCGACCGTCTGGCCGAAGCCTTTGCCGAGTGCCTGCACAAGCGCGTCCGCGACGCGTGGGGCTACGGCGGCGACGAGACGTTCACGCCCGCCGACCTGATCCGGGAGAAGTACCGCGGCATCCGTCCCGCCGCCGGCTACCCTGCGTGTCCGGACCACACCGAGAAAGACGCGGTGTGGCAGGTGCTGGATGTCGAAGCGTCCACCGGCATGCGGCTCACCGAGTCGTACGCGATGTGGCCGGGCTCGAGCGTGAGCGGCCTCTACTTCGCGCATCCCGAGGCGCGCTACTTCACGCTGGGAAAGATCGACCGGGACCAGGTGGCCGACTACGCCGGCCGGAAGGCCATGTCAGTACGCGACGTCGAGCGGTGGTTGGGCCCCAATCTCGACTACGACCCACCGCCGACTCCAGCCTGAGACCGCGGCCTATTCGATTCCGAGCACCGGGTGCGGCCGGTAGCACTCCTCCACCAGGCGCGCTTCCTCACCTGTGAGGGTCACGGCCGTGCCCGCCACGAGCTGGTCGAGCTGCTTGCATCCGCTGCAGGTAGAGGTCGACATAGTCGGTGCCGAGGCGCGTGAGCGAGGCGTCGATGGCCGCGAAGATGTGCATGGTGTGCTCCGTTTACGAATGCACCCTGGTGCCTGGTGGCAGCACGCGGGGCTCGACCGTGAGGAAATACGGCACGGTGAGCAGGGCCAGGGCCGCCGCCGCGCCGTACGCGGCACGGTAGCCGTAGTGCTGCACGATCCAGCCGATGGTCATCGATCCGGTGCCGATGCCGGTGTCGAACGCCGCGATGATGCTGCCAAAGGCCGCGCCGCGCCGCTCGGGCGCGACGTGGCGCATCACGTGGCCGAGGAAGAGCGGGTAGGCCGATCCGAACCCGGTGCCGAAGACCAGCGCGGACGCCACGAACATCGCGCGGCTGCCGCCCACGGCCAGCAACGCGAAGCCGACGACGACCAGCACGAGGCAGGGCACCAGCACCTTCTTGTGGCCGATGCGATCACCGAGGCGGGCCACGTAGGGCCGCGTCACCAGGATCGCCATCGAGAAGGCGGTGAAGTAGAGCGAGGCGGGGTGCACGCCCGATGCTTCGCTGTACATCGCCACGAAACTCGTGATGCCGCCGTAGCCGAACGAATACAGGAACATCGTGAACGAGAGCGCCAGCACTTTCCACTCGATGAGCGACGACCACGACCACGCGGCGCGCTCCACCTGGTGCGGCACGTCCTTGGGCAGCAGCGTCCAGGCAATCACGAACATCAGCACGCTGAGTCCGGCCGCCTCGAGACAGAGCACGCGCCAGCCGCCCCGCTCGAAGACCCACAGGCCGATGGCCGGCGCCATCGACACCGCGAAGATGGTGGACATGCCCCAGTAGCTCATGCCTTCGGCACGGCGGTTGGGCGGCACCAGGTCGGTGACGTAGGAGCTGGCGGCCACGAGCAGGCCCGACCAGAAGCACCCATGCACGATCACGAGCGCGAGCATCGCCTCGTAGCTCGGCAGCACCGCGTAGATCAACGAGAAGCCCGCGATCGCCAGGCTCGAGACGAGCAGCACGCGCCGTTTGCCGACGCGATCGACGATGCCGCCCGTGATCGGGCCGGTCATGGCCGAGGAATACGTGAGGAACCCGAGGAAGAGGCCCGCCGCCACGGCGCTGCCACCGAGATCGCGAATGCGGAACGGGGCCGTCGGCAGGAGCTGGAAGGCCGACAGGAACACTACGAAGTTGAAGCCGCACATCACAAAGAAGCGCGGCGTGAAGAGGCGGTCGGACGGGGCCATGCGGGGCACTCAGTATAGCGGCGCGCGGCCGCTGGGGCCCGGGACGTCGACGCAGCAGTTGTGATCTGTACGGCGCCAGCCGCCCAACTGCAGCGTTGACGTCCCGGGTCCCAGTGGACGCGCGGTTGCGGCCACGGCCGCGCGGCGAGCCCGCTGGTCGCCGGTTACGCGCTGACGTCGAGCACGATCTTGCCGATGTGCCGTCCCTCTTCCATCATCCGGTGCGCGTCGGCGGCCTGGGCCAGCGGCAGCACCGCGTGGATCACCGGTGCAACCGTGCCCGCGGCAAGCAGCGGCCACACGCGCGCCTCGAGCGCCCTGGCGATTGCCCCCTTCGCCGCCACGCTCTGTGGACGCAGCGTGGAGCCCGTGATGGTGAGCCGCCGCCGCATCACCGGCATGAGGTCGATCTCGACCTTGGACGATTTCAGGAACGCGATCTGTACCAGCCGGCCGTCGTCGGCCAGCAGGTCGAGATTCCGCGTCGTGTAGTCGCCGCCCACCATGTCGAGAATCAGGTCCACGCCGCGACCGGCGGTGGCGGTCTTCAGCTCCGCCACCCAGTCGCGCTCACGGTAATTGACGGCCAGAAACGCCCCCAGCGTCACACAGGCCGCGCACTTCTCCGCCGAGCCGGCGGTGACGAAGACCCGCGCGCCGAAGGCGTGGCCCAGTTGAATCGCCACGGTGCCGATGCCGCTCGACCCACCGTGCACCAGCAGCGACTCGCCTGGTTGGAGACGCCCGCGCGCGAACACGTTCGTCCACACCGTGAAGAACGTCTCGGGGATGGCCGCCGCGTGCACGAGGGACAGTCCGGCCGGCACGGGCAGGCATTGCTCGGCGGGCACCGCGCAGAATTCCGCGTAGCCGCCACCGGCCACGAGCGCGCACACGGCATCGCCTTCGCTCCACCGCGAGGGTATGCCGTCGGCGGTCGGGGCAACCCCGACGACGTGACCCGCCACCTCCAGCCCTGGCAGGTCCGACGCGTCAGGCGGGGGCGCGTACTTGCCGAGCCGCTGCAGCACGTCGGGCCGGTTCACGCCGGCCGCCGCCACGCGCACCAGCACTTCGCCGGGCGCGGGCACGGGCCGCGGGCGTTCCACGACGTGCAGCACATGTGCTGGTCCCGGCGCTGAGATCTCGACCGCGCGCATCCCCGCCCTCTACTCTTTCAGCGCCGACGGCAGCCGCGGTGACGAGATCAGCGAGGCGAACACGTCCCAGCGCTTGGCCAGATCGCCGCCCGACTGCTTCTCCACATAGGCGCGGACGAGATCTTCGCCCAGGTTGTAGTTGATGACGTAGCTGCGATACGTGTCGAAGAACTTCACGCGCTGGGCGGCCTGACCCGGCGTGTTCAAGGCGTAGCGGACCAGCCAGTCGGCAGCCCGGGCGGCATCCATGCGGCCGTCGAGATAGCCGCGCGCGGCTTCGTTGCCGGCGTAGCTGAGCGCCTTGGCCAAGGCCAGCACGTCGTAGTACTCGTCGACGCGCGCCGGGTCGAGGCCCGCCAGCGGGAACAAGGTGTCGCGCTCGAAGGTACGCCGCTCGGCGTCACTGAACGCCACCTGGATGCCGTAGTTGGCGGTGCCCTCGGCAATCAGCGACTGCGGCGAGAAGAGCGGATAGACCGAGAACTCCGTCCAGCCGCGATCGCGCACCAGATGCTTCTCGAGCAGCGCGTTGTAGACGTGGTGCCCCGGGTAGCCCTCGTGGCACGCCAGGTCGATGGCCCGGTCGATGAACACCGGCAAGTCGGTGTTCACTTCGATCAGGCTCTTGTAGTTCCCCTGATACCAGTTGTAGGCGCTCCACGGCTGGTCCTTCACGTAGGCGACGGTGAAGGTCTCTTCGGGCGGCAGTGGGATGTGCGCCAGCGTGCGGCGACGGCACTCGGCAATCGCCGCCGTGAACACCGCCGCGAGCTTGCCGGGTGGAATCACGAACGCCAGTTTGAAGGCGGCATAGCGCGGCGAAAGGTCGCCAGCGCCGCCGAGCTTCGCGCCAATCGCCTCGGCCGACGCCTGGAACGACACTTCGGTGTTGCGCGGGGCCACCGCGTCGTAGAGCTCGCGCGATTCCTCGTCGAACGGGAACCGCTTCCCCTGCAGCATCGCGACGCGCGTGCGCAACGCGCCGAGTTGCCGCGCCAGATACGCCCGGCGCAGGCCCACCATCGTGGCATCCGGCGCCGCGGCGTCCACCGGCGGCAGGCGCCGCAGATCCACTTCGAGCACCGCGGCGCGCTTGTTGATGGCTGGCAGGTCCCAGTTGGCCTGCGCGGCCTCGGTGCGCCACTCGGGTGGTCCGTAATAGGCATCGACGAAATTGGTGTCGTGTTGGCCGAGCGCCAGCACGAGCCGCACATACGACTCGGCGGCGGCGTTCTCGGACTGCGCCGTGGGTAGTGCCGTGCGCAAGCAGCCTCCTCCTGCGGCGGCAGCCGCGACCACGTAGACGAGCGCCACGCGAACCTGAGTCATGTCGGCCTCAGCCACGCGCGTAGCGCGCGCGAATCGTCGGAATCAAATACTCGGAGAAGGCCCGCGCGAAGTCGTAGGCCGGCGCAAACCCCCAGTCGCGGCGCGCCGCACTGTCGTCGACTTCGGCCGGCCAGGAATCCACGATGCCCTGGCGCTTCAGGTCGGTCTTCCACGAAATAGCCGCATCCGGGAACGCCTCATGCACCACCTCGTAGATCTCCTGCGCCGAGGGACTGAAGGCCCCCAGGTTGTAGGCCGTGCGGGTCAGAGCCGCTATCGGCGCCGCGGCCAGGGCCAGCAGCGCCTGCACGCCGTCGGGCATGGCCATGAACGGAATGCGGGTGTCGGGCCGCACGAAACAGGCGTAGGGCTCACCCTTCGCGGCGGCGTGAATCATCTCGGGCGCGTAGTCGCTCGTACCGCCCGACGGCATCGTCATCGCCGAGATCAGTCCGGGGAAACGGACGCACCGGAAGTCGACACGCCCGGCCTGCGACTCGACCGAGAGCTGCTTGTAGTGGCGGGCGTAGTAGCGGCCGAGCTGCTCGCAGTACAGCTTGTTGCAGCCGTACATCGTCGTGGGGGCGTTGAACGCGTCCTCGGGCACGCGGCCCGCTCGCGTCTTGGTGGCCAGGTCGGGCAGACCGTAGGCGGCCACCGACGACGGATAGACGAACACCACTGGCCGGCCGTGCGATTCGGCTTCGCGCTGCGCGAACTCGAGCAGATGCAGCGTGCCTTCCACGTTCACCTGATGGGCGGTCGTGGGCGTGAACTCCGACCTGGTCGAGAGCAGCGCCGCCAGGTGATAGACGGTGTCGATTTCGAACTCCGACAGCACCCGTTCGAGCAGCGGCTTGTCGAGGATCGAGCCGGTGAACTCGCGTTGCACCAGGCGACCGAGCGCGGGTTCGAGCGGATTGAGGTCGAGGGTCACCACCGACTGGCGACCCGACTCGGTGATCCTGGCGATGAGGCCGTGACCGATCTCGCCTCCGGCGCCCGTGATGAGCACCACTGGCTTGCGCATCGTTCCTCCCACTCTGCGTCCTATTCTATGGGCTACCCGCGGGCCGGGCCGCGTCGACGGGCCCACGCATCCAAAAAGCTGGACGCCGTTCGACGCGAAAACCATCCATTTGCCGAAACGGACCATCTGACGGCACTCATGAACGGCTGGGATGGACAGCAAGCGTGAAACACGCTTGTGTACATCTGATGACATGCCTAGAATACGCGCCATCCGCGCTGCGTCCGCGGAATCCGGCATCGTGGCCGGCGTGCACGTCAATCACCGTTCGTCGTCGTTTGCAAGTCAGAAGGAGGAGTCGGCATGGTCCGTGTTAGCGCCTTTGTTCTCAGCGTGCTTCTGGCGTCGTCCGCAGCGTTCGCGCAGGTCTCCAGCACCACGGGTTCGATCAACGGCAAGGTGACCGACAACACGGGTGGCGTGCTGCCCGGTGTCACCGTGACCGCGTCGAGTCCCAGCATGCAGGGTGTCCGCACGGCCGTCACGAGCGAAGCCGGCGAGTACCGCTTTCCCGCCGTAGCCCCAGGCACCTACAAGGTCGTCTACGAACTGGCTGGCTTCGGTACCGTCAACCGCGAAGACGTGCAGGTCGGCCTCGGCTTCACCGCCACCGTGAACATCGAGCTGGGCGTGGCCAGTCTCCAGGAAACGGTCACGGTCAGCGGTGAGTCGCCGGTCGTCGACGTGTCGACGACCACGACCGCGTCGAACTTCAGCGAGGAACGGCTGTCGGCTCTGCCGAATGCCCGCGACTTCTGGACCGTGCTGGCCGCGTCACCGGCGATCGTCGTCACGCGCATCGACGTCGGCGGCAGCGCCGCCGGCACCCAGACCGGCTATGCCGTTTACGACACCAAGGAAGACCAGCACCGACCGATGGTCGAAGGCATCGTCAACACCGAGGGCACCGGCGCGGCGGGCTTCTACTACGACTACGGCGCCATTGACGAAGTCGCGGTGCAGACCAAGGGCCACACGGCCGAGATGCCGTGGCCGGGCGTGTGGTCCAACTTCGTGTCGAAGTCGGGCGGCAACACGTTTCGCGGCAAGGTCTACGGCGACTACCAGAACAAGTCGGTCCAGCGTACGAACATCCCCGGCGACTTCGAGTTCCTCTGCCCGGGCCGCCGGTGCGGCAATCTCACGCCGCCTGATCTCAACCGGATGGAGCGCTACTACGACGTCAACGCCGACGTCGGCGGCTACGTCCCCGGCTTGAAGGACCGGCTGTGGTGGTACGGGTCGGTGCGCGACCAGAACATCCAGGTGCAGGTCCCGAACTTCCCGGTGAAGGCCTTCGAGACGGGCCTCCGTAATCTCACCGGCAAGGTGACCTACGCGCTGTCGCAGAACAACAAAATGACCGCCTATGCACAGGGCGGGCAGAAGCGCCAGCCCAACCGGATGGACCGCTTCCTGGTGCCCGCGGTGACGGCCCGCCACAGCTCCGAGGAATCGACCTGGGAACAGCGCTACTGGGGGCACACCTACAAGGCCGGCTACGAGTCAGTGATCAGCGACAACTCGTTTCTCGAGATCCGGGGCGGGCAGTTCAAGTACGAATGGCCGAACTTCCGTGCCAGCGAAGCGCCGGCGTACGAGGACATCGGCAACCAGATCGTCAGCGGCGGCAACCGCGACGGCTGGTTCAACATCCCGTCGCGTAACCAGGTGGCCGGTTCGATCACCTATTACAAGGACGGCTGGGCCGGCTCGCACAACTTCAAGGCCGGCGGCGAGTGGTTCCGCGAGACCTTCACCTACGAGCGCGGCCAGGGCGTCAACGGCGTTTTCCCCGGCGACGTGCTGCACGTGATGAACAACAACGTGCCGGCTGAAGTGCTGCTGTTCGAGACGCCGTCGACGTCCGAACAGGGATTGCGCACCACTGGCTTGTACCTGCAGGACACATGGCGCATGTCGTCACGGTTCACGGTGAACCTCGGCCTCCGTTTCGACCGCTACCGCAGCTTCCTGCCCGACCAGCAGGGGCCGAGTGGTGGCCGGTTCTCGGCCGTCACGGCCACGCCGTACGCGGAGGTCGCCAACGTCAAGACGTTCAACCACCCGGTGCCGCGCATCGGCCTGATCTACGACGTCACGGGTCAGGGCCGCACGGTGGTCAAGGCCAACTACGCGCAGTATTACTGGAACCCGGGCACGGAAATTTCGAACGTCATGAACCCCAACAGCCAGGACTACTACAAGCGCTTCAACTGGACCGACGGCTCGAACCTGGCGGCGGGCACGCCTGGCCGCGGTAACGGGATCTTCGACGTCGGCGAGACGGTCGGCGCGCCAACGTTGACGCTCGGCGGCGTCGGGACGACGCTGCTCGATCCGAATCTCGAGAACACGCGCACCGACGAGGTGTCGGCGTGGATCGAGCACGAGCTCATCCCGGGCGTCGGCCTGCAGGGCGGCTACGTCTATCGCAAGATCGACAACTTCCGCGTGCGCGTCAACGTCAACCGGCCGGTGAGCGCCTTCAACGTCCCGGTCACGTTGCGTGATCCCGGCCCGGATGGCGTGTTCAACAACGGCGACGACCTCGCCAACTTCCAGGCGTTCAACCTCGATCCGGCGCGCCTGAACCTGGCGGAGTTCCCGAACGTCAACCAGCTCACCAACCTGGACGGCGAGGGCCAGTACCAGACGGTGGAGTTCGGCATCAACAAGCGCCAGACCGGGCGCTGGTCGATCGCTGCCTCGGTGTCGAAGCGGTGGAACCGCGACCACTCGACCGCCTACTTTGGCCAGAACCTGCGCAGTGTGGCCACGCCGTCGACGGCGAACGAGTTCATCAACACCGATGACGGCCAGTTCGTGTTCAGCATGTGGACCGCGAAGGTGAACGGCAGCTACGAGTTCCCGTGGCAGATCCGCGTGACCCCGGCTCTGCGCTTCCAGTCGGGTCAGCCGTACGGACGGACGGTTCTGGCCTCGGCGGCCTACGGCGTCGGCGGCGTGGGCGGCATCAACTACGGCACGCAGCGGATCCTGATGGAGCCCGTGGGCACGCGCAAGCAGGACGACATCATGATCCTCGACGTCCGGGCCGAGAAGTACTTCAACCTGCCGAACAGCCGGCGCGTGGGCGTGTTCTTCGACGTCTACAACCTGACCAACAGCGACGCGCAGCAGAACATCACGTGGAACAGCGGCGGGGCGTTCGAGCTGCCCAGCTCGATCGTGCCGCCGACCATCGCGCGCTTCGGCATGAAGCTCGACTGGTAGCATCAGGGCCTTCAGCACCACCGCGAAAGGGCCGGGTCTTCCCCGGCCCTTTCGTTTGTACGCTGGCCCACGCCTATACCCGGGGCCCGCTACAATGACCCCGATGACGGACGAGGAACGCGCTGAGGTCAATCGCATCATCGATGCCCACGAGCAGACCGTGACCGTGTGCCGCGCCTGCGCGGCAACGACGCGCGACCTGGCATGGGAGGTCAAGCGCGGGGCGCTGCCGGCGGCCGAGGCCCTGACGCAGACCATCGCCGAAGCCGAGCGGGTGCTCGCCGACCTGGGCCAGGTGGAAGTGGCGCTGGCGCGCATGAAAGCGGCGCTCTGGTAGATGCCACCCGCAGGCTGGGATTACGGCAGCGCGGGCGCACCCGCCGGCGCGGGCACGTCGCCGGCGTTGAGCGTGAAGGCCACGAGCGTGTAGTAGCCGACGACGCCCACGAGCTCCACGACCCCAGCCTCGCCGAGTGCCGCGACCGCCCGGGCATGCAGTGCATCTGCGACGCGTCCCGTGCCGACCAGTTCGCGCGCGAACGCGTGGACGACCGCGTCGGGGCCGCTGAGCACGGCCATGGCGTCGCGCGCCACCGCGTCGATCACCGCCGCGTCGAGTCCGGCCGCGCTCGCCTCGCGCGCATGCACGGCCCACTCATACGCGCACGACCAATGGCGCGCCACCACCAGAATCGCCAGCTCTGAGAGACGCGGGCCGAGCGACGTCTGGTAGCGCACGAACTCGCCAAGCGCCGCGGCCCTTCGCGCCAGCTCGGGACTCGGCAGCCACGCCACGACGTTGGCGGGCACGGTGCCTCGGCGCCCGGCGCGCACCTCGTCAACCACGCGACGCTGCGCGTCGGTCAGGTGCGCGAGGTCCACCGAAACGCGGGGCGGCATCGATCCTCGAGAACTCCTGGGTCGGCCGGCGCAGCTACGTGCGCAGGTAGTCGGGCCGCCAGTGCGTGATGGCCTTCTTGATCGCGGTGGGCGTCATCTGCTCCTGCACGGCCCGCAGCAGCAGGGCCGAGAGCTCCGCATCCGAGGCGAAGCGCAGCGCCACCACCTGCCTGGGCGAGAGCTGGGTGAGTAGTTCGTCCTGGCCCGCCGGCAGCACCCGCGCGCAGCGCACCTGCATCTCGAGCTGGATGATGCGGTCCTGCAGTGTCACGACATACCACCGGCTGATGCCCACGAGTGGAAAGACCGCCAGCGCCAGCAACACGACGCCGGCGTCGTGGGTGTTCCAGTCGAACCACAGGGCGCCGACGAGCAGGGTCGTGGCCGCGAGCCACAAGACGGTGGCGAGGTAGGTCGGCACCGGATGGTGCGCGTGGCTGGCCGCGGACTGACTGGTCACTTGAGGGTCCCTTCGAGTTCTTCGTAGATCTTGCGGATGGCGATGAGGCCCTGCTGGTCAGCGAGCAGCCACTGCGCGTCCTCGCCCCAATTGGCCTTGGCCAGGGCATCGTCGGGCGACAGGCCCAGGCGGTGCAGGCGGCGCGTTTCGTCGATCACGAACTGCACGGCCCTCTGGAAGGTCACGAGTTCCTCCCGCGACGCCGCCGGTGCTTCGATGAAGCCGTGCCCGGGCACGTAGCGGTCGATATCCATGGCAAGCGCGCGGTCGATGGTA
>Ga0105044_10004139_pt1 | contig 19910 bp, 17 predicted proteins | sample MAT01_FD_78092 | JGI IMG/M metagenome (GOLD analysis project Ga0105044, IMG submission 78092) | Freshwater microbial communities from Lake Fryxell liftoff mats and glacier meltwater in Antarctica - MAT-01 | ecosystem: Environmental > Aquatic > Freshwater > Ice > Liftoff microbial mat | place...
GCGGCAGCAGCTCGATGCGTTGTGTCGTCGGCTGTACGGCAAGACCTCCGAGCGCGTCAATCCGGATCAATTGCGTCTCGCGTTTGCGCAGCTCGCCAACGAGCCGAGGGCGTCCACCGATCCGGTCGAGATGGATTCCGGCGAACGGCCCGTCCCCGACAAGCGTCGCCGCGCCGGCGCGTCGAGGTCGATGTGCCCGAGGCGGACAAGACGTGCGCGTGTGGGGGCGCGCCCGGTTAAGATGCGTCGAGAGTAGAGGAAACCACCCAAACCCCTTCTTAGCCGGCAATCGCCTGACGAATTCTTTCTATGCGGTCGCGCTCACGGTGATGTGAATCAGCCGCGATAGCGCGCTCGTCATCGGAGAGTTCGCTCAGGAACTGAAAGCCGCGCGTGCAATCGGCGGTGATCCTGTCGCGGTCGATCATGGCAGTACGACGCACAAGTTGTCCGAGGTCAGTCCAATCAAATTCGCGGCCGTCACGAAACTTGTTCATCAATCGTTCCGGATCGAAGGAATCGCCTGCCTGCCAGAGTTTCAGGACGAGGAGTCTGCGCACAAGATCATGGTCGAGGGGCTTGGTGGCAAACATCCCGAGATCATAAATGTCGCGCGCCTTGTTGCGTTGGTAGCAGGCGCGAAGTTTCTCCGCGATGATCTCCGAGAACGCGAGACACGCGATGTCTGCCGGCGCAAAAGGCAGGAAGTGAAAATAGCTCTGTTCAACCTGCGGCCGTGATTCCACCGGCAGCGTGGGTGTCTCGCGACGACTGATCTGAAGTTTGACTTCGCTGTCTCCCGCATTCCATTTGTGGGCGTAGGCCGGATTGACGCCCCATGAGAGGCCGTCCTGCGTTTCATAGTACGCGTCGTCGGGAATTGAAAACTGAATGCCGTGAAACGGGCTGGCGAAGGCTCCCATCATTTCGAGGACGATGTCTTCGTGATCGTGCTCCTCAAGCCCGGTAAAGTCGAGGTCGGTGGAAAAACGCCCCTGGCTGCCGACATACATTTTCCGGATGCAGGTGCCGCCCTTGAATGCAAGGCGCGCGAGCAGTCCGCGCTCTGACAGCAGCTGAAGGAGGTACGTCAGCACGACTTCCTTTTCAGCAATCATGATGTCTCGAAGGCCGGACTCGGCCGCGTAGCGCTGGACTTGCGTTGTGGTAAGCATTACTCGGGCTTCCTTCTGGCAACCTTCCGCCGGCCAAGTCCTGCGCTTTCCCGCAATTGCTCTGCAGCAACATTGACGAACACGCGCCAGGTCTCATCAAGCCCGATCGCGCCCTTCACGGTTGCGCGTGTGGGATCCGAACCAAGCCACGTCTTGCGACTTCTTGCCGATCGCTGCAGCAGTTGCGCACGAGTCTCGTCCGGCATTTCAGCTTTCACGTGATCGACGAGCCAGCCAAACCTGTGTATCAAGGGGCTTGAACCAATGCGACCGAGGTATTCGGTTGCCTTGTGCCAGTCAAAGCGGCGGCTGGCATTCGCGACGATGAGGGCGGCTTCGGCGATGCCTCCCGCCAGTTCTGGATGGTCGATGCAGTCCAGTGTTGTTTTTTCTCGATCCGACATCATCACTTTGTGCCCGAGAACATCGACGGGTTCAAATCCAAAAAACTTCTTTGGCGTCTGGTTGATGATGTTGACGCGAGCATCGCCAAGGTGTCTGCCCCGCACGCGTGCGGGCGTGACCAGGGAGATGACGTTGCGGAGCTGCGTTGTGAGTCCGTAGTGGGCGGCGGCAGTACCGAATCCGATGTAGTAGGGATTGGCAATTCGGCTGGCGAGAGCGAGGAGATTGCCGTCTCCGAGAGCGTCCGGCCCCTGATCAGGAGGAACCAAGAGGTACTTTCCCCAAGCTGCACGTTCCAGCCAACCCTTTCTCCGCAAACCTTCGATTACGTTGTCGGCAGCTTTGGGGCTGGCGCCAAGGATGCGGATGATTTCTTCGCGCGATGCATCGCGGCGGCCCTGCTCGGCCAGCGTGAGCACGATACGGCTTTCCTGTGGGGAAAGAGAGCGGGTGATGAATTTCATTGTCATTCCTTACGTCGAAACCCTCTTGTTAGGAGTGTTTTGACACCTATCGTGCACGCACCAAACAGCGTTGTCAACATTCGCATCGTCTAAACACCCCTTATTGGGGTGTTTCGAAGCATTTAATGCATACTGATTGCAAATTATTGACATTGTCAGACTGTATGATATTGTAACCTGACATTAGGAGTCACGACAATGAGCGACGGCCCACATCGCAGTCTACCGATGCGCCCCTGGTGGCGTGGCGTCGCCAAGCGCGGCGACAACTGCTCCTACGCTCCGAACGAGGTGAGAGATGCATTCGGACTTGCCCTTCAGCGCGATTGCGTTGAAGAACTCAGTCCGGCATTCCTGAAAAGACTCCGTTCATTGGACATGGAGCCGGTCCTCTTCAATGCGAGCCAGTCGCCGCAGATCGAGATTCTCGCTGGCGTGGCGAAAAGCCGGTTCGAACACCTCGTCTTGGATAACGTCGCCCTCCTCTCCAAGGACGACATCGCCGGCACCGATTTCATACAGCGAGCCGTCGCTGACGCTGCTCAGCACCAAGCCGGACGGTATGCGCTGCAGATCGAGGAACACTGTCAACGTGCAGCCTCCGTCGGCCGCGCGTTGAAGATCCGCGCGCGCCTCGGTGAGGCAGTAGAACGTATCGACTTCAACGGCATCGCCAGACGGGTTCTGCAGCACGACCAGCCGCGCGTTTCGAAGCGCATTCCGAAAAAGACTGGACTCGATGACGGAGTGAGCCTGCGATGAAACCCAGTCCAGACACTCGGCATCTACCGTCGATTTCGGTGCACGTCGCCGAACCCGGAGCGCGGGTGATCAACGGCGCCGTGCGCTGCGAGGTCGGAAGAGACATCAAGTTTTCAACCGAGAGCCTCGAATCCTATTTCTTTGCCGAATGGAACCCCGTCGCGTACGACGCGCTCTTGGTCGCGGCAGCGGTTGAGTTCGCGGACCGGACCAAGGTGCGCCCTGCTCTCGACTGGTCCCGGACCATTCAATTGAAGGTGCCGGTCCACGACATTGACCAGTGGCAAGAGGCGCCGGTACGAGACGCGCTGCACGATGCGCTTGCGTACCTTACCGGCGACACCTGGGACGTGACCTTCTACCGGCGAAAGCGGTCGGTGAGCCAGCCCAGGCAGGCGCAATTGAGCTTACCGACCGATGTCGAGGCCGTCATCCCGTTCAGTAACGGTTTGGATTCCCGTGCGGTGGGCGGCCTAATGGAGCGTTCGCTGGGAAATCGTCTCGTCCGGATCAGGCTCGGTGGCCGCTTGCACGATAGCGAAAGAGTGAAAGGCCGTCCGATGGCCTTCACCGATGTGCCCTATAAGGTCACCGGCGACTTCGTCGAGAGCAGCGCCCGTTCCCGGGGTTTCAAGTTCGCGCTCATCAGCGGAATAGCGGCTTACCTTTCCGGCGCCGCTCATGTCATCGTGCCGGAGAGCGGCCAACGCGCACTCGGTCCGGCGCTGGTTCCGGTCGGCCAAACGTATGAGGACTACAGAAGTCACCCGACCTTCACCGTAAAAATGGAGCGTCTCTTCAAGGCGCTCTTCGCACGCGACATCCGCTTCTCATTCCCGCAGCTCTGGAACACCAAGGGGGAAACCCTTCGGAGATTCATCCAGGAGTGTGGTGATAGGTCGTGGCTGTCGACCAAGTCGTGCTGGCAGCAGAGCCGCCAGATCGGCATCGGCGGCGGTGCTAAAAAACGGCAGTGCGGAATTTGTGCTGCCTGCATGCTCCGCCGTATGAGCGTCCACGCGGCCGGCGCCGTTGAGCCGTCAGACCATTACCTGTGGGAAAACCTCGGAGCGGCGACCTTTGAACAAGGCGTTGTCACCGGTTTCCCGCCCGGGCGCATCACGGGGGCGCTTCGGCAATACGCCATCGCCGGCACCCTGCATCTGGATCATCTTGCGGATCTGAATCGGAGCGGAATCGGCCGCGTTGTGTTGGACGTCTCCTGCATGAAGCTTGGCGAAGCGCTCGCTGTGCCGCGTGAAGAAGTGCGCGTAAAGATGGACCGCTTCATTCAACAACACACACGCGAATGGTCCGACTTCGTATTGTCGTTGGGCGATAAATCATTCATCAACAACTGGGCGGAGGCTCACTCATGAGTCCATTGGAATTGCTATCACCCGACGAGGTCGGCGAGCGCCTGCGCATCGCGCGCGAAGGTGCAGATGTAACGCAGGCCGCTGCGGCCGAAGCGATCAAGGTTGCGCGCACCACTCTCATCGCAATCGAGCAAGGCCAGCGCAAAGTCCGGCTGAGCGAGATTCAAAACCTTGCCCGGCTCTACGGCACGTCAGTCAACGCGCTTCTGCGTCAGGAATCTGTGCACGTGGACCTGGCACCTCGGTTCAGGAAAATGCCCGGCAAGCACGAGTCGTCCGATAAGGCCGCCGAGCTGCTGGCGGCACTGGCAAAAGCCGAACTAGAGCTGGAGAGTCTACTTGGCGTGCGTCGTGCTCGAAACTACCCGCCGGAACGGCCGCTTCTAAATGGCGATGTCGTCGTGCAGGCCGAGCATGACGCGGCGGAGTTGCGACAGCGGCTCGGGTTGGGAAACGCGCCGATTTCAAATCTCCTGACGGTTCTGGAGATGGAGATGGGCGTCCGGGTGTATGTCAGACGGCTGGACGCGAAGATCTCGGGTCTCTTCGCGTACGACGACGCGCTTGGCGCGTGCATTCTGATCAACGCGAGCCATCCGCGCGAGCGGCGGAATCAGACCGCAGGGCATGAGACCGGACACTTCATCTCTACGAGGTACAAGCCCGAGGTCTTGCAGCTCGGCGAGGAAGACGGCTCTCGTGAAGAACGGTATGCCAACGCCTTCGCCCGGGCGCTTTTGACTCCGGCCCGCGCCGTGATGCAACAGTTCCAGGATGTGACGGCCGGCGCTGACCGGATGACCAGAAAGCACGTCATCGTGCTGGCGCATTTCTTCGGCGTGTCGCGCGAAGCGGTTGTCCGGCGCCTTGAGGAACTGAAGCTTGTGAAATCCGGAACGTGGGACTGGTTTGATGACAACGGCGGCATCACCGACGAGCAGGCGCGGCAGGTGCTCGGCGACCAGGCTGTGCCGGATGCGGCGAAGCATGATGCGGACCGCCCCACGACGCTGCGGCTCAATCTTCTGGCTGCCGAAGCGATGCGGCGCGAACTCCTGAGCGAGGGACAGCTCGCGCGGCTGCTACACCTTGACCGCATCGAGCTCCGGGAAATCCTCGACGCCTATCAAGATGAAGGGAGCGATGGTGATAGCGCCATCACGCAACTTGATTGATCCGGCCTCCCCTCTCGTCGCCGACGCGAGTGCCGTGATCAGCCTCATTGCGTCTGGTGCCGCGCGCAAGATCGCGGAGGCTTTGCCAGTGCGTTTACGCATAGTGACTGCAGTTGCCTATGAACTTGAGAAGGGACGTCAGCGCGGCTGGGCAACAAGCGACCACCTCTCCAGCCTCATCACCGACGGCCTCGTGGATGTCGTCGAGTTGAGTGACGACGCTGGTGATCACTTCGAGGCGTTGGTCGTCGGATCTGCGGCAGACACACTTGACGACGGAGAGGCGGCAACGATCGCATATGCCCACGTGCACGGCGCGACGGCCCTCATTGATGAGCGCAAGGGTTTGAGGATTTGCACGAGACGCTTCCCTGGCCTTCGCGTCGCCACAACGGTTGATCTGCTGACCAGCTCATTGGTCAAGGGTGTGCTCGGCGTGACGCACGCGGCGGATGCGACATTCGGTGCGCTGAAGGACGGGCGAATGCGCGTGCTTCCAGAGGATATCGAAAGAGTGATTGAAATGATCGGTGCGGCCCGGGCATCGCTGTGCAGCAGCCTGCCAGCTCGTGTACGGCGTGCGTGCCTCGGATGAGGTGAATAACCGGTATGGCAGAGATACCCAAGCTCAACGAAGCGAACCTTCAAGCGCTCTGCGACACGATGGCCGACACGGACAGCGGTCTGACCGGCAGCGAAATCACGCGATACCTCGCGCAGTGCAACATCGAGGACCCGATCCCGGGCACGTCGCCGAGGGTCCCGATCGATTGGTCTCCACGCCCGGTGTGCGGGCCGCGGCCTTCGCGCGGAGCTTCTATGTGCAGATGGCCCCGCGGCACGCGCTCGACGGCGCCGTCCTCGCAGCCTCGGCGATCTTCCTGGCGGGCGTCAGCCTCTTCGACGTCGTCAGCTTTGCCGGCGCGGCGGTCGTGCTCGCGGCGGGCGCCATCGCGTCAGCGCTCATCCCTGCGCGGCGCGCGTCGATCCCGTGGACGCATTGCGACGCGATTAGCGCGGAGATTTCCGCCCGCAGCCGCGTGATTTTCGGGAATAGCGCAGGTGCGGGCGCATCGGCCGACCCCGGGACCCCGGCAGTCCCGGACCCCGATCGCGGCACGCACTGTGCAGGAGACCGTGCCGTCAAATGCTCACCCTTGCCACGTTGCGCCAGAACTCTGCGCTCCTGAAGCTTGATCTGTATTGCAAGGGCGCGCGCCTGGACGAGTCGTGCTTCGATGGGGCCGGCACCGGGCGAGGTCTGCTCAGAACCAGGGCCGGCCTGGGGTCGGGTCTCGAAGTGGTGTTGCCCGGTGGGTTCTGGACCAACGTGCCAGTCCTGGAGGCCTTCGCGCACCGATCGCCGTATGTGATTCGTCGCGAGGCAGGCGGACTTCAGCTGTACCGTGATGATGAGGTGATCACGTCCCTGACGTTGTCTCCCAGGCCGTCTTGGTACGACCGCCAGACCCTGTCCGGAAAGCCGATGACGCGCGTGGGCACCCTTCAGGGGACTTACCTGGGCGTGTATCCCGCCAAGGTCTGCGACTACTGGGTGGCCGAGCCCGCGAAAATCAATTGTCACTTCTGCTCGGTTGGACTCAACCTCGGGGTGGACGACGCGTCGGAGAAGTCGGTGGACGAAGTGCTCGAAGTGGTGCATGCCGCGCGGGAGGGTTCCGGCATCACCTACGTGGATTTCAATACCGGCCACTACGAGGGCGACACCTATCTCGACATCCTCGAGCCCTACCTTCGGCGGATCAAAAAAGAGACAGGGCTGCTCGTGGGAGTGCAGACGCCGCCGCATCACGATCTGTCCCGGTACGATCGGCTGCGCGCCATGGGCGTCAATCGCGTGTCGTTTTGTTTCGAGATCTTCGACCGCGGTCTGTTCCGGGAAATCTGCCCGGGCAAGGACGCCCAATACGGGCTCGACCGTTACCTCGATGCCATCCGGTACTGCGCGAAGCTCGGACCGCAGGGCCCTGCCTCCGAACCGTGGGTCACGAACGGTGAGATCATCGCCGGCCTCGAGCCGCCCGAGTCGTCCATCGCGGCGATTAACTGGATCACGTCCGCGGGTGCGATTCCCACCGTCTGTGTCTTCCGGCCTCTGCGTGGCACCGACTATGAAAACCGCGAGCCGCCCGACACCGAGAGCCTGATTCCCGTGTTCCGTCGGCTCTACGAGGCGTGCATGGAGGAGCGCCTTCCCATCGGGTGCGCGCCCAATGTCCATGTCTCGCTGGTGCTGTTGCCCGAAGAGTGCGCGTCGCTCTCATCGCGGCCGTTCCGCTGGCACCGCGCCAGGCTGGCCGTGATGAAGCGGGTGTTCGCCGCCCAGTTCTCGCGACGCCTCGAGCGCCACTAGCACACTAGCTCTACAATCGAGCGCGATGCCCCGCATCGTCCTGACCGTGGCGCTCGTGTTCCTGGTGGTGCTCCCGCACGCGCAGAATCAGGGCGCGTGGGAACTGGTGATCCTCGGTCGCGCTCAGGATGCCGGCATTCCGCAGCTCGGTTGCACGCAGGCCGCGTGTGTCGATCGCCGCGAGGGACGCCGGCCTGTGGAGCGTGTGGCCAGCCTGGGTTTGCGCCACTCAGGGTCGGGGCGCGCGTTTCTGTTCGACGCGACCCCCGATCTGCCGTCCCAGGTGCACATGCTGACTGGTGGTCGAGTGCCGGACGGGATCTTTCTGACGCACGGTCACATGGGGCATTACACGGGACTCATGTATCTGGGCCGCGAGTCGATGAACGCGGCAAAAGTGCCGGTGTACGGCACATCCCGCATGGCCGCGTTCCTGACCGCCAATGGGCCCTGGAGCCAACTGGTGTCGCTCGGCAACGTCGCGCTCAACCGCATTGAATACGACCGGCCGGTCGATCTTGGCGACGGTGTGCGGGTGACGGCATTTCAGGTGCCGCACCGCGACGAATTTACCGATACGGTCGGCTACCTGATCGAAGGTCCGAACCAAAAAGCTCTGTTCATTCCGGATATCGATCAATGGAGCAAGTGGGACCGCGACATTCGCGCCCTGGCCGACACGGTGGACTATGCCTTCCTCGACGGCACGTTCGCGTCAGCGGGAGAGATTCCCGGCCGCTCGCTCGCCGACATTCCGCATCCGATGATGAGCGACACCCGGGCACGGCTGAAGGGGTCGCGCGCGCAGCTCTGGTTCATCCACCTCAACCACACCAACCCCGAGTTGGACGCCGCCGACGTGGTCAGAGAAGGACGCCGTTACGGGATGTGAGTCGCCTACAATCCCCATTGCCATGGTGATCCGAATTCTCGTCCTGTTGTCTCTGTTGGCGTGGCCGGCGCTCCCGGTGCAGACGAATGTGCCGCTCACAGCGCTGACGTGGCGCAACGTGGGGCCGGCGGTGACCGGCACCCGCATTGTGGAACTCGCGGTGGTCGAGCGTGATCCGCGAACGTTTTACGTGGCCACGGCATCGAGTGGCGTGTGGAAAACCGCCAATGCCGGCACCACGTGGTCACCGGTATTCGAGCGGGCGGGCCGAATCTCAGTTGGCGGCATCGCCGTGGCGCCTTCGAACCCCGACATCATCTGGGTGGCCACCGGCGAACCGAACATGCGCAACCTGCGCAGCACGTCACCCGGTGATGGCATCTATCGATCGACTGACGCCGGTCGCACGTGGCAACACCGGGGCCTGCGTGGCACGCAGCACATGGGCCGCGTCGTGGTGCATCCCACCAATCCCGATGTGGTGTACGCGACAGCGGTCGGGTCGATGTGGGACTCGAACACCGACGCCAGGGGATTGTGGAAGACCACCGATGGCGGTTCGACATGGCGCAATGTGCTGGCGCCGGGTGGCCGCACCGGTGTGGTGGACATCGCCATCGATCCCGGCAACGCGACTGTGCTCTATGCCGCCGCGTGGCACCGCGAGCGACGTGATTGGAGTTTCATCAGTACAGGCACTGGCAGCGGGATCTACAAGTCCACCGACGCGGGTGAAACGTGGACGCGGCTCGCCGTCGGTCTTCCCGCTACTCCGATGGGACGCATCGGCCTTTCGGCGTGCCGCTCACAGCCGGGTACGGTCTTCGCTGCGGTGGAAGGCGATGCGGCCGCGCGCGGCGTCTATCGGTCCACAGATGCGGGCGCCACCTGGACTCGCCGCGCCCCCATCAGCGCCTCGTCGTACTACTACGGCCAGATTCGCTGCGACCCGGGCGATCCGCAGCGTGTGCACGTCTTGCAGACGGAAATTTCCACGTCAAACGACGGCGGCGCCACCTTCCGTTCGGACTTGCCAGGTCCGGGCGTCCACGTTGATCACCATGACCTCTGGACGAATCCGTCAAACCGGGAGCACCTGATTCTGGGGAACGACGGCGGCGTGTATCAGTCGTACGATGCCGGCCGCAACTGGCGGCACATGAGCCAGATGGCAACCACGCAGTTCTATACGGTGGCCACCGATATGCGCGAGCCCTTCTACTACGTCTATGGAGGGACCCAGGACAACAACTCGCTCGGCGGCCCGAGCGCGACGCGCAACAGCGACGGCATCGTCAACGACGACTGGTACGTCACAACAGGCGGCGACGGATTCTCGGTGCAGGTGGAGCCCGCGAATCCGAACGTGGTCTACACCGAGTCGCAGTACGGCGGTCTGGTGCGCTTCAATCCGTCCACAGGGGAGCGGCGCCGCATTGTGCCGCAGGCGCCCTCGGGCGTGACGTATCGATGGAACTGGAACGCGCCCATCCACATCTCCGTGCATGACGGGACGACCGTGTACTTCGGATCGCAGTTCCTGCATCGCAGCCGCAACCGTGGCGAGAGCTGGGAGACGGTCAGTCCCGATCTCACCCGGCAACTGGCGATCGATCCGGCCAGTCGCATCTCAGACTACGGCACCTTGCGATTCATCCACGAATCGCCACGGCGCGCCGGGCTGATCGCCGTTGCCACAGACGATGGACTGGTGCAGGTGACCGAGGATGGCGGCACCACATGGAGGAAGATCGAGACCTTCCCAGGTGTGCCCCTCGGCACGCAGATCATTCGGGTGTTCTTTTCTGCGCACGACGACAAGACACTGTATGTGGTGCCTGCGGGGCATGAAGACGACGACTTCGAGCCGTATCTCCTGAAGAGCACCAACCTTGGGGTGACGTGGACGTCAGTGGCGGGCGACCTTCCGCAAGACAGCCCGGTCTTGTCTTTTGTCGAGGATCCCTCCAATTCCAAGCTGCTCTTCGCAGGCACGTATACCGGTGTCTTCGGCTCACTCGATGCGGGACAAACGTGGCGGCCGGTGGCGGCGGGCCTGCCCACCGTGCCGGTGCACGACATGGTGATCCACCCGCGCGAGCGCGATCTGGTGATTGGCACGCACGGGCGCGGTATCTGGATTCTGGATGCGATCCGCGGCCTTGAGGCGATGACTGGCGAGGCGCCCTCATCGTCTGCGGTCATGGTGGCGGCGAGGCCCGGGACATTGTGGACGCGGTTTCAACGGGGACGGGATGCGATTGGCCAGACGTACTTCCGAGCCCCGAATCCTGAAGACGGCGTTTACATCGACTATCGCCTGTTCACCGGGGCGGGAAACGGCACCCTCACCATTCACAATGGAGATGGGCAGCTCGTGCGAACGCTCGCGGTACCCGCTGATCCGGGCGTCATACTGCGTCGGGTGGTATGGGACATGCGCGGCGAGGTCGTGGCCGGCGGCGGCCGGGGCGCTGGAGCAGGCGCGGCACCCGGGGGCGGGCGCGGCGGGGGACGAGGTCCGCTTGTGGCGCCTGGTGTGTATCAGGCCCGGCTGGTGGTGGGTGGGCAGACGGTCACTGCCAGCGTGGAAGTCCGCGCCGACCCGGGCCGATGAACTGGGGCACTGAGGAACTGGGAGCTCGTGACCACGTTAGAATGGTGCTTCGGCGACAACCTGTTTTTTTGGGAGGATGCATGAAGAAACTGTCTTTTGGTGTTGGTGGAGTGATGTTGGCGATGGCGATGGCCCTTCCGGCGTACGCCGCGGATCCGGTCAAAGTCACCGGCGAATTGATTGATGTCATGTGCGGCGCCACCAAGAAGGGGCCCGATCACAAGGCCTGCGCCGACAGCTGCGCGAAGCGTGGTGAGCCGGTGGCGGTGTTCGCCAAGGACGGCATGTACGTGATCACGGGCAAGCTGACGGAGGAGAAAAACGCCAAGCTCATCGAGTTCATGACCAAGCAGGTTACGGTGACGGGCGAAGTGTCGAAGGACAAGGACGGCAAGCTGTCGATCGCCGCCGACTCCATCGTGATCGCGGCCGCGAAGTAAGTTGGTTTCGCGGCTGTTTCTGTTGTTCGTCTGTCTGCTGGCCGGGCCGGTCCTTACGGCCCGGCAGCAGCCTCCTCCACTCGACGCCGCGCTGACGGCGCTCGCTGAGACCAACGTCGTTCGCCCGGGTTCGACCGCGCGACTGGCGATGCGTGTCGTCCTGGACAAGGCATTGCACGTTCAGTCCAACACGCCGAGCGACCCTGGGTTCATTCCCACCGTGCTGACCGTGGAGCCTCCTGCGGGTGTGACCGTGGAGGAGCTGGTCTACCCGGTGGCCACTGCCCTCAGGCAGTTTGGCCTCACTGAGCCACTGTCGGTCTACGGTCACGACTTTGTCATTGGTGTGCAGGTGACCGTGGCGCCGAACGTTGCCCCGGGCACACTGGTGATCAGCGCACGCCTGAGATATCAGGCCTGCAACGACACCGTGTGCTTTCGTCCGCTGACGGTGGCTGTGCCGTGGATCGTCCAGATTGCTGCCCCTGGCGCGGCAGTCACGCCACAGCACCAGGACGTTTTCAAGAGCATCGCATTCGGGAAAGGCATCCGGCCTCCGGCGCGCACCGAGGCCACCGCTCCGGCGGCGCCTGCACCGGCACCTGCCGCGACCGGGACTGACGGTGTCGCGGCCCTCGACCGGTTCACGCTGCAGCTGGCTACCGGTGGGTACCTCGGGGTTGAGGACTTCCTCACATTCATCAAGGATGCCGAGTCCGGGACGAAGCCGTCGGGCCTCTTCGACAATCGCGGGCCACTCGCCATTCTGCTTATCGTGCTCATTGGCGGGCTTGCGCTGAACCTCACTCCGTGTGTGTTGCCGATGATTCCGATCAACCTGGCGATTATCGGAGCGGGTGCCAAAGCCGGTTCACGGCGGCGGGGATTCCTGCTGGGCGCGAGCTACGGCGCGGCCATGGCCGTGGTCTATGCGTGCTCGGACTTGTGGTGATTCTCACCGCCGGCACCTTCGGCGCAATCAACGCGTCACCCTGGTTCAACCTTGGCATCGCGGTGTTGTTCGTGGCCCTTGGCCTGGCGATGTTCGACGTATTGGCAATCGACTTTTCCAGGTTCTCCACGGCGTTCCAGCCCAACGCGGCTCAGCAGGGCAGCGTGGCGCTGGCGTTCATGATGGGTGGTGTCGCGGCGCTGCTTGCTGGCGCCTGCGTGGCGCCGGTGGTGATTCAAGTGGTGTTGTTCGCCAGCGACCTGTATGCCGGCGGCAGCGGCGTGGCATTGGCGTTGCCGTTTGTGCTCGGTCTTGGAATGGCCTTGCCGTGGCCGCTCGCCGGTGCGGGCATGGCTGCGCTGCCAAAGCCAGGCGCGTGGATGGTGCGCGTGAAGCAGGTCTTTGGCGTCGGCATTCTGGTGATGGCGGCCTACTACGGCTACCTCGCATACACCTTGTTTGACGATCGATCGGCGGACGCCACCGAAGTGTCGTCCAGCGTCAGCGAGATGCTGGCCAGTGGTTGGCACTCGTCACTGGCCGCTGGTCTTGCCGAGGCCGAGCGTGACAACAAACCGGTGCTGCTCGACCTCTGGGCCACCTGGTGCAAGAACTGCCTGACGATGGACAAGACGACCCTGAAGGATCCGGCGGTGACCGCGGCGCTCTCGGGATACGTGAAGATCAAAGTGCCGGCAGAGGACCCGGACGAGGCGACGACAAAGGCGATCATGAAGCGGCTCGGTGCCGTAGGCCTGCCGGCCTATGCGATTCTTCGAGGGAGATGACCGACATGACCACCAGCGTCCTCGCGCGCGTGATTCTTGTCCTTCTGGTGTCTGCGACGCCGGGCCTTGCGCAGACCACCCCAGACGGCGTGCCGCTCAATGCGGCCGGCGAGCCGTTGTATTCCACGTTTTCGTTGTGCGCGATTGACCCGGCCACGGGCCAGTCGGGCGCGGCGGTCACCACGCGCGTGCCGTTTGTGGGTCGCGCTGTGCCGCATGTGCGCGCCGGTGTGGGCGCAGTGTGCACGCAGGCGTCAACCATGGTGGAGTTTGGCGCGCGTGGGCTCGACCTGATTGAAAAAGGCGTTGAGCCGATGGACATCATCACGCAACTGCTGGCCGCCGATGAACGGCGCGAGTCGCGGCAGGTGGGCGTCATTGACATGAAGGGCCGGTCCGCCGCGCACACCGGCAAGCAGAACGGCGTGTGGGCGGGCAGCAGGCAAGGTCTCAACTACACGGTGCAGGCCAACATCATGGTGGGCCCCGAGGTCATCGAGGCCGTGGCCGCCACGTTCGAGTCCACGGACGGCGTCGGCATGCCGCTGGCCGAGCGCATGATCCTGGCGCTTGAGGCCGGGTATGCCAAGGGTGGCGACCGGCGCTGGGGTTCACTTCAGTCGGCGGCCATCAAGATTGCCGACCCGAACAATCCCGGCCGCGGTGGCGATCACATCGCGCTGGCCATCGAAGTGGGCGAACACGCGAATCCCGTAGCCGAGATGAAGCGCATCTACCTGACCACCGCGCGCCGCCTGGGCTACCGCGAGTTTTCTCGCGTGGAGGGCACCGACGTCATCGAACTCAAGCGGATGCTGCACGCGCTCGGCTACTGGCGGCAGGCGCTGGCCGCCTTTCCTGAACCTGCGCCGGCTCGCGAGTACGGGGCCTTCGACGAAGAGACCATCGCCGCCGTGGACAAGTTCCGCGCCGACAACGCCATGACCTATCAGGGCAACGCGCCGGGTCTGGTGGACGCCCGCTTCATCGACGCGCTGCGCGCGGCATATTTCAAAAAGCGCAAGGGCGGGTCGGCCTACGTTTCTTTCCGGTAGAACGCCGTCTGAAGCTGTTCGATCAGCCGCTTCATTTCCACTGCGTCCTTCTTGCTGTGACCGTGGCACACCACGGGGTTGTGGCCGCCCGTGGTTTCGATGAACACGTCCGAGAACATGATGTTCGTATCGATCTTGATCGATGAGACGTGCGACAGGTGGATCGAGGCTTCCAGCTTGCCGATCCACTGCGGCGTGAAGTGCGTCACGCTCGAATCAGTAATCACCACCTGCGTGGGGAACAGCCGGTTGCCCTGGCTCAGCCGGCTGGCGCGAAACACATGCGCGCCCGGCAGTGACCGGCCCTTCCAGAGGATGTACCAGACCAGGAGGGCCAGGAACACCGCGAGGCCAAGGGCGATCATGGTGAGGAGCGAATACGAGTCGGAGAGCTGAGTTTCCATAGCGGTGTTGCGGGCATTATTGCGCATAATGGGCGCGTGTTTCGCCGCCATTTGTTGCCAGCGCTGTTGTGTCTCTCGGCCTGCACGTCTTCAGGGCCGGTGGACGTTGTGGAATTCAGTGCCCAGGATGCCCAGGTTGCCATGGCGGCCGGCACCCTGTCGTCAAAGACCCTGACGCAGTCATACCTCGATCGGATTGCGAGGGTGGACGACGCCGGGCCGATGCTGAATGCGGTGATCGAGCTCAATCCGGCGGCGATCGCGGAGGCAGAGGCGCGGGATGCCGAGCGGGCCGCGGGCCACGTCCGTGGATCCCTGCACGGCATTCCCGTGCTCGTGAAAGACAACATCGACGTCGCCGGGCTGGTCAATTCCGCCGGCTCGCTCGCGATGGCCACGCATCGCCCCGCGAAGGATGCCTTCCTGATTGCTCAGCTCCGCGAAGCCGGGGCCGTGATTCTCGGCAAGACCAACCTGAGCGAGTGGGCCAACTTCCGCTCGACCCGCTCATCGTCGGGCTGGAGTTCGCGTGGCGGGCAGACCAGGAACCCTTACGCGCTCGATCGCAATCCGTGCGGTTCAAGTTCGGGCACGGGCGCCGCAATCGCGGCAAGTCTCGGCGCGATTGGTGTTGGCACCGAAACCGACGGCAGCATCATCTGCCCGGCGTCCGTGAACGGCCTGGTGGGGCTGAAGCCGACAGTGGGACTGGTCAGCCGCAGCGGCATCATTCCCATTTCCATTTCCCAGGACACGGCCGGGCCGATGGGACGTACCGTGTCTGACGTCGCGCTGCTGCTGAACGCAATGGCGGTGGTGGATGATGCCGATCCAGCCGGACCGACTTCCCTGGGGCATCGGCCATCCGACTACACGGCCTTCCTGGTTTCAGATGCGCTCAGGGGGAAACGCATCGGCGTGCTTCGGCAGGCGATGGGTTATCACCCCGACGTCGATGCCGTCATGGCCAGTGCAATTGACGTTGTGCGGAAAGCCGGCGCCGAAGTCATCGACGTCAAGATCGCCACCTACAACCAGTGGAACGACCCGGAGTTCGAGGTGTTGTTGTACGAGTTCAAGGACGGCCTCAATGCCTACCTGACGTCATCCGGCGCGCCGGTCGCCTCGCTTGAAGCGTTGATGGCGTGGAACACGGCGCACTCCGGCGAGGCCATGCCACTCTTCGGGCAGGAGATCTTCGCGCAGGCGCAGGCCAAGGGGCCGCTGACAGACGCGGCGTATCACAAGGCCCGCGACGACGCCCGGAGATTGGCGGGGAAGGACGGTCTGCTCGCAGCGATGGATCAACTGACGCTTGACGCCGTCATCGCGCCGAGCATGTCGCCTGCGTGGACCACTGACCACGTGTTGGGTGATCACTTCGTCGGCGCGGGTTACGGCGTGGCCGCCGTCGCCGGTACGCCGAGCCTCACGGTGCCGGCCGGTGACGTGGCCGGCCTTCCGGTGGGCGTGACATGGATGGGCAGGGCGTGGAGCGAAGCCGACCTCATCAGCTTTGCCTACACGTTTGAGCGGGCCACGCAGGCCCGACGGGCGCCACGATTCAAGAGCCGGGGTGGCCGATGAGCACGCCAGGGTCTGCGTGCGCGGTCCTGCTCTCGGCCAGCGCCCTACTGGCTGGCTGCAACGGGACGCCATCGGCAGCGGTGCCCGATCGCATCTTCATCAACGGGCGGATCTGGACCGGCGATGCGCGGCTGCCAGAGGCGCAGGCCCTGGCCACGCGGGGCGATCGCATCGTGGCGATCGGGGACACCGCGACGATCCGGGCGCTCGCGAGCAACACGACTGAAGTGGTTGACCTCGAGGCTCGTCGAGCGGTGCCGGGATTCAATGACGCGCACTGGCACTTGCCCACTCGTCGCACAGCGGATCTGGTGGATGCCGGCAATGTGCAGGAGATTCAGCGCCGGCTTGTGGAGTTTGCGCGAACCCTTGGCGCCGACGAGTGGATTACGGGTCGAGGATGGGGGCCCTCCGACTTTCCAGGCCACCAGGCGCACCGGCGTTATCTCGACGCGGTCTTTCCCGATCGTCCGGTGTTGCTGACGGATCGCGATGGCCATCAGACGCTGGCCAACAGCAGGGCGTTGGCGCTGGCGAAGGTGACGCGCGCTACCAGGGACCCCGCGAACGGCCGCATCGATCGTTCATCCGACGGGGAACCCACGGGGCTTCTCAAGGAAGGCGCATCCTCGCTCGTGCGTCGGCTGATTCCGCCGGTGAACGCCGATCAGGTGTACGGCGCGCTGCTCGCCGAGATGGACAAGGCGGCGTCGTTTGGTCTCACGTCGCTGCAGGTCGCCAGTGGCGTGGGTGGGTCGGGCGTGGAGTACCTGGCGTATCAGAAGGCGCTGCGCGAGGGCACGTTGAAGGTTCGCGTGCGCCTCGGCGTGCCATTTGAGCGCGATGTGACCACGGCCCGGTTGACCGAGTTCGCGGCGCTGCGCGATGGCCACCGCGACGGGATGCTGGCCTACGGCATCGCGAAGGGCATGCTCGACGGCACCGTGGATGCGCACACGGCGGCGATGCTCGAGCCGTACGCGGAGAGTGCGGACACGGGGTTGCCGATGTGGGCGCAGGTCGATCTCAACCGCGTGGTCGCCGCGTACGACAAGGCGGGCATCCAGGTGGAACTCCACGCCATTGGCGATCGCGCCATCCGCATGGCACTCGATGCGTTCGCGCAAGCGGCGAAAGACAACGGCACCACCGGCCGCCGCCATCGGATCGAGCACATCGAAGTGCCGGCGCTCTCGGACCTGCCGCGGTTCAAGGCGCTCGGGGTCATTGCATCCACGCAGGCCATGTTCGCCAGTCCTGACGCCATTACGCTGACCAACTATGCGCCCGCGCTTGGCCCCGGCCGGGCGTCCCGTTCCAACGCATTCAAGCTGTTTGACGATGCCGGGGCCGTGCAGGCGTTTGGCAGTGACTATCCCGTGTTCACGATGAATGTGATGCGCGGCGTGCACGCGGCCGTGACGCGCGAGATGCCCGACGGCACGCCGGCGGGAGGGTGGTACCCCGAGCATCGGATTTCGGTGGAGGCCGCGATCAGGCACTTCACGATCGACGCGGCGTACGCCAGTTTCGACGAGACGCTGAAGGGCACGCTGGCTGTGGGCAAGGTGGCCGACTTCGCCGTATTGTCTGACGACATCTTCGCCATTCCGCCGGCCAAATTGAGCGGCGTCACGGTGATGCTGACGGTCATGGGCGGTCGCGACACCTATCGCCGCAAGCGCCAGTAGCGCGGACGCCAATCGCCCTATAATCCGCGCACCGCATGTCACGAACCTCCTCGCTCCATATCACCGCAGCCGCTGCCGTCGTGGCTGTCACCGCGTCGCTCGTGCAGGCCGCGTCCCAGATCCCTTCCCGGCTGTGGATTGACGCGACCGCTGCGACCATCGGCGATACCGCGCACTGGACCAACAAGGTCGAGATTGCCGATATCGATGGCGATGGGCGCCTGGACCTGCTGTTTGCCAACGGCGGCAATTACTCGGAGCCCGGGCCTCCAGAAGCGAACGTGGCGTTCGTCAATCGAGGCGCCGGACAACGATTCGAGAACGTCAGCGCGAAAGTGTTCGGGCCCACGCCTGACATTGCGAGAGTGATCAAGGCGCGCGACATCAACAACGATGGCATCACCGACATCGTGGTGGGCACGACCTATCAGACCCAGAGCCGGTTGTACCTGGGCACCGGCGGCGGAGCGTTCACGGAAGTGACGGCCACGCATCTTCCCCAGACACTGGCGAGCATCGGTGACCTCGAAATTGGCGACGTGGACATGGACGACGATCTGGACATGGTGCTGGCCGACTGGGGCCCCGGCAACAACATGACGAACGGGGGCGGCCGGACGCAGCTCTGGCTCAACGACGGGAAGGGCCATTTCTCTGACGCGACCGCCGCACAGATGCCCCAGGCCCTGGTGCGGTTTTCGTGGGACCTGGAATTCGCCGACGTGGATAACGACTACGATCTTGACGTCCTCGTGTCGTGCAAGCGGTGCATCGGCGGCTACTTGTTCCGCAACGACGGGAAGGGGACGTTCGCGGATTCACCCGGGCTGCCGCAATACACGAACAACTACGAGTACGAGCTGATGGATCTGGACGCCGACAGCTTCCTCGACATCGTCACGATCAACGACGGTGAGATCGTGAAGGAGGGCGGCTCCAATCGCCGCGAGCATGTCTTCCGAAACGATGGCAAGGGCCGCTTCCGTGACGCCACGGCGCAGTGGTGGCCGCCGAGCGAGAACATTGGCGAGGACGACAACATGGTGGCGTTCCTCGACTATGACTCCGACGGCGACGCCGATTGTGTTATTGGCTCGTTGAGCGGTCCCGACCGGCTGATGATCAACGACGGGAAAGGCCACCTTACCGTGGCAGTAGACGTCTTCGTCGGCGCAGAGACACCGGGAACGCTCGGGCTCATGCTGGGCGATCTCGATGGTGACGGTCGCATGGATGTGGTGCAGGCGCAGGGGGAGCATCCGACGGCGGTGCAAGAGCGGGTGTTCCTGGGCACGGGACTGAAGCCCGATACCGCGCCGCCGGTCATCTCGATGGTGAGGGCGGTGCCATCAGCCACGGTGGGTCGCACCGTCGTCCGCGCGCGGGTACACGATCGGAAGAGCCCCAGCCTGCCGACCGAATGGAAGCGCGTGGTGGTGGAGTGGGCATCGGCGGCGGGTCCGCAGGTCACCGCGATGCGTTGGTACGGCGAGTACCTGTGGGCGGCGGAGATGCCCGCCGGATTCTCGGCGGGCATGCCGTTCCGAGTGTGTGCCGCCGACGCGTCGGCTAACGCGACCTGTTCGCCCTCGTAGCGCGGCCTGTGAGCAAGGCTGCGGATTGTGTCTCGTAGCGCGGCCTGGGTCGCAAGGCCGCGGATTGTGACGGAGGCGGTCGACCGCGCGAGGCAATGGGCCGCGGCGTTCTGCCTGGGCGCCGCGAGATTCGGCGGCCTTGCGGCCCAGGCCGC
>Ga0105044_10004140_pt1 | contig 19905 bp, 16 predicted proteins | sample MAT01_FD_78092 | JGI IMG/M metagenome (GOLD analysis project Ga0105044, IMG submission 78092) | Freshwater microbial communities from Lake Fryxell liftoff mats and glacier meltwater in Antarctica - MAT-01 | ecosystem: Environmental > Aquatic > Freshwater > Ice > Liftoff microbial mat | place...
AGAAAAAACGGGCATTGCCCATCTCCAAAAAGGATATCATTCAATACGCATTGTCTATTTCAATTCTGGCGGAGATGCTGGTCTAAAAGTTTACTATGCTCCACTGGGGGAAGATAAGCGGGAATTTGAAGAAGGAATGTTGGGGCACTAGTACAAGTTAGTATCTTCGCAACGATTTTAAAACATGCCACCTGTGCGAATTCCATTTTTAAAAACGATCTTCTTCAGTCTGTTCTTGCTAAGCAAGTCCACAGGCCTCTTCGCTCAAGTCGACAAAGTCCGTCAACTCGAGGAGCAGTTGCGCGGTACAGAATCTGCCAAACGCATAGAAATACTCATTGCTCTGGCCGACGCCAATCTTTATGCTGGGGACTACGCCAAAGCCATCACAGCCGCTGACGATGCCGGAGATCTGGCCGCTAAACTTAAACTTCCTGAACTTCGTGCAAATGCCCTGAACCGCGAAGGCAAGGCCATGATGCTTGGAGGCAAACGGAAAGCCGCAGCGCAATTTGAGCAAAGCGTCAAAATTCTTCGCGAAATTCGCAGCTCGAATAAAGTCTTAGCCTTGGATAACCTGGATAACCTTCGCAACCTCGCGCAACGCGCTGGACAAGAGCGAGAGGTACAGGCGCTAGACGAACAAATCACCAAGCTTAAAAGTGGTGGAACCCTCTCTGAAAAACCAGCGGAATCTCGCCAGGCGGTACAACAAGAACTTTCTGCAACTCAAAAATTACTCGAAGAAAACCAAAGCAAATTCCGCGAAAGCCAGGCTAAACTCTTGGCCGAAAGTCAAACGCTCCAGGCTCAGCTTGCCGCCCAGGGTGCTGAATTAGAGCAAATGACGGAAGCACAGATGAAGACTGCTATGCTGGTGATGCAACAACGGGTATTGCTTGATTCGGTCTACTTCAGCAGAGGCATGGACTCCCTTGCGGTTTCCAACGCCAACCTCGCTTTGCGGGAAGCCGATAGCAATCGCAAATTTAATTATGCGATCATGGGCGTTTTGTTACTGCTAGCCGGAGGGGCCACATTTAGCTTCGTGCGAGCCCGATTAAATACCCGGATTTTGGAGGAGAAAAACAAAACCATCCGAGAGGAGCAGCAACGTTCGGAAACGTTATTGCTCAATATTCTCCCGAGTTTAGTTGCAGAAGAGCTCAAAAAACAAGGAAAAACCAAGGCGCGTTATTTCGAAGAAGTAAGTGTGTTGTTCGCTGATTTTGTTGGATTTAGTCAAATTGCTGAAAAGCTCACACCGCAACAACTGGTGTCTGAATTGGATACATGTTTTCAGAAATTTGATGAGATCATGGCCAAATACGATTTAGAAAAAATCAAGACCATCGGCGATGCGTATATGTGTGCAGGAGGCCTTCCAGATGGCGGTGGTGCTCAACTTCGAGATATGGTGGCTGCTGCAAAAGCGATGCAAGCCTGGCTTTTTGTCTGGAATGCTGACCGTGAAAAAGAAGGACTTCCGCGCTTTGATGCACGAATCGGCATCCACTGCGGGCCCGTGGTGGCTGGCGTGGTGGGTTCCAAAAAATTCGCCTTTGATATCTGGGGAGATACTGTGAACATCGCCGCCAGAATCGAACAGGCGGGTGAAGGTGGGCGTATCAACATTTCCGGTGAGGCGTATAAAGCAGTAAAAGATTATTTCCCTTGCCATTATCGGGGCAAGATTTCGGCCAAAAACAAGGGGGAGATTGATATGTATTTTGTGGAGGGCTGAATAGAATTTTGAACCCTGTTTTTTTGTGCTTTTGTAAAACAAGTAACTGTTCTAGCATTACGGTGCATCACAGTGTGCTTCCATTTGATTTTGACAAACTAAGGCTTAATTAATGCGCATAACCCTTTCCCAATTAAATCTACACATCGGCAACTTCGAGGGGAATCTCGCCAAAATGCTGGCTGCGGTAGAAACGGCCAAAAGCCAGAAAGCTGACCTGATTTGTTTTCCAGAACTCGCCGTCTGTGGCTACCCGGCCCGCGATTTTTTTGAGTTTGACGACTTCATTCATCGCTGCCAACAATCCGTAGATGAACTCAGAAAAGTCAGCCATGGGATTGGTATCATCGTAGGTTCACCCACCCGAAATCCTGTTTTGGCAGGCAAAGACCTGTACAATTCTGCCTATTTTCTGTACAATGGCGAAACCATTGGTGTCCAGCACAAAGCGCTGCTCCCGACCTACGATATTTTTGACGAGTACCGATATTTTGAGCCTGCGAAGGAATTCAAAACAATCGAATTCAAAGGCAAGCGGATCGCTTTGGTCGTCTGTGAAGACATCTGGAATGTTGGCGATGAAAACCCGCTGTACACGATTTGTCCACTGGATGAAATGATGCCCCAAAAGCCAGATTTCATTGTCAATATCTCTGCCTCCCCATTTGATTACGCACATGCCCTGGATCGTATTCATACGGTGCGCGCCAACGTAGAGCGGTATAAAATCCCGATGTTTTACGCCAATCAGGTGGGTGGACAAACCGACGTGATTTTCGATGGCGGAAGTCTCGTGGTTTCTCCAGATGGTTTTGTCTTTGATGAAATGCCTTATTTTGAAGAATGCCTGAAAACCTATGATTTAGCAGAAGTTGTACTTGGGCAACAAAACAATGAACAACCCAAAGACAAAATTAAGCTCATTCACGATGCCCTTGTGTTGGGTATTCGGGATTATTTCCAGAAACTGGGATTCAAAAAGGCCATTCTGGGCCTATCCGGGGGCATAGACTCTGCGGTGACGGCCGTGCTGGCCACCAAAGCACTCGGCGCAGAAAATGTCCGGGTATTGCTCATGCCAAGTCAATTCAGCAGTGGGCATTCGGTGGACGATGCCCGACAACTGGCTGAAAACCTTGGTATTCAGTATGATATAGTGGCGATCAAGCCTATGTACGATGCCTTCGAGGCGGCACTAGCCTCCCAATTCGCCGGACAACCCTTTAATGTAACGGAGGAGAACATCCAGGCTCGTGTGCGCGGCACGCTGCTCATGGCGATGAGCAATAAATTTGGCCATATCTTATTGAATACGACCAATAAAAGCGAAATGTCGGTTGGCTACGGAACGCTCTATGGCGATATGTGTGGCGGGATTTCCGTGTTGGGAGACGTGTACAAAACGGAGATATACGAGCTGGTAAAATACATTAACGCCCTTCCTTTTGGGGAGCCTGCGGCTGGACTTAAGGGGATAGTACCTCAAAACACCATCACCAAACCACCTTCCGCCGAACTCCGCCCTGGGCAAAAAGACTCCGACAGCCTTCCGCCCTATGAGATACTCGACCCTCTGCTTTTCCAGTACATCGAATGCCGAAAAGGTCCTAACGAATTGATTGCCATGGGGTTTGAGGAAGCCCTGGTGAAGCGAGTACTCCGCATGGTGAATATTAATGAATTCAAACGGGAGCAGGCCGCGCCCGTGATTCGTGTAAGCATAAAGGCTTTCGGGATGGGCAGGCGGATGCCTATTGTGGGGAAGTATTTATTGTGATTAACATCAAAACCCGGGCAACTTATCCAATATTCTCCGCAATAAGTCTGGCCGAAATCCGGCCAAAAAACAAAGCAGTGACACCGTACCCGCCACTCGGAAATACTGCTCCTTGGTCGTCGTTTCAAAAGGGTGGCTCATAAGCAGGAACGCACCAGCCATGAGTGAAAGGTAAAAAAGTAACCCCGCTATTGCACCTCCTAAAATTCGAGAAACTTCTTTTTCGGTGCGAATTTGCTCCAAACCAACTTCCAGCGTACGCAAAAGGGAGCGACATAGAGATCCACTCAATCCGGCCAATATAGCCAGGATGCCAAGATTGGTGGGAATCCATGCAACTATAACGAGCAGAAAACCACTCATTTGGAACTGTTGCGCAAGATTTGCTCGAATGGGATTGGTATCCACAAAAGCGCCCACACTAAAGGTGAGCAGCCAAAGAATCAGGCAGACAAATGTTAGGAGGTACTTGGGTAGCATGGGCTTAAACTTTTTTTCCGGGCATCTGCGCATCTACTTTTCGCGCATCGTTTTTCCGGGCTTTAATTACATTAATATACTCTCGAGCCTTTTTATTACCATAATCCGTGTAGGCTTTTTGAGCCCATTCGAGTGCAAGGTCTAGATTTCCATTGATCTCTGAAGCTACAGCCATGTTGTAAGCAGCCCGACCCGCAGCTTTGCGATTGGTGGTGGCGGACAAGGCAATAACCTTTTTCCATAGCGCGGTAGCCTTTTCAATATCCCGGTTGGCCAGATGTCGCGCAGCGCCTCTCATCTGACTTTTGTACCCTTTGGCTTTAATATAATAAGCCCGACTAACATTGACGTAGATAGGAGCAATACGCGCGCCGTATTCAATGCCTACGTTGTAGGCTACATCACGGGTTACATCCAACTGAGCAGGCAGATTACTGAGGGCGGCACGTTCGGTGGTACCGTTGCCGCGCCTTTCGAGGTAATCATCCGTAACAAACTCATCGAGAATAATCTTGGTCTTTGGGTCATACAATCGCCAGCCGATGCGAACACCCGTGCGCTGCTGAGATTCATAGGTGGTGACCGTGTACTTTTTGCCAGTTTTGTCTTTTTTAGTTGTGGAAACGGGACGGGCACTGCGGGCGTTATCAGAATCAAAAGACTCAATGGTCACTACAGCGTTTGTGCCATAATCTCTACAAATTTTTTCTACCTCAGGCCAGTCCAGTGCAGGTGGGATCCGACCACCAGCTTTACTGCCAGTCATTTCAAGACCTGTACTTTTTACCTGAAAACGAGGGGTGCGTGTAAGGGCGTTGGTGAGTCCATCCACTGCGGTCTGGCGGCTCCTGCGATCCTGTCCAATTTCTTCACCAGTAAGGAGTCCTTCAAAAAAATTAGACCAACCATTGGAAGGTTTGCTGCGGTCTACAATGGCTACGGTGGTGATATACTCTGGCAGGGTCATTTGCGCGGGTTGCAGGACTTGCAGGGTTGTGTTGCGGGTACAAGCACCCAGCGCAAGGGCGAGCAGCAAGGCTATTGCTGGAAGATGTTTTCGGATCATAATTGGTTAGGTTTAGATTTTAGGTGTTGGACTTCGGAATTTAGATTTTGGACGATTAGACGTTGGATTTGGTTATGATTTATGCCTTTTCAAGTAGCAAGTCCAACGTCTAATTGTCTAAAGTCAAACGTCTATTATCCCTTAAATTCGCCCTGAATGGACGATTTTACTACTCGGATAAACGTTTTTTCATCCACCATTAACCGAATGATTGGGCCATCCATTTTCGTGATACGCCCAATAATACCTGAATTGGTGACGACTTCCATGCCTTCTTTGAGGCTTTCTACAAATTTCTGTTGATCTTTTTGCTTCTTAATTTGTGGGCGGATCAAGAAGAAGTAAAAAACGATAATAATGAGGAATGGAAATAGCATTCCGAGTATTCCGTTGCCCGATGCGGGGGCTTGTAATAACGTCTGAAACATTTACTGGTTGGTTGATTTGTGAATGGTGTATCCCTGTCTTTGAACAGAAATGTAGCTGTCTGGTCGGAGCATTTCAAAAAAAACGCACCCTGAAGAATTCAACAGGGTGCGCAAAGGTAATTTTCTCTACGAAATGATGTTATAACTTGAACATGGCATCGTCTACGCCAGCATTCAATTTTATTTCTGTTACCACAACTTTGAATGGCACAGGGAAAGCGCCGCTCACCGTCATACCATGGGGTAATTTTACGCCGTTTACGTCTTTGTATTCCATCATGTCTATCGTTTGAACACTTGGATTGCCATCCATTCCAGTACCCGTGCTAACCTCGCGCAGCTTTAGACTGGTTTTGGTGTCGTAATATTCGGTGATTTTTTTGCCATCAGGCCGAACTACTTCTATCACATACGCATTGCTGCCATTAATCGCCTCAATACCTTTTAGCTCATATTTATAGCCACCGGTTTTATAGGTGGCTTCCTTGCAAAAAAGTGCTTGTTCCTTAAAGTCACCCAATTGCTCACCGACCAGATCTTCTACCTGCCCCATCGCCGATTGCCCGCCTTTTTCTCCATCATAAAATTGCTTATTCATCACCTGACCGTTCATGCTCATCTCTACAGCATATTTGTTCCGGCCTTTTTGAAAGGTCTTAATCCCAAATGCCATGCCTTGCACTTGCATCGATGAGGTTGATTGCATATCCTTGATACCGCTTATTTTAGCCCGGCCACCAATGGCATTCAGGTAATCTTCCACAACTTGATCGGCAGTGATGCCTGGAGGCAAGGTTGTATTGACATCTTTTACGGCATTGCCATAAGCATCATAGAAATTAATTTTCCCATCGGCCGAAAACTGCCGTAGGCGATCAGCGACATCAGCTTTGTTGCCTACGACCAAAATGTGTGCTTTGTCTGTACGAATATATTTTTTTGCCATAGCCTGCACTTCATCAATGCTTACAGCCTGAAGTACTTCGAGATACTTTTCGTAGTAGTCAGCAGGGAGCTTGTATCGTGCCGTATTCAGGGCAAAAGTTGCTACAGTGCCTGGCTCCTCGAGGCTTCTGGAAAAGTTACCAGCCATCACGTTTTTCACCACCTGCAATTCCGCATCGTCCACTTTTTCGTCTGCCAGGCGTCGCATTTCTTTTAGTGCTTCGATGATGCTGCTATCCGTCACAGTATTGCGCACACTTGCTGAAGCATTGAATGAACCGACTAATTTATCAGGATTCAGCGAACTGCCCGATCCATACGTCCAACCATGACCTTCGCGAAGATTAGCGTTTAGACGACTGTTAAAATAACCGCCAAGAATGGAATTTGTCACACGTGAACGGATTACATCGGCTGTACCAGGCTTTAAATCAACGGGATAGGTAATATTAATGGCAGATTGTACCGCGCCTGGTTTGTTTACAAAATCAACCTGGGTTTTTTCTGGCGCACGTGGAATTGCGTAGTTATGCACAGGAACATCGCCTTTTGCCCATTTGCCAAAATACTGCTTGGCTTGTTTCTCTACTTGTGCCTTTGTTACATCGCCAGTAACTACGAGGTAAGCAATATTGGGCTTGAAATAGGTATTGTAATGGTTTTTAATTTGCTCCAAATTGACTTTGGCAAGCGTGGCATCGGTCATAATCTCCCCGTATGGATGGTCTTTGCCATATCGAAGCACAGCAGCAACATTACTCGCAATGGCATTCGCATCGTCTTTTTGCGATGCAAGATTGCTTTCTGAGCGTTTTTTAGACTTGTCTAATTCTTCCTGTGCAAATACTGGATTGAGTAATACATCAGACAAGATAGCCAGCAGCTTATCGCTGTGTTTGCTCAAACAACTGCCGCTCACCCCATTCGCATCCGAAGATAAAGAAGCACCCAAAAAGTCAACTTGCTCATCAATTTGAACTTTTGTCCGAGTTTGGGTTCCTTTAGAAAGAAGTTCCCCGGTCAAATCGAGATAACCAGCGGCATCCTTTTCAAGTACGGGGTCATTGTCTACAAAGATGCGGTATGACACCTTCGGCAGTTTATGGTTTTCTACCACAATCACCGTCAGCCCATTGTCCAATTTAAAGGTTTCTGCATTTCCAATCTGGATTTTTGGTGCAGTGCCCGCAACCGGGGCCATTTTGCGCACATCGCCTGTTGGGATTGGAATAATGGGGGCTTTGCCAGTACCATTGGTTGGTACAGTAGTGGGCGCAGGTGAAGGCTTTATTCCGCTCGTTTTGTCGCCAGTTTTAGGCGAGCAGGCAGCCACGAGCAACGAGAGGCTTATAATGGAAAAAAATACTTTTTTCATGTTAAATTGTTGAATGATGTACTCGTTTTGGGTTATTGGATCAATGAGGTTAGCGGTTAATGGATGGACAAAAGAACCAATTAACCAATCACCATCAAGGTTTTGCTGGTTGTGGCAACCAATGGAGTACAACGCGAGAATTTTTGTTGAAATATTTGTTGGCAGCAGCCCGGATTTCTTCGCGAGTCACTTTGCGATAGCGCTCAAGTTCGGTGTTGATCAGGGTAGCATCGCCATAATACATTTCGTATTGAGCAAGGCTTTCTGCAATTCCTGCAACACTGTTGTTTGCGCTAACGAAGTCATTCTCTACCTGATTTTGAAGTTTTTGAAATTCTGCTTCTGAGATCAGATTGGTCTGCACATCTATGATAACGGCGTCCATACTTTTTTCCAAGTCAGACACCTCCACGCCAAGATTTGCTATCCCGAAGCAAATGTTGGCCCCCGGGTCTTCCAATTCAAGCGGGAACGAACCAGCGAACACAGCTTTTTGCTGCTCATCTACAATAGTCTTTTGCATACGGCTGCTTTCGCCTTGGCTGAGTACCATTCCGAGCATCTTCATGGCATAAAAATCTTTAGTGCCCTGTGCCGGAATATGGTAAGCAAAAATTACGGCTGGGAGCTGCACATTGTCGTAAACTGTATCGCGACGAACCTGGGTAATAGGAGGCTCTTGCGGAAATTTGCGCTGAATTTCCCCTTTGCCGCGTGGGATGTCTTTGAAATAGGCGTCGATTAATTTTTTTGTTTGCGCTATGTCTATGTCTCCGGCGATGCTCAAAATTGCATTATCAGGACGATAGAAGTCTTTGTAAAACGTCTTGTAATCAATCTCTTCTGCAGCATTAAGGTCTTCCATCGAGCCAATTACGGAACTCTTGTATGGGTGTACCTTGTACAGGCGCTTTAGGGTTTCTTCCAAAAGTTTGCCATAAGGTTGGTTGTCAGTACGTTGGCGGCGTTCCTCTTTTACGACCTGGCGCTGCGTTTCTACCCCTACCTGCTCCACTTTTGCGTGAAGCATTCGCTCGCTTTCAAGCCAAAGTCCGAGTGCAAGTTGATTGCTAGGCAATACCTCATAATAGTAGGTCCGGTCATACCAGGTATTGGCGTTGTTCATACCTCCGGCGTTGTTGATGTAGTCATCAAATTCGCCACGTTTGATATTCTCGGAGCCTTCAAAAAGCAGGTGCTCAAAGAAATGCGCGAAACCGGAACGCTTGGGTTTTTCATTCTTGGAACCTACGTGATACATGACCGAAACTGCCACGATGGGCGTAGCATGGTCTTCGTGTAGCAATACTTTTAAGCCATTTGGCATGTCGTATTCTACGAATTGAATGTTTTGAGCGAAAGCTGTGCTTGACAAAAGCGCGGCGAAAGAAAAGAGCCAAATTGTCTTGTTCATGTTTTTGTTTGTAGTGCGAAATTCATTTCGCCTTTAAAATGTTACAGCGGCGAAATTCATTTCGCCGTCAAAATATTGCAGCGACAAAATGAATTTCGCCGTCAAAATATTGCAGCGACGAAATGAATTTCGTCGTCAAAATGTTGCAGTGACGAAATGAATTTCGTCGTCAAAATGTTGCAGTGACGAAATGAATTTCGTCGTACAGGCACAAAAATCCTCAAAAGAGTTCATGCGCAAAGCATGAATCGCTAAAATTTTTGCTTTACACTGCCAAAAACGCAGAAGCCCAGCAAAATGCTGGGCTTCTGAGCTATTTATTCGTCGGAGAGACCGTGATGATCATTTCAATAATACGCCATCTTTTACTTTGAAGGCTTGAATTCTCGTTTTTAACACATTGGCCATTGGATTGTCACTCAGAACAATGAAACTTGCTTCGTAACCATTTTCAATTTTGCCAATTTTACGATTGGGGAAGATCGCGCGCGGGGTGTTTTCGCAAAGCACTTTAAGGGTACGTGGGCTGTCTAATTGGCCTAAACCATACCAATAATTGAGTTCCACACGCAGGGTACGTTGGGAATCATCAGATCCCATGGCCACCTGCACATTCGCATCAAGCAATCGTTTCAGCGTCTTATTGTGGAATTCTTGTACCACAGGGCGATTGATCGCAGATTGTGCGTGAGAGAGCAACAAGACTAACGGTGTTTTTTTCTTAGCAAGCATCTTGAGATCACTGTCGGAGAGCTCAAATCTTTTAGTGTCTCCAGCGCCATCCCAATTATGCCCTGGGAGGTTTGCAAAGCCATCTACCCCAATTTTTAGTCCAAGACGCAGATCATCAGCCGTTTCGACCTGAGCAAAGACTCGGAGTCCAGATTTATGCGCTTTTTTTACCACAAGCTTAGCGACTTCGGCAGAAAGCCCTTTGCCTTCTTTGCCACCATTGTTCTGAACATCAAGCAAGTAGATAGAAATTACGCCAGGGTTTTGCATTTTGAGTTTGTCCCAATTGGCATTCAAACCTTCTTTGTTATCTATGAACCAATATCCATTGCCCAACATTTTTTGACTGGTTTTTAACTCGGCATAACGCTCGCTCCATTGAGCCGGGTTTTTGATCTTGTTGGCAGGACCCTCATATTCTAAAAATGGAAAGCCAAGGGTGCAGGTAATGGGTCCATTTGAGAAAACTGCATCGGGTGCAGTAGGCTTGTTCAAAAGTAGGGAAGAGGCGGCGCGGCCTTCTTGCGTATTACCCAGGATTTGAAGGTAAAAAATGCCCTCACCCATATATTGGTTAAGGGTATTGGAGGCAGAGGGATTTTCAGATACACTGGAACAGTTGGCATCGCCCATTGGTGGAATTACCCACCGATTCTCCAGATCTATCACTGAATCAATTTTTACGGGAGCTTTTTTGCTCAGAAGACCATTGCTTGTATACCAAGTAGCGGCAACAAAGCCAGTACCATCATACCATTGGCCGTTGCGAAATTCATAACTTTTCCCTGCTGTTTGTGCCATCATGTTTTGGCTGAAAAGGCAAAGAAGTAAAAAAGAAGGAAGTATCCGTTTCATTTCAAAATGTTGACTTTGAATGGATTAGAAAATTTTATTTAGAAAAAGCGCTGCAAAAGTAGCCAGCCTGCTACCAATAGCACAGTAGTTAACATAATATTGTTAAATCTAGGAAATCTTAAATTTTACCACACGGTACGCATACAAATCTATCTTCGCCCCATGCGTTACGACGTAATTATATACAATTTTGCTATCCATAACTACCAATCCACATCTCCAGCCTGAAAAGGAATACATCTTCCATGTCTTACTTCGGGAGATATTGGGTATTGCATATCGTTTTGAATACGCACCAAGTGATGTTCATACCCTAAAACTTCCAAACGGCTCGGAATTGTCCATCAAGGACGGGTTTCATACCATTGAATTATTCACAATACAGGAACAAAAGATCCAGTATTCCGAAAATTGGGAACCTGCACTATTTGACCCTTTTGCAGCATCATTTTTCATGCTTGCCCGGCTAGAGGAGCTGGACAAGCCAAAGCTTAATGTATCTGGCGGGCAGATGGATCGTGATACTCACGGCCGGTTTCCAGCAGAAAAATCAAGGGCTTGGCAGCAGGGATTTCTTCACAGGCCAGTTGTAAATGAATGGGCAGATATGCTTTGGGATGCGCTGTTGCGGCTCGGTTGGCAGGGTGAACGAAAGCAGCGAAAGTTTCAGATTTCGCTAAGTTGTGATGTTGACCATCCCAGGCTTTGGTGGTCGGCGGCTGATCGAGCAAAGACGCTGGCTGGTGCAATTTTCAAACGGGGTAATATGCAAGAAGCCAGCTATTGGCTTAAAAATCATGTTTTTCATAAACAAGACCCGTATGATGTCTTTGAAGCTTGGTTTGACCTTTTCGAAAAGAACAATCTGGTTGCGCAGTTTAATTTCATGGGCGAAAGACCTCGATCAAGCGACTGTTGGTATCCAATTCGGCATCCTTTCATCAAAAATTTAATGCATAGGATCGCGGCACGTGGTCATAAAATAGGCTTTCACCCCAGTTATGAGGCTTTTGACGACTCAGACATTTTTAATCGAGAACTTGCATCATTGCAGGAGATATCGCCCCTTTTAATCACTTCTGGGCGACAACATTACCTCCGATTTAAAGCGCCGAATACCTGGAGCATGTGGGAAAACGCTGGCTTAGAAGAAGATTGCACTTTGGGTTATCCAGAGGCTGAAGGATTTCGTTGCGGCATTTGTCATGATTTTCCAGTCTTTGATACCGGGCAACGCAAAATGCTCCACTTGAGAGAGAAACCGTTGATTGCGATGGACGTGACCCTGGCGCAATATCGGCATTATACCCCTGAACAAGCTTACGAAAAACTTATTCAGCTCAGAAACGAGGTTGAAAAACACGGTGGGGATTTTACCTTGCTCTGGCACAATTCATCCTGGAATTCACCCTTCTGGGAAGCATGGAAAGTGGTTATGGAGGCTATTCTGACAAAGTAGAACTAAGATTACGTCAATGAGATCAGCCAGGGTGCAAAAGCTCAATTGACCTGATTGGATTTGATCCCAGATGGATTATATATCATCAGGTGTTTTTAGATTTCAAGATGCTTTTTGGAAAAAAAGACGGTGAAGACGAGGTTGGTGATCGCTAAGTTCAGGTGTTGAATGCTGGAATTCGCATAAATATGTGGAATTCTAACCTGAATTTTTAGGCCTCAAAAGCCTTCAAAAGCCCTTGTTTTTCAATTCATTAGAGAACTTCAAGAAGCCTTTGCTTTATTTTGGCTATCGTTAACAGCGAAGGTGTTCTTTGGGCGGTGTCTCCGCCCATACTTTTGTGCTATCATTCTGACAACAACAATTAGCGCACCTAACATTCATCTCATCTTAAAACGGTTTCCATTCTAATGAAACAAGCATTTTCCCTCCTCGCTTTCTTTCTACTCGGCTCTTTCGCAATCAATGCACAAAATGCAACGGGTCCAGTGATGACTTTCCCAACGACAACCGTCGACTACGGTAAAATCGAAAAAGGAAGTGACAAAGTCCGCAAATTCGCTTTCACTAACACAGGCAACGAGCCACTCGTAATCAAATCTGCTAAAGGTTCTTGCGGTTGCACCGTTCCAACCTACCCACAGGAGCCAATCATGCCTGGCGAAACTAAAACAATTGACGTGAGCTATGACACCAATCGCCCAGGTGCATTCACTAAAACTGTAACCCTTACAACCAACGAAACTCCAGAATCGCACACCCTAACCATCAAAGGTGAGGTTCTAGTGCCAGCAACTCAAGAAGCAGTGCCTGCTAGCAATGGCGGCATCAAGCAATAAGAACTGATTGATTTTTGGTTTGACGATACGGCCCTGCTGGTGTAATACCGGCAGGGTTTTTTTTATTTACAAAATATTAAAGTCAAACAGCAACCTTTTTTCTGTATCGGTTGTCTATTAGCCTGAAAAAATTGGACTTAAAACACCCAAAATTCAAAAAAACCGTTACTTTCGTCCCGTCTTTCAAAATTGACAAGGCTATGAAACAATCACCTGCTTTCAAATCACTTCTGATAATCGCCTCTTTATTAAGCGTTTTTGCTTTTGCTTTTGTAAATTTCCGTACCAATTCTACATTGGCGCAGCCTTTTTCAAAAATTGAATTGGCTCAAAATCAAGTTGAAAGTGAAAACGAATCGAGCAAAATTCCTGTTCCCGACGTATCTGTTTTAGGCAGGGTTTGGGAACTTGCACAGCGATTGTTAGATAAAGCAAATTAAATTTTAAAGCTCCAAATAGAAGTTACCCAAGGCTGCCTTAAGCGGTCTTGGGTTTCTTTTTTAAGCAGAGATAATATTAGGAACGATTTTAACTTACACATTCAACTATGGCTGAAATACAATACATAACTATTGGTCGCACTAGAAAGGCACACAGCCTGACTGGGGAGCTTAAAGTTTTCATTGAGGAAAGGTATCTAGAAGATTTTATGAAAAATGAACGAATTTTTCTTGAAATCAAGGGGGTGAAAATCCCCTATTTTATTGCCAATGTGCGTGGTGGTGGTGAAATGATCATGAAACTTGAGGAGGTAGATAATCGAGATACTGCCACCCTGCTCCAGTCACGCGATGTGCTGTTGCGTGAACAAGACATCTTGCCCGATCATGCCCGGGAATTTGAGATGCCAGAGGAAGATAAACTTGAATATGACCACCTCACAGGTTTCATGCTGGTTGATGAAATGCTTGGCGAAATCGGATTAATTGATGAAGTCTTGGAAATGCCGCAGCAAGAAATGGCCTTCCTCAAATACAAAGGCCGTGAAGTGTTAGTCCCACTAAATGAACAATTTATCCGCTCAATCGACGACCAAAACCGTCGGGTGTTGGTTGACTTGCCTGATGGGCTTTTGGACTAAGCAAGTGAATCCGTGAGTCAACAAAGTAATCACCCCGTCAAAGTGAACTTGGCGAAGCAAAGTCCTAGGATTGCTCAGCTTCCGTAAGCGCTATATGACCCCCATTGAAGCAAAACCAAAAAAGCCCGTACACTCGGGGAGAGCGTACGGGCCAAAAGTTGTTTTCTTAGATTCTAATCCGTTACACAGGGAGCCGTAATTGCTACGGCAGTTAATCAGTTGTCAGATGGCCGCTTAGGGAACCTGTTTTCAAAAGGTTTTGGGGCCTGGTTTACCTGGGGTTGGGCTAAATGAAGGTGATTAGATGACATAAGGGCCGCTCTCATGGTCGCCTTTTCTTGGTTTTGTAGCTGGGAATTGTTTCACCTGGCTTCTTGCAGCTCAATCGTTTTCAAATGATTTTTCGAGGCTTGTTTTTTTGACTTGATGTGGCTTGGGTTTCATCGACTTTCTTGCGGCTCAATCGTTTTCAAATGATTTTTTGAGGCTTGTTTTCTTGATTTGATGTGGCTTGGGTTTCATCGACTTTCTTGCGGCTCAATCGGTTTCAAATGATTTTTCGAGGCTTGTTTTCTTGATTTGATGTGGCCTGATTTTGATCGGCTTTCTTGATTTTCAATCGTTTTCAAAAGGCTTTTCAGGGCCTGCGCTCATGTGGTTAGGGTGGTTCAATGGGTTGGGAGCATAGTGTTGTTTGTTGATGCTTTGTGCCCGTGGGATCGGCTTTAGGTGTTTGCGTTCAATCGGTTATGGCAGTTTTAAGCACTATTTTAATTGCTCGGATACATGGGGTGTAGCGTAAAGTGCTCGTCAGTATAGTCTCCTTTTAAAAGACCTGTTCTTGTAGTTCGACTTAGGCCATCAGGGCTTACAATTCGTTTACGGAGTTTGTAGGTTTGTTCTGGCTCCGGGCTACCCGGATTTGGTACAGGCAAAAAGTCGAATACCAATACATGATCTGTCATGGCTGGTTTCCAGAGTGCATGAGCGAAACTTCTTCCAGCGGGTAAAATCCGTTCGCGCAGCCAACCAATATGCTTCCAGATCGTTTTTCCATTGAGTCCACGGTAACCGACTTCCATAGAAAGGCTCGAAATCTCCTCCCATTTGGGGTCGTTTTGACTGAGGTTACAGCTGACCTCTATTAGTATCGGTTCCATAGACCGGGTTTTGAATCGTGTTAAAAAATCATTTAGGCGCATTTTGTTTGAATGTTTGCCCGCTTACGCTTCAGCGGGTAAATCGTTAAGAAATTAAACCTGGCCCACTGCAGTGTTCCAATGATTTCACCTTTTTCCTGCTCGATCTTCATTTTGCGGAACACTGCTCGTGGGTGTTTGGGCAAACCTTGCCAGGTCGTTTTCATGTGGTCATTCCCGGGTTTTCAATTTGCACTTTTTTTCAAAAACGTTTTGGTTTCCATTGTCCGCTTCTGATAGGTCAAAGGTGGGGGTGATCGAAGGCGGCCTCCAAACACAGATTTTCACATCACTTCCATTTGTGAAAATGTTTTGAGATTTTTGTGGGACTCCAGAGTGCCCCGATGTAGTCAAGTTGTTGAATTTCAATAAGTTTAAGTTTTTTTTCGGCTTTCTATGTACGCCAGTCCTCTCCTTCGAACCCTTCAACTGCTCTCTCAAGAAGAACTTGATGCACTGCATCTCTTTGTAGCGTCGCCTATTTTCAATGACACACGGCCTGATGAGACTTTAGAGCTATTTGAATTTTTGAAGAAATTTTACCCGAATTTTGATAGCCCGGAACTTCACCGGGACGCTGCAGGCAAACGGTTTTTTCCGAAAGCAAGCAATCCAGTAGGCGCATTGCAGCGCACTATGGCTCAGCTGATGCGTATCGTGCGGAACTTTGTGACCTTCCGTTATGCCGTTTTACGCGATGCCGAAGAACCGAATGGTACCGACTTGCTCTATGAAGTGCAGCAAAAACTCTCCTTGATGCGCTTTTATAGTGAGCGCCTGCAGCAGCCTGACCTTCCGCCAGTTCCAAAGATGCAAGTGGAAGAACTGGGGCGAAAAAGCCGAAAAGCCGAAAATTTTTTCGAAAACCTGAATAATCAAGCCAGAAAGGAACTGGACAATTGTGTGGATTTTAGTGAATTTGATGAACGAGAGTTCGCAGACTATCACCAATTCAGGTTCATGGTGGAACAGGAAAAGGCCCTTTTTGAGGAGCACAATAGTGAGCGAGACGGAGACAAAAACTTGTTGGCAGCTACGGAGCAACTTGACACCTTTTATCTGATGAATAAACTCGATCAGATGTGCCGCCTCGTACATTACCAGCGGATGTGGCGGCTCTATGAAGAGGATTCCCCAGAACTTAGCCGATTTCAGGTTAACAGAGATACGACCGTAGAAATCGCACGGGTGTTGCGCACAAATGGCTTTTTGCAGCAACCTGCGGTTGCGCTGTACTGTATTTTACTCGATTTTCTTACCCAAAGTGATCCAGTTGAAGCAGAGCAATTATATGAAATCTTTGAAACCTTATTGTTGGAAAATCCCCAAGCCTTGCCTGTTTTGCGTGTCCAGGCGATGCGTGTGATGGTTAGAGGTTTTTGGCCAGCGCGATACAGAGAAACGAAAGACCACCGATTTTTGGAGAAGATTTTTTCGTTGCAACTGACTCAATTGCACCAACTTAAATCGTCAGAGCAGCTTCCCAGCACTCATTTCCAGAATATTCTTTTCACAGCACTGAAATTGAAGCAGATCAATTGGGCGGAAGAATTCTTTTTAAAATATCAAGGCAGGATCACCGGCTTGAATGATGAAGAACAAAAGACACTTTTGCTCGATATTGCCCGCGCCGCAATCCTTTTTGCAAAAAACGACTTTGCTGCTGCAGCCAAAACACTACCACATTATTTGACTTACGGTGCTTTGGACGATATTTATCTATATGCTATAGCGGCTACCCTGGATACGCGGATTCGATATGAAATGGAAGATCTTGACGATGATTATGCAGAACGTATGTTACATGCCACATCCACAAGGCTAAGACGCGAGGATGCATTGCCTTTGCATCGTAGAGCCGAAAGGCTGCGCTTTTTCCCCTTGGCCAAAGACCTGTTCAAATTAAAACTGCTCCGAAGTCATGATCGTAGAGCGGACTTGAAACCCGTACTGGCTAAAATCAGACAACGGCTTGATAATGAGACGGTGGTGGACTGGGAATGGGTGGAGGAGAAGTACGGCACGTTCCTAAGGAGCGTGTAGTAAATAACTTTCCATTTTGGCGGCATCTTTTTATCCCCGGCTACGTTGACAAAACAGTTATATACTTCATTATACGCCTGTTTTGGCACCTTGCTGGAAATAAAAATCTGCACCCCAAAATGGAAAGTTATTTACGACACGCTCCTTAAAACTGAAAATAAATAAATGACTGCACCTCTGAGGACTTTACCTGCATTACCAGAGCGATAATTGCTGTAAGCAATACAGCTTTACCCAGAAGCGGGAGGGCGGTTGCAAAACGTTGTGCAGCTAACTCCGTAGTTTTGGGCATTAAATGCAAGCCGAAGCCTAGAATCAGCCAGAACAGTACTCCACTATACCCCGCTATAAAATCTGGAAAAAACTCAGGTCGGAACTCAAAAGCGATTTGATGGAGCATCTGCCCCACCTTTTCCATGCCTTCTGCGCGAAAAAATATCCAGGTGAAGCAGACAAAGTGGAACGTCAATAGACCGCCAAGTACTCGACGCAGGGTTCCAGATGAGCCTGGAAAGTTGCTTTTAATCCATTTTTCTACCGCTAATGCAATTCCATGCAAGGCCCCCCAAATAATAAACCTGGACGCTGCGCCATGCCATAGTCCGCCAAGTAACATGGTGGCCAATAAGTTGAAATTGGTAGACAAGGCTTGGTTATCTCCTCGCCACATCGCTGGTAGCACCACTACGGAGCTCACCAGAACCCATAAGGAGAGCCACCACCATTCACCATTCGACGCCCAAAAGAGGGACATTCCCAAGGTCAAAGCGAAAAAACCACCGGTCACAACCCAGGTAGCAATACTATTGCCCCGATTGCCACCCATTGGAATATAGAGATAATCTCGCAGCCAAGTAGAGAGCGAAATATGCCAGCGTCGCCAGAATTCGGTGATGCTTAAGGATTGGTAAGGAGAATCAAAATTGATTGGGAATTTGAAGCCCATGAGCAGCGCCAGTCCAATGGCCATATCAGAGTAGCCTGAGAAATCACAATAAATCTGCATGGCATACCCGTATACCCCAAAGAGGTTTTCCAGTCCGGTGTATTGTAAGGGCGACTCAAATACCCGATCCACAAAATTCACGCTAATATAGTCTGATATGACCGCTTTTTTGAAAAACCCCGTGCAAATCAGGAAAAATCCACGGCCAAAATCTTCTCGGGTCACAAAAACCGGCACCCGAATTTGGGGCAAAAAATCGGCAGCCCGTACAATCGGCCCTGCCACCATTTGAGGAAAAAAGGTGACGTAAAAGGCGTAATCCAGCATGCTGTCTTGTGCCTTCAATTGACCCCGATAAACGTCAATGGTGTAGCTGAGCGATTGAAAAGTGAAAAACGAAATGCCCGCTGGTAAAAACAGGTAGCGCGGATCAAATGGCTTATCCAGTACCTCACAAAACAACTCAGAATAGAGGTTGTATTTGAAGTACACCAGCATTCCTAAATTTACAACCAGGCTGATTAGGAGCAGGATGGTTTTCCCGTTTCGGGTTTTCGAATGATCCATCCAACGGGCAAGGTTGAAATCCACGACAACAATGATTACATGCAGTAACCAGAAAATGCCCGCACACTTGAAATAAAAAAACAAGGAAAATAGCGTCACCCAAGCAATACGCAGGCGATTATGCCGCATTAATGCTTGATAAATGCCGTAAAAGCCAATAAACAGAAACAAAAAAAGCCCAGAGCTGAAAAGCAGGGGAGAAACGGTTTCGAACTGTCCGAGCTCGTTTTTGAGGAGCGGGCTTTTGGTTAGTTCTTCCAGTATTTTGGTAAGGTCAAGGTCAAACACGGCGCGAAGGTAAGCATAGGCAATTCAAATTTTAAAGCTACTCAATCACGATGCATGACTCGTTGTTTCGAGCAAAAATAAATGCTTTTTTGGCACGGATATTAATGGTTTCAATATGGCGAACCTGACCAGTAATTCGCAAATCGCCTAGCGAAAAAACCTCCATCTTGCTATTTTTTCCAATTCGGAGCACATTTCCAAAGTTTGCATCATAACGTCCCATTTCGATATTGCAGTCGAAAAAATTACCTCCTAAAATGACCTCTTTTTGGCCGTCTCCATCGAGATCTGTGATTGAGCAGGCATTCAAGGTAGAAAATTGAAGTTTGGCCGGCAAAGGATGTGGGACAAATATTAGGTCTCCAGTATTTTCAAAATACATGCTTTCAAAAGTGTTGGCTTCCCGGTAGACCGCTTTGGCAAGCTTGTCCTTTCCGAATATTTCAGCCGGACTGGCTCTGGCAAAATCCTTAGCATACAGGAATTTTTTCTTTAGACTTGGGATCGTTTTTGTGATTTCCTCGAAAGTAGCAAAAGACAACTCCTTGTTTTTCAAGTAGTAAGTCAAAATTTGATCAACTTGCCCATTGTTATCATAATCTGTCACATACATTCGAACGGGCTCTGACGGGGTAGGGTGGAAGCGACCGTTTTGACCGACATTACC
>Ga0105044_10004141_pt1 | contig 19903 bp, 15 predicted proteins | sample MAT01_FD_78092 | JGI IMG/M metagenome (GOLD analysis project Ga0105044, IMG submission 78092) | Freshwater microbial communities from Lake Fryxell liftoff mats and glacier meltwater in Antarctica - MAT-01 | ecosystem: Environmental > Aquatic > Freshwater > Ice > Liftoff microbial mat | place...
CACCGAGTCGAGGCGGTCGGTCCGCTCGCGGACGGCCTCGGGCTGGCGGCTCATCTCGACGATGCCGCCGGCGTTGTCGGTGATGGGACCGAAGGTGTCCATGGCCAGGATGTACGCGGCGGTGGCGAGCATGCCCATGGTGGCGACGGCGGTGCCGAAGAGGCCGCCAGAGACGCCCGAGCCGTCGGGGAAGGCGTTCTTGCCGATGAAGTAGGAGCCCAGGAGCGCGCCGCCCGTGACGAGGACGGGGAGGGCGGTGGATTCAAAGCCCACGGCGATGCCGGAGATGATGTTGGTGGCCGGGCCGGTGCGGGAGGCGTCGGCGATCTCCTTCACGGGGCGGTAGTGGTACTCGGTGTAGTACTGGGTGATGAAGACGAAGAGGATAGAGGTGACGACGCCGATGATGCCGCAGATGAAGAAGTGCCACCAGGCGTCGGGGGCGTCCTGGGCGCTGAGCAGCCACCAGCAGGTGAAGCCGAACCCGATCATGGCCAGGCCTGCGGCGATGAAGTAGCCGACGTTGAGGGCCTTCATGGGGTCGCCCTGCTCGTTCCTGAGCTTGACCATCATGATGCCGACGATCGAGGCGATGATGCCGAAGGCACGGGCGACGAGCGGGAACATCATCACGCCGATGATGCCGTAGTTGAAGTCGATGTTCGCGCGGGCCGCGGCGGAGGCGAGGGTTGCGGCGAGGATCATGGCGCCGATGTTCTCGGCGGCGGTGGACTCGAAGAGGTCGGCGCCGCGTCCGGCGCAGTCGCCGACGTTGTCGCCCACGAGGTCGGCGATGACGGCGGGGTTGCGGGGGTCGTCCTCGGGGATGCCGGCCTCGACCTTGCCAACGAGGTCGGCGCCGACGTCGGCGGCCTTTGTGTAGATGCCGCCGCCCACCTGGGCGAAGAGGGCGACGAAGGAGGCGCCGAAGCCGTAGCCCACGATCAGCAGCGGGATCTTGGTCTCCTCGCCGTCGGGCACCGCGTTGGTGAAGGTGGCGACGGCGTAGAGGCCGGCGACGCCCAGCAGGGACATGGCGACGACGAGCAGGCCTGACACAGCCCCGCCGCGAAGGGCGGTGCGGAGGGCGTCGTTGAGGCTGTTGATGGCGGCGCTGGCGGTGCGGATGTTGGTGCGGATCGAGACCCACATGCCGACATAGCCGGCGATGAGCGAGCACAGGGCGCCCAGCACGAAGGAGCCCGTGACCCACGCGCCCAGGGCCATGGAGGAGTGCACGGGGTCGAAGGTGCGGTGCTGGCGAACGACGCCGTAGCCCACGAAGAGGGCGACGGCGACGAGGGCGGCGAGCATGACGATGGTCTTGTTCTGGCGGCGGAGGAAGGCCTCGGCCCCCGACTTGATGGCGTCGGAGATCTCCCGCATCTGCGGGGTGCCGGTGCTGCGGGCCATGACCCACTTGACGAGATAACCCGCGAAGGCGAGGCCGAACAGACTCACGATGATGACGATGCCCAGGAGCATCACCTCGGTCTCTTGGGGGGTGTCGGCGAGAACGGCGATAGGCAAGCGGAACCTCCGGGGTCGCTACGGGAACGAGAGCCGTCGACGAGGGCGACGGGGGCCGGGACATCCGGCGATCGATGGCGCGGCCCGACTCGCCGCGCCACCGCAGGACCAACGGGAGCCGCCGGTGTAATGCCGGCGGGGCCGAGCGTGGGACGCGGAGTGTGCCCTTGCGCTAGGGAAACGTCAAGTTGGGCCGGAACGAGAAAGCCGCCCGGAGGGGCGGCTTGTGGGGAACTTCGTCATGAAAACGCAGCGCACCGGGCCCGGAGAATGCGCGGATCGCGTCAGTCGCGGGGCGGGCGGTCGGGCTTGACCGGCTTGGCCACGGGACCCATTTCGATCTTGATGCGACGGACCTGGCTCTTGCGGGCGGCGCGGCGGCGGCGCTCGGAGGGCTTCTCGTAGAACTCCTTCCGCTTGATGTCCTTGGTCAGGCCTTCCTTCTCGCAGAGCTTCTTGAAGCGCCGCATCAGACCCTCGACGCTCTCGCCGCCCCTGGACTTCACTCGGATCGCCATGAAAACCTCACGCCCTTTCGCGCCGACGGACACCACTCGCGTTCAGACCATGCCAAGGCCATGCCAAAGCCATGCCAACGCCCGCCCGGGCCGGAGCCTGGGATGGGGAGGAAGTAAAGGGGGGGTGGAGCGGCGGATCAAGTGGGGGAACGGGATCCGTCAGAGCCCCAGGCTCGCGGCAGGAGCTCTGACGGCGTGAATACATTCTTGGATGCTCCTCGTGGACGCGTACAACGTGCTGATGGCGCCCGGGGTGCTGCCGCCGCGGCTGGCGGGGCTCGAGCTGGAAGAGCTGATCGTCCTCATCGCGCGGAGCAGGTACGGGGGCCGGTCGGTCAGGATGGTGTGCGACGGGGTGCCCGCCGGGGTGCGGGGGGACGAGTGGGGGTGGGGTGAGACCAGCCCGGGGGCCGGGAGCGTGCGACGGACGGTGTCGGGGGCGGAGGTGGTGTACGCCGGTCCCGGGCGCGAGGCGGACGACGAGATCGAACGGGTCCTGGCCACCGATTCGGGGGCGCGGCGGATGCTGGTGGTCAGCACCGACCGGCGGGTGCGGAAGGCCGCGAAGCGGGCGCGGGCGGGGTCGATCGAGGCGGGGGACTTTCTGGCGCACCTCGTGGCGGACGAGGCGGTGAGGCCCATGGAGCGGAGAGCGCGGTATCCGTCGCCGATCCCGCTGGGGGACGCCGAGATCGGATTCTGGATGCGGCAGTTCGGGGTGACGGGCGCCGAGATTCCCGACGAGCCGACGCGGCCTGCCGCGGCGGCGCGGGTCGAGGTGCCCGATGCCGGAGGAGCGGGAGCGGCGGTCCGGAGGCCGACCGCGGCGGCTAGGCTGGTGGCGCGGGAGGGGCGGCCGCGTGGGCCGCGGGTTGGTGAAGTCCCGGTGACCGCGCCGGGGCCGGTGGATCCGCTGCTGCTCGAGGCGCTGCGGCACTGGGAGGGACGGCTTCGCCTCGAGGACCTGGATATGACGCGATGGCTGAGCGAACGGGCGGATGCGGGCGGGCGTGGGGACGATGGATCGCGGCCGGCGCGTTGAGCGCGGGAGTGATGGGGGCGGGGTGCGCCTCGGAGCGCGTGCCGCGGGGCGCGAGCGGGGTGGAGTCGACGTATAAGCTGACGACGATGTCGGCGCTGGCCCCGGACACGGCGCGGGTGCCGGCGGTGATCGCCGCGGCGGAGGCGGTGGTGCGGGCGCGTGGATACACGGTCGTGCGGAGCGAGTCGACGGAAGAGGCGGGGAGGCTGATCGCGCGGCCGCCTCGGTACAAGGACTATCCGCGGGTGGTGCTGGAGGCGCGGCGGATGGGGGGCGGGACGCGCGTGACGGTGCAGGTCGAGCCGTTCGGGGACCGGGAGCTGTCGGGGTCGATCCTGGACGCGACGCTGCGGCGGCTGGGTCTGTAGGGCGATCAGCGCTTGTCGACGGGGACGTAGGGCTGGGCGTGGGGGCCGACGTAGTTGGCCTCGGGGCGATAGAGGCGGTTGTCGGCGAGCTGCTCGAGGACATGGGCGGACCAGCCGCCGACGCGGGAGAGGACGAAGAGGGGCGTGAAGAGATCGAGCGGCAGGCCGATGCAGTGGTACGTGGTGGCGGAGTAGAAGTCGACGTTGGGATAGATGCCCTTGGCGGCGACAGCGTTCGCCATGACCTCCTCGATGCGGGTGGACTTCTCGTAGAGCTCGGCGTTGCCGGTGTCGTCGGCGAGCTGCTTGGCGAGTTTCTTGAGGTGACTGGCGCGGGGGTCGTAGGCCTTGTAGACACGGTGGCCGAAGCCCGGGATCTTGTCCTTCCTGGCGAGCTTGTCGGTGATGTACTTCTCGACGGCGTCGACGGAGGGGATCTCGTTGAGCATGACCATGACGCCCTCGTTGGCCCCGCCGTGGAGGGGGCCGCGGAGGGCGCCGACGGCGGCGGTCATGGCGGAGTAGATGTCGCTGAGAGTGGAGATGACGACGCGGGCGGAGAAGGTGGAGTTGTTGAGGCCGTGGTCGGTGTGGAGGATGAGGCAGACGTCGAGGGCGCGGGCCATGGTCGGGGTGGGGCGGGCGCCGTTGAGCATGGTGAGGAACCCCTCGGCGACCGAGAGGGACTTGTCGGGGCGGACGAGGGGCTTGCCGGCGCGGTGGCGGGCGACGTAGGCGAGCATCGTCGGGACCTGGGCGAGGATGTTGAGGGCCTTGTCGCGGACGGTCGCGACGTCGACGGCGTTGGGCTTGGGGTCGACCAGGCCCAGGGCCGAGACGAGGGTGCGCATGGCGTGCATGGGCTGGGCGTCCTTGGGGAGGGACGTCAGCATGGCCTCGACCGGGGCGGGGAGGTCGTAGCGGTCGCGAATGGACTTGGAGAAGGCGACGAGCTCGTCCTTCTTCGGGAGGCGGCCGTTCCAGAGGAGGAAGACGGTCTCCTCGAAGGTCGAGGCCGAGGCGAGGTCGCCGATGGGGATGCCGACGTATTCGAGAACGCCCTTCTCGCCGTCGATGAAGGAGATCTTGGTCTCGGCCGCGACGACGCCTTCGAGCCCTTTGGAGAAGCCTGCCATCTGGGGGGATCCTTGCGGGTGTCGGTCGGGGGGCCCATCGGGGGCCGGGGTGTGTGGAGCCGGAGACTATAGAGAGACGGTGCGGATCGGCAACCCGGGGGGCGGGGGCGGCGCGGTCGGGGAGTAGGATGCCCGCCCCGGCGGAATCGCGGGGGTGTCTGGTCGATATCACGAGGAGGCGAGCATGGGTCGGACCCGGATCAAGATCTGCGGCGTGCGGGACGAGGAGGGAGCGTCGGCCGCGGCGGAGGCGGGTGCGGACGCGGTGGGGTTCGTGTTCGTGGCCTCGTCGCCCCGGTTCATTGATCCGGTGGAGGCGTACGAGCTGATGACGCTGCTGCCGCCGCTGGTGTCGACGGTGGGGGTGTTCGCGGACGCGTCGATCGATGACTTCAGCGATGCGGAGGAGGTGTGCCCGACGATGTTCAGCCAGCTGCACGGGCGGGAGGACGCCAAGCTCGTGAAGGCGTGCGGGCCGGACGTGATCAAGGGGATCCGGTTTGAGGCGGGGACGATCGCGATGGAGTTGCAGCAGTGGGAGGAATCGGAGGATGTGTGCGCGATTTTGATCGACGGGACGGCGCCGGGGTCGGGGGGCGCGTTCGACTGGGCGCTGCTGACGCCGCACCTGGCGGAGGTGCGCAAGCCGATCTTCCTGGCGGGAGGGCTGACGCCGGCGAACGTGGGGGCGGCGATCCGGGCGGTCAGGCCGTACGCGGTGGACGTGTCGAGCGGGGTCGAGCGAGCGCCGGGGGTGAAGGACGCGGGGTTGATCGAGGCGTTTTGCAGGGCGGTGCGAGAGGCGGATGGCGACGGCGGACGCCACTAGGCATCAGGCACTAGGGGGCGCGAAAGAGGACGGTTGCTTTGAGGAGGCCTTGGAGAAGCTCCGTGATCGTGCGGTCGTCGATCTGGATGGTGTGGAGGGCGAGGGTGGTGTAGAGAGGGTCGCGGGCGGCGAAGAGGGCGGGGAGTTCGGCGAGGGCGTCGGTGCCGGTGAGTGCGGGGCGGGTGGCGAGATCGGTCGCGCGGAGGCGGGTTTCGAGGGTTTGGGGGGTGGCGCGGAGGTAGATGGTGACGGCGCGGCGTTCGCGCGTCGCGTCTTGGATCAGGTCGGCGGCGCCGGGAGCGGTGGGGGTGCCGCCGCCGAGTGCGATCACATGGGCGGGGAGGGTGAGGGCGTGGGCCAGGGCTTGGCGTTCGGCGGCGCGGAAGGCGGGCTCGCCGCGGCGGTTGAGGGCGTCGGCGCAGGAGGGGGCAGCGAGGAGCGCGGCGGTGGCGTCGTCGAGGTCGAGGTGTGGGAGGTTGAGGCGGGCGGCGAGGAGCGGGGCGAGGGTGGACTTGCCGGAGGATCGGAGGCCGAGGAGGAGCACGTGCACGAGGAGAGGGTAGGAGAGCGCGCGGAGGTGCTCGGGCGTCGCCGCGTGTTGGTGAGCGAGGGCACCGACTCGCCGGGGTGCCGGGCGCGTCGGTGGCGGGGCGTCGGGATTCGGATCAGCCTTCGTCCTTGACCTTGAACTCGGCGTCGATGACGTCGTCCTTGGTGGCGGCGCCCTGGGTTCCATTGGGCTTGGTTTCGGTCTGGACGCCGGCCTTGGCAGCCTCTTCGTAGATGACCTTGCCGAGTTCCATGCTGGCCTTCTCGAGCTCGTTCATGGCGGCCTGGATGGCGGCGGCGTCGTCGGCCTTGAGCTTGCCCTCGAGGTTGGAGAGCGCGGACTCGACGCGGCCGCGGACGTCGGAGGAGACCTTGCCGCCGTGCTCCTCGAGGTTCTTGCGGGTGGTGATGACGATGGCGTCGGCGCGGTTCTTGAGGTCGACGAGCTCGCGGCGGGCCTTGTCCTCGCCGGCGTGCTGCTCGGCGTCCTGCTTCATGCGGTCGATCTCCTCCTTGGAGAGGCCGCCGGAGTTGGTGATCTTGATGTCGGCTTTCTTGCCGGCCTTGGTGTCGGTGGCGACGACGGTGAGGATGCCGTTGGCGTCGAGGGAGAACTCGACCTCGATCTGGGGTGTGCCGCGGGCGGCGGAGGCGATGCCGGAGAGCTCGAACTGGCCCAGCGTTCGGTTGTCCTTGGCGAACTCGCGCTCGCCCTGGAGGACGTGGATCATGACGCTGGGCTGGCCGTCGGCGGCGGTGGAAAAGGTCTCCTTCTTGCTCGTGGGGATGGTGGTGTTCTTCTCGATGAGCTTGGTCATGACGCCGCCGAGGGTCTCGACGCCGAGGGAGAGGGGGGTGACATCGAGGAGGAGGATGTCCTTGACGTCGCCCATGAGGACGCCGCCTTGGATGGCGGCGCCGACGGCGACGACCTCGTCGGGGTTGACGGAGCGGTTGGGCTCGCGGCCGAAGATCTCCTTGGCGATCTGGGCGGCGCGGGGCATGCGGGTGGAGCCGCCGACGAGGACGACCTCGTCGATCTTGGAGGCGTCGATCTTGGCGTCCTTGATGGCCTGGAGGCAGGGGCCCCCGAGGCGGCGGAAGAGGTCGTCGCAGATGGACTCGAACGTGGCGCGGGTGAGGGAGACCTGGAGGTGCTTGGGGCCGCCGGCGTCGGCGGTGATGAAGGGGAGGTTGACCGTGGTCTCCTGCATGGTGGAGAGCTCGATCTTGGCCTTTTCGGAGGCTTCCTTGAGACGCTGGAGGGCCATGGCGTCCTTGCGGACGTCGATGCCCTCCTTCTTGCGGAACTCCTCGGCGATGAAGTCGATGAGCTTCTGGTCCCAGTCGTCGCCGCCGAGGTGGGTGTCGCCGTTGGTGGAGAGGACCTCGAAGACGCCGTCGCCGACGTCGAGGATGGAGACGTCGAAGGTGCCGCCGCCGAGGTCGAAGACGGCGATCTTCTGGTTCTTCTTCTGCTTGTCGAGGCCGTAGGCGAGGGCGGCGGCGGTGGGCTCGTTGATGATGCGCTCGACCTTGAGGCCGGCGATCTCGCCGGCGTCCTTGGTGGCCTGGCGCTGGGCGTCGTTGAAGTAGGCGGGGACGGTGATGACGGCGCGGTCGACCTTCTCGCCGAGGTAGTCCTCGGCGGTCTTCTTGAGGTCCTGGAGGATGAAGGCGGAGACCTGCTGGGGGGTGAAGGTCTCGCCGCGGACCTTGACCTTGACGAACTCCTCGGCGCCCCCCTCGACGGCGTAGGGGACGAGCTTCTCCTCGCTGGCGACCTCGCTGTGGCGCCGGCCCATGAAGCGCTTGATGGAGTAGATGGTGTTCTTGGGGTTGGTGACCTGCTGGTGCTTGGCGGGCTGGCCGACGAGCCGCTCGCCCTTGTCGGTGAAGCCGACGACGGAGGGGGTGATGCGGTTGCCGGAGGAGTTGATGAGGACCTTGGGGACGCCGCCTTCCATGATGGCGACGCAGGAGTTGGTGGTGCCGAGGTCGATGCCGATGATCTTGGAGGTGGTGGCCATGTGGTGGAATCCTTCCCACGCCGCCTTGTCCGGGTCTGAGAGCGCTCTCATACGGGGGGCGGCGTGTGCGCTGTGGGGACGGAAGGGGTATGGCAACTTCGGTGCCAGTCGCGGAGGGGCGGCGGCGGGGAGCGGGCGGGGAGGACACCCAAAGCGGGCACCCCGCGGCGTGCCGATCGAGGGCGGCGGCGGGGGGTGTCTGCCAGTTCGGCAGGGCGGCCGGGGAGGGGGGCCCGAGGCCCTTCCGCGAGCTCGCAGAGCGAGGAAGCGGGGATGGGGCCGCGCCGCATCCCTAACCTTGCCCGGTCAAAGAGCATCAGCGAGGGGGCAGGACCTATGGACGAACCCGTGACGACGCCGGCGGGATCGGGCGGACGCGGCCACGGGGCGACGAGCGCGTTCGGGGCGAACGCTTCGCGGGTGGAAGGAGAGGGTGCGAGGGCTTTCGGGGACCCGGCCGTCGGGGACGTCCTTGGGCCGTACAAGCTGCTCGAAATGATCGGCGAGGGCGGGTTCGGGATGGTCTTTCTCGCCGAGCAGCGGGAGCCGGTGCGGCGGCGAGTGGCGCTCAAGGTGCTCAAGGCGGGGATGGACTCGCGGGAGGTGCTGGCGCGGTTCGACGCCGAACGGCACGCGCTGGCGCTCATGGATCACCCGGGCGTGGCGAAGGTGCACGACGCCGGGGTGACGGGGCGTGGACGGCCGTACTTCGTGATGGAGCACGTCGCGGGGCTACCGCTCACGCGGTACTGCGAGGAGAGGCGGCTGCGGATGGGAGAGCGGCTGGCGCTGTTCTCGCGGGTGTGCGCGGCGGTGCAGCACGCGCACCAGAAGGGGATCATCCACCGAGACCTCAAGCCGAGCAACATCCTGGTCGTGGAGGTGGACGGCGCGGCGCTGCCCAAGGTGATCGACTTCGGGATCGCCAAGGCGACGGCATCGCCGCTCACGGATCGGACGCTGCACACCGAGGCGGGGCGGATGATCGGGACGCCGGAGTACATGAGCCCCGAGCAGGCGGGGAGCGGCGGGGCGGACATCGACACGCGGACGGACGTCTACGCCCTCGGGGTGGTGCTGTACCAGCTGCTGACGGGGACGCTCCCCTTCGAGCCGGCGGCCCTGCGGCGGGCGGGGGACGAAGGGATCCGGCGGATGATCATCGAAGTCGATCCGCCCAAGCCGAGCACGAAGCTGGGGTCTCTGCCGACGCGGACGGGGGGGCGGGCCGCGGGGTGGGCGGAGGCGTCTGCTGAAGTGGGGGGCGTGGGCGGTGGGGGAGGGTCGCCGTCGGCGGAGGATGTGGCGCGGGAGCGGCGGACGGACGCGGGGACGTTGCGCCGGCTGGTGCGGGGCGATCTCGACTGGATCGTGATGAAGTGCCTCGAGAAGGAGCGGTCGAGGCGGTACGACTCGGCGAGCGGGCTCGCGGCGGACATCGAGCGGCACCTGCGGCATGAACCGGTCTCGGCGGGGCCGCCGTCGGCGGCGTACCGGGGGGCGAAGTTCCTGCGGCGGAATCGAGCCGGGGTGGCGGTCGCGGGGGTGCTGGCGCTGGTGGTGGCCGCGGCGCTGGCGGCGACGACGACGCTGTATGCGCGGGAGAACATGCAGCGGAAGCGGGCGGAGACCGAGGCGGCGAAGGCCCGAGCGGGGAACGCGTTCCTGACGGCGATGTTCGAATCGATCGATCCGGCGAACTCGGCGGGGGCGGAGATCAGGGTGCGGGAGGTGCTGGATGCCGCGGCGGCGGGGTTGGACGCGCAGGGCGTGGCGGAGCCGGAGGTGGAGGCTTCGATCCGCGATGTGTTGGGGACGGCGTATCACCAGCTGGGGTTGTACCCGGCGTCGACGGGGCAGCTGGAGAAGGCGCTCGAACTGCGGGAGGGCGCGCTCGGGCCCGACCGGGCGGAGACGTTGGTCTCGGCGGCGAAGTTGGGGCAGCTAATGGTGGCGCTGCGGGAGCTGGACCGGGCCGAGGCGCTCACGCGCCGGGCCTATGAGGGGCGGTCCAAGGTGCTGGGGGCGATGCACTCGGACACGCTGGTCTCGCAGGCGCTGCTCGGCTTCATCCAGCAGCTCCGGGGGGACTTCGACGGCGCGCTGGAGACGACGCGCCGGGTGCTGGAGGCGCAGATGCGGACGGTGGGGGCGATGGATCCCACCACGCTCGACACCCGGGCGAGCCTGGCGGACATCCTGGAGGACATGGGGCGGTACGACGAGGCCTTGGAGGCCGCGCGGTCGCTCGCGGCCGACACCGGCGCGGCGCTCGGGCCCGACGATCCGTCGTCGATCCAGGCGCGGAGCATCGTGGCGTCGGTGGCCGGCAACAGCGGGAAGGACGAGGAGGCGGAGCGGGCGGCGCGGGAGGTGGTGGAGGCGAGCGTACGGGTGCTGGGGCTTAACCACGCCCGGACGCTGACGGCCAAGAACGTGCACCTGCTGGCGCTCAAGCGTCTGAAGCGGACGGAGGAGGCGTTGGCGGTGGGGCGCGAGATCGTGGCGGGGGCGACGGCGGCGTTGGGGGCGGAGCATCCCAGCACGCTGACGTACCGTGCCAACCTGGCGGCGGCGCTGCACGCGGCGGGGCGGCTGGAGGAGGCCGAGCCGATCTATCGGGAAGTCGTTGCGATCAGGTCGCGGGACCTGGGGCCGCGGGAAGTCGACACGCTGGTGGCGCTGAACGGGCTTGGACAGGTCCTCCAGGACTCCGGGCGGGCCGAGGAGGCGTTGCCGCTGCTGCGGGAGGTGCTGGCGGGGGTGGAGGCGACCATGCCGCAGCACTGGATGGCGTCGGCGTCGCGGACGTTCGTGGCGTCGTGCCTGATGGATGCGGGGGAGTTGGAGGAGGCCGCGGCGCTGGGGGAGCGTGGGTACGCGGAGTTGGTGGAGCGGCTGGGGAGCGGGCACCCGCGGACCAAGACGGCGGCGGGGGTGATGGCGGAGGTGCGGGAGCGGATGGGGGACGCGGCGGGAGGCGCGGCGTGGCGGGCGCGGGAGTAGGGGCTATCATTTCGCATCTTTCAATCATCACTGAAACTTCTCGCGAGGGGCATCCGATGAGCGGGCGGGCGGCGGTGGCCGGTGATGGGGCCGCGGACGGGTCTCCCGGCGCGGGTGTGTTCGACGCGCGCCTGGAGCCGATCCGGGACAAGGTCGATCGCGGGGTGCGGCTGACTCTCGACGACGGCGCGACGCTGTACGCGACCGAGGACCTATGGGGCGTGCTGGAGCTGGCCGACCTCGTGCGGCGGCGGCTGCACGGGACGAGCGCGTTCTACAACATCAACCGGCACCTGAACTACTCGAACGTGTGCGCGCTGTCGTGCAAGTTCTGCGACTTCTACGCCAAGGGGACGGACGCGAAGGCGTACACGAGGGACCTCGCGTACATCCGGACCGAGGCGCGGAAGGCGGTGGAGGGAGGCGCGACGGAGATGCACTCGGTGGGGGGGCTGCACCCCACGCTTCCCTTCGACTACTACACGGACATGGTGCGGGCGATCCGGGATGAGGCGGCGTCGCTGGGCAGCGACCTGCACGTCAAGGCGTTCACGGCGGTCGAGATCGTGCACCTGGCGAAAATCGCGAAGGTCTACAAGCAGGCGGACCGGGCTTCGGGTATCCGCTGGGTGCTCGAGCGGCTGAAGGAAGCGGGGCTGGGGTCGCTGCCGGGGGGCGGGGCCGAGGTGTTCGACGACCGCGTGCACGACGAGGCGTACAAGGGGAAGATCAGGAGCGACGTGTGGCTCGATGTGCATCGGGTGGCGCACGAGCTGGGGTTGAACACCAACGCGACGCTCCTATACGGCCACATCGAGGCGCGGGCGGACCGGCTGGTGCACCTGGACATGCTGAGGCGGGCGCAGGATGCGGCGCTGACGCGGCTAGGGTACGAGGGAGTGGCGGGTCCGCCGGCCGCGGGGTCCGGGGACGCCGTGGCGAACGGGCACTTGGGCTATACCGGCGCTTCGCACGGCGACGCCCCGGTGGTGACGCTGACGCGGCCGGGAGTCGAGGCTCCGACGCCCGCGATGAATGGGCGCGGGGGATACTTCCAGGCCATCATCCCGCTTCCCTTCTTCCCCGACGGGTGCGAGCTGGAGCGCCTGCCGGGGCCGAGCGGGCTCGAGAACTACCGCACGACGGCGGTCGCGCGGCTGATGCTGGACAACTTCCCGCACGTCAAGGCGTTCTGGATCATGCAGACGCTGCCCATGGCCCAGCTGATGCTCCAGAGCGGGGCGGACGACCTGGACGGGACGGTCGTGTGGTACGACATCACGCACGTCGGCGGCGCTGGCACGCACCAGGAGGTGAACGTGTGGGCGCTGCAGCGGGCGATCCGCGAGGCGGGGTTCGAGCCGGTGGAACGGGACACGCTGTACCGGCGGGTGCGGCGAGACGGGGCGCGGTGGTGGGCGGAGGCAGCGCCGGCGGGCGCGGGGGTTACGGCGTGATTCACGTGGGCTTCTCGGCGATGGGGGCGATGCGAGCGGATGGTCCGACATGCGCGTAGAGCGGGCGTGGCCGCGGGTCGGGTATCCGTGCATGAACCTGCTGCTTGGGATGGGGACGAACCGGACCTTGCGGCTGGCGTCGCTGGGAGACGCGGAGAAGGTGCGGGGCGTGGTGGGGGCAAACCTGGACGCGCTGGAGGCGATCCTGGCGTGGAACGCAGCGCATGGGGTCCGGCTCTTCCGGGTGGGAAGCCAGGTCGTGCCGTTCGCATCCCACGAGGGGTTTCCGTACCACTGGCAGGCGGAACACGGGAAGAGGATGCAGGAACTCGGGGCGGTGGCCAGAGCGAGCGGTCAGCGACTGTCGATCCACCCCGGGCAGTACGTCTGTCCGGGATCGCCCGACGCGGGGGTGGTGGGGCGGAGCGTAGCGGAGCTGCGATACGCCGCGGACGTGGTGGAGCTGCTCGACCCGTCGGGCGGGGTCGTTGTGGTACACGCGGGAGGCGCGTACGGCGATAAGCCCGCAGCGGCGGAGCGGTTCGTGGACGCGCTCCGCGGCGAGGCGGGGGTGCTGCGGCATCTCGCCCTCGAGAACGACGAACGGATCTGGACGGCGGGGGAGGTCATCGGGTTGGCGTCGCGGCTGGGCGTGGCGGCGATCGTGGACACGTTGCATCATCGGTTGAACCCCGGATTGCACACGGTCGAAGCGGCGGTGCGGGCGGCGGCGCCGACGTGGACGCGCGGGCGGCGGCAGAAGCTGCACATCTCGTCCCAGGACCCCGCGAAGGTGAAGGGGGCGCACGCGTACGGGATCACCGCCGAGGACTGGGCGGAGCTTCTGGGGGCGACGCGCGGTCTCGATGTCGACGTGATGGTCGAGGCGAAGGGGAAGGAACAGGCGTTGCGGATGCTCGGGATCGGGGAGATCCAGCCGTTGCCGGAGGGCTCGGTCGCGGCGGCGGGAGCGGACGACTGAACGTCCGGAAAGCGTGGGCGAGCATCGTGCCAAAGCGATCGTCCCACCGGTGGTCGCGTCGGGCGCGGACACGCATCGCGTCCGCGAGCTCGCGGCGGGCGGCGGGGTCGGCCGCGCGGCGGACGGCGTCGAGGAGCGGCGGGCCGTGGGTGAAGGGAAGGACCTCGATGCCTGGGGCGACGAGGTCGGTGAAGCCGGCGGTGGCGCGATGAAGGCGGGGGACGCGGGAGGCGGCGATCTGGAAGGGCTTGTGAGTGCCTCCCTCCTCGTCGTGGGCGGCGCTGATGGTGATGGCGCAGCGGCCGAGGGCGCAGACGGACGGCCAGCGGGCGTACCCGCCCCACGCTTCGGCGCCGGCTGACTGCGGGAGGCCCATGGGCCTCGCCGAGCAGCCGTAGAGGCCGAGGGACGAGCCCGAGGTCGGTGCCCTTGAGCCGTACCCGACGACGTGGGTCGAGCGTTGCGTCTGCCTCATAGATCGGCGGTGCGCGGCGAGACTCTGGCGGTCGGCGAAGGCGGCGCCTGCTCGCGAGAGTTCAGGATTGCGTCGAGTTCTCGAACAAGTTCACGCACACGCCGCTCGCTGGTATCCGGCGCGAGCAGGCGGTGCTGCTCGATGTCCTGCACCTTCTGGTAGTTGTTGATGACGGCACCGACGATGAGGTTCACGAGCAGGAACGTCGCGACCACGATCCAGGACACCTGGAAGGCCGTGAATGCCCCCAGGGGATGACCAGCCTCGTCAAGCTCGTAGCGCATCTGGGTCCAGTCGTCTCCGGTGAGGATGCGGAAGAGCGTGAAACACGCTTCATGGATGCTGGTGAAGTAGGGCCGCATCGGGTGGCCGTCGACCCCGAACAGCTTCACCCCGATGACCGCATAGACGTAAAAGAGGATTGTCGCCAATAGCGCTACGTACTTCATGCTGGCGACGGATCGGAGCAGAACGTCGACGATCAGCCGCAGCTCAGGGATTGTCTTGACCAGCCGAAGCACTCGGAAAACGCGGAGTATGCGCAGGACCGTTCCGATGCCGTTGGACGCGGGAATGAGCGCCGCGATCACGATGACGAGATCAAAGATGTTCCAACCGTTGCGGAAGAAGGCCACCGCCGAGTCGCGGGCGAGGAAGCGCAGGATGATCTCCACGACAAAGATGCCGATGCAGATCGTCTCGATCGCGCCGATGGCGCTGAGCAACGTCGCGTCAGTCTGGTAGGTGCTCAGACCGATGAGCACGGCGTTGAGCACGATGACGGCCACAATGAAGTTATTGAAGGCCGCGGACTCGACGACCCTGCGGATGCGGATGCCGGACTCTCGCTCGGTGATCGGCCTCATGGTTGACGACTCCGGAACCCTTGAGCTGCACGAGGGGCGACGCGGCGAGGCTGGTTCATCCGCTGGGGTCCTCGCCCGCCTCGTCGGCATGCCGGCGAGGCGGGCCCGCAAACGCCGCGTGCCCTCACTGCTTCGTGTGCGCAGTGCCCTTTGGAGCCGCCCTCGTCGGAATCACCAGGCTCAGGACCGTTGCGATCGATAATGTGCCGACGATGACCAGGAGTGACACCGTCGTGTCGATCTTGATTGGGTTGGACTTGGCCATGCCGATCACATCGAGGTATGGCGGCACGCTCAGCAGCAGCAGCTTCACGCCGACGAAAGCCAGGATCAGAATCAACGCCGGCTTCAGGAATCGGAACTTCTGGATCAACGCCGCCAGACAGAAGTACAGCGCCCTCAGCCCGAGGATCGCGAAGATGTTGCTCGTGAACACGATGAACGGGTCGGGCGTGATCGCGAAGATGGCCGGGATCGAGTCGACCGCGAAGACCAGGTCGGTGATCTCAACCATGATGAGCGCCAGGAACAAGGGCGTGATCGCCCAGGCCGCGCTGAGCGATCCGGCTGGTGCCGGGTCCATCGTCTCCTTGCCGAGCGGATCCCTCGAGTACGTGGGCTTGAGGGTCCGCTTGGTGAAGAACTTCTGCCCGTCATAGAACTCGGTCACGCGGAAGAACTTCTTGCAGAGTCGCACCGCGATGTTCTGCGAGACATCGTCGTTACTCTTGATCAGGGCCATCTTCAACGCCGTCAGGATCAGGAACCCGCCGAAGACGATCAGGATCCACTGGTACTTCATGATAAGCCCAGCGCCCAGGAAGATCATCCCGCCGCGCATGACCAGGGCGCCGATGATGCCCCAGAAGAGCACGCGGTGCTGGTACTTTCCCGGCACCGCGAAGAACGTGAAGATCAGTGCGATGACGAAGATGTTGTCCATCGCCAGAGACTTCTCGACGACGTACCCCACCAGATACTGCTTCGCGGCTTCGAATCCCCGCACTTCGCCCTGTACGATGAGCGGCGCGCCGGCCTTGATCGCCTCCGTCGTGCTGTACTTGGCGGTGTCCAGCCCGAGTCCGAGCCAGTGGCCCTCGTACGCCAAGTACACAAAGCCGCTGAACGCGATGCCGCACGTCAGCCAGATCACCGACCATGTGATCGCTTCCTTCATGCCGACTTCGTGGGCCACGCGGTGGAAGACGCCAAGGTCGAGGGCCAGGAACACGATCACGAGTCCGATGAACGCGACATAGGCCCACACCTTCAGATCGGCGGGGTTTGACGTCGCGGTGGTCGCGAGAAAGAGCAGTTCATTCATAAAACTTCATATCCTTCGGCCTGCACGCGCCGACCCGGTGGAAAGCCGGTGCCACGCCGCGGATGCTCCCGCTCGTGGCACAAGGCTCTGAAATCGCGACGCGGCAACCATGCATTGGTGACGCCGTCTCTCTCACATTCCCGGCACGCCTTGCCTCACCATGTTCAGCAGCTTGCCCGCGTCCAGTCCCGTGCTCTGCGACTCGATCGCCCCGCGGTGCTGCGCGTAGAGCCCCTTGGCCTTCTCGGCCTGCGTCGTGAAGATCCCCTTGAGGTCGATCGCGCCCAGCGACCTGCCGCCGGCGTAGTACGCCTTCGCCGCGTGCCCAAGAGCGAAGGTCGACGCGAAGGAGAACGCGGAGCTGGTCGCCTGATCGGCCGCCGCGCCCGCCACGCGCCCGAGCACGCGTCGTCCCAGCCCGCCGAGAAACTTGCGGGCGTAGTTCTCGAGAACCTGCGACGTCATCCCCACGCCGACCGTCGCCAGAAAGTCCTTGATGTGCCCGGTGCTGAGCGTGTACCCATACTGCGTTCCGATGCGGTAGACCATCTTCATCTGCAAGGGAATGATCGCCGCTGTCGCGAGCCCCTGAGGTAGCAACTCGACCGCCCCATTCAGGATCGCGTATCGCGTGATCGACGACTCGATCTGGGCCTCGTCCACCCGAGCCTTGCCTCCCTCCTGACCACCAGTCCCAACCCCGGCCGCCAACGCGCCGCCCACCCCCGCCGCGCCAACGGCCCCGGCCGCCGTCACCTGCTCAACCCCGAAGTCTACAAACTCGTCGGCCTGATGCAGCGTCGCCGCCGCCGATTCCTCGTCGATCGATAGCGCGATCCGCAGCTTCTCCAGAAACACCTTCTCTTCCGCCCCGGCCCTTCCATCCGCGTCGCACACAGCCACGGCCATCTCATACGCCAGCGTCCGATGCTCCGGCCTCTTCAAAGGCACCGCGGCTTTCTCGACCGTCACCCGCCCCAGCAGAACATCTTGGTACAGCGCTGACAACCCACGCGCACGCTCTGAGCCGCCCGTCGCGCCCTCGCCCCCGACATCAGGCCCGAGATTCTCGACGATCCGCCGAACCTCCTCGCGTTCAGCATCGTTCTTCCGTCCATCCGCGAACGCGGCCAGAAGGCACACCGTCACAACCGCATCCTGTTCCACGGGGTTCATGATCCATTCTCCGGTCGCAAAGGGTCGCGACCATGATCGGACGTACGGAACGTGTTCGGATCCGAGGTCGTTCGTCGCGACTACAGCGACAACATTCACCCGAACCCAGAGCCCGCGCGCAGGTCGCAACTTCGAGGCAAACGAATGTTGGTCTCGCCAGGGGCGTCGGTCCGCGCTCAAAGGCTACGAGGACCAGCGCCACAGATGGGCCGGGAGGGAACGAGAACCGTCCCATCCGTGTTGACGACCCATCCCACCCGCATCAGCGGACGGCTACTCCCCAACAGGAAGCGTGGGACCATGGTAGCAGCCTCGCCGCCCTCGAGAAGGCCGGGTCCATTCGAGTCAACCGTACCCGGCGAACCCACGCGGCCCGTGGGCGTACGGACTTCACCTCGAAGGCCAAAAAGGAGATTTATCGTGGAGATCAGACTTTTCGATGGAGCCATCAAGACCAGCGAGGCTCAGTACGAGTACACCATGAACAAGGTCGGGGCCGCCGCGGCACGACTCGGGGACGCGATGTGCACCGTCGAGGTCCGCCTTGTGGATCTCAACGGCCCCAAGGGCGGTATCGACAAGCGGTGCTCGATCGTGGTGACTCCGCCCGGTCAGGGCACGCTGCGAGTGGAGGAGCAGGGCTCGGACTACTACGCGGCCATCGATGCGGCGGCCGCCACTCTCAAGAAGTCGCTCGCCAGATCGCTCGAACGGACCAAGTCCAACGGGCCGCGCTGATCATCGGCATTCATGGCGTCGCCCGCACGGGGTCGCTGAGAATCACACCTCGACAACCCAGCCCAGAAGAACCCGGGTGATTGCACGGTGGGTTGATCATACCGGCCTTTCGGCCCAAAAACGGCGAATCCGTACGCCTGCCGCGAGCGAACCGCTGGTCCCAGGAGTCTTGTATGCCGTACGCTCTCGTGGTCGCTTCCGCACTCTCGCTCTGCTCCATCGCCGCGGCTCAGCCCGTCAACATCGAGTTCGATGCCGGCGTGTCCGGATGGCGCACGGTGCTCGATGGAGTGATGGGTGGGCGCTCCACGGGACGGGTGACGCAACCCGAGGCTGGCATTCTCCGATTCTCCGGTGAGTTGTCGCTGGAGAACAACGGTGGGTTCTCGCAGATGCAGTCAACAGTGCCGGAGGGATCGTTGAAGGGTGCTCTGGGCATCGAAGCGAGAGTCCTTGGCGATGGCCGGACGTACCAGTTCGATGTGCGCTGCTCCGATGTGCGAATGATGGCTGGGAGTTTCCAGACACAGTTTGACACCGTGGCGGGCGAGTGGGTTACGCTGCGGTTGCCCTTCGAGCAGTTCCGTCTCTACAGCTTTGGCCGTCTTGTTCCCAACGCTCCGAAGCTCACCCCCGGACGCGTGGAATCGATCGGGGTGACCCTCGCAGACAAGGAGGCGGGGGCCTTTCAGCTCGATGTCGACTTCATCCGCGCGATGGGCCCAGAGGCGGAACCGCCAGCGACCGGCTCAGACCTGCCAAGCGTCGCCAATAGCGCCCAGCTCACGACGTTTCTGTCGCTCGTCGAAGTCTCCGGACTGCAACTCCCGGCCGACGGTCGCGTGACGATCTTCGCTCCGACGAACCAGGCCTTCGCGTCGATTCCCGCCGAAAAAGTGAAGTTCCTGACAAGCGAAGAGGGGCGGGCAACGTTGCTCGCGATTCTCAAGCATCACATCCTGCCGATCGCCATCGATTCAGGTTCGCTGCTGCAGCGTCGCGGCGTTGTCTCTCTCTCGGGCCAGAACCTCGCCATTGACGGCGAAGGGCTGACCATCGCGGGCGCATCGTTCGTGAAGACGGATGTGCCCTTCGAGAAGGGCGTCGTGTTCGTGATTGATCGCGTCATGATGCCGGAGACTCGCTCGATCGCCGAGATCGTGAGTCAGGAGCCACGACTCGCCACCCTTCTCAAGGCGGTCGCGGCGGCGGGCCTCGCAACACAACTGGGCGGTGAGAACGGCGGGCCGTGGACCTTGTTCGCCCCGTCGAACGAAGCGTTCGACGCCTTGGGTGAGCAGGCGATCAGGTCGCTCCTGGCGGACCCTACACAGCTGGCCAGTGTCCTGAGTGCCCACGTGATCCCCAGCCGCATCCGTCGCGGCGACATGATCGCCCAAAGATCGGCGCGAACGCTGCTCGGTCGCGATGCGGTCTCCTTCTCACTCGTCGACGGGAGGATCGCAGTGGCTGGTGCCGGGATCATCACGGCGGACATCGAGGCTTCCAACGGTGTCATCCACATCATTGACCGGGTGATCATCCCCGATGCGTCCGCTGCTCGGGACATGCCCGCAGAAGGTCAGAAGGTCGTTTCGGGGCTTGTGGAGCTGGCGATCGAACGAGGCGTGCCGATCTTCAATGATGGCGAGCCGGGGGCGTGCGCCGCGATCTATGAAGTGACCATCACCGCGCTCATTGATCTGGCATCCGAAGCAGTTGGAGACGACGCGGTTGATCGTCTGCGACTGGCGCTAGCGGAAGGGCAATCCGAGAAGGACGCCACGGAGAGGGCGTGGATCTTTCGCCGGGCGATGGATCGCGTCTACCAGGACGCGACCTCCCAGCCCACGCGCTGATCGCCCGGAACGCCGCCC
>Ga0105044_10004143_pt1 | contig 19902 bp, 20 predicted proteins | sample MAT01_FD_78092 | JGI IMG/M metagenome (GOLD analysis project Ga0105044, IMG submission 78092) | Freshwater microbial communities from Lake Fryxell liftoff mats and glacier meltwater in Antarctica - MAT-01 | ecosystem: Environmental > Aquatic > Freshwater > Ice > Liftoff microbial mat | place...
GCAGTTGCACTGCCCGCGTTCCAGCAGAGCAACTGCTGGAAGAACACCAGGTTATAAAATAAATTTTTCTCGATTTCCAGTCTTGCGGATTTCCACCCTCACTAAGATTTACAAAGCGGATTCAGTTTACTTCCAAACTGCATCCGCTTCTTTCTTAACTGTAAGTTGATTCTGTCCAAATGAGTGCGTCGTACTTTACTCCCGTGTCGAAATCAATATCCCAATACTGATTAATACACCGCCAGCCAAAAATAATGGAGTGATTTGCTCGGCCAGAAAAAACCAACCAAGCAGTGTGCCGACAACAGGCTGGGCGAAAAAAGTTAGCGACGCAACAGCTGCAGGCAGTTCTGCGAAAGCAAAATTCCATAAGAACATCGCAATGGCGGTGGATACAATTCCCAAAAATAACAATCCACCGATAATGCCAATGGTAATCTCGCCAATGCCTTGTGTTTGCATTTCCCAAATCCCAAATAATAGGCTGGAAGGTATTCCACCTAACAACATGATCGTACTCGATGTAAGCAAATCCCCAGATTTTGAAACCTTGCGGACCAGCACAGAATACAAAGCCCAGGTCAACGCCGCCGAAAGCAGACTCATGTTTCCCCAAAATAAAGTTGGGGAAAGTTCTGCCGTGCGTGGGTCAATGACAGCCACCACGCCCAATGTTGAGATGACAAGGGCAATGATCCTTCGAGGAGTGGCGTGTTCGCCCAGCAAAAAGGGAGCAAACAGCAAAACGAAGGCTGGCGTGGCCGAGGTCACGAGTGAACCGTTGGATGCCGTCGAAAGTTTTGTCCCTACAAATTGAAATCCGAGCGAGATGCCATATCCCACAAAACCAACCAGCAGGCTCTTCCAAAATAATTCTTTCGTGATTGTGGTTTTGTTTTTTCTAAAATAAATCACAATTCCCAAAGTCAGCGCGCCCATCACCAGGCGGACGGTCAACAATGCAAACGGCGGAATGACTTCCAGCACAACCTTGCTGACAACATACATCCCGCCCCAAATGGATGCGGCGGCAAGACCGGTGAGTAAACCTGCGATACTATGTTTTTGCGAAGCGCTGTGCATAATGTCCCCGATTATATCGAATATAGTTTTCTTTTTTCGGTTTTTGCCAGCTTGTCTTGGGTGGTGGTCTATAGAAGATCGACCTCATGATACTATGCTCAATTAGAGCCGCTATTCAAACCCTTGCCTGTCGCCTCTTATCTTCTTGATTTCGCCCCGCTTCTTTTTGCCCTTTAATCTTTCCTCTTTTGACGCTTTCGTTGGCCTTGTTTTGTGACGCAGCTTTGGTTTTTCAGCAGCTTTTCTTACCAGTTCATACAATCGCTCAATTGCATCTTCGCGGTTTTTCTCCTGGGTACGAAACCTATTCGCTTCGATGATAAGCACGCCTGAGTCTGTCATGCGTTTGCCTGCGAGTTTGATCAACCGCGTTTTCACATCTCCTGCCAGGGAGGAGGAGTTCACCACGTCAAAACGTAACTGCACCGCAGTGGCAACCTTGTTTACATTTTGTCCGCCGGGACCAGAGGAGCGGATATATTCAAGTTGAAGTTCGCGTTCCAGAGATTTCATGGTGTGGATTATAAGTGTAAGAGGTAGGCAAGTAAATAACGTAGGCACGGAAACTGGTAAATAACGCAACACGCAACACGTATCGCGCTTCATCCTTACGCTTTCACAACCCTCGGAGCGAAAAACCAAAGCACCGCAAGGATTCCTCCGCCCACCAAAAACGGCACAGGTCCGCCAAACCATTGAAAAAGTGTCCCATAGAATAACGGCGCAATCGCATTTGCCAGACTATATATCGAAGTGGATACGCCCAACATTCCGCCTACTTCGCTTTTGTCAGATGCCTTCGTGATCAAGCTGTTCACTGCGGGATGCAACACGCCGCCTCCCAAAGCCGCAGGGAAACTCGCGATCAAGAGCCAGATGATTCCCAGCCAGCCGCGCGCAGATTCGTCTGGCAGTTGGATGTTGATGCTGGCAATGGCAACGCGGAATTCACCTTGCCCCGCCATGCTTTCCAGCACTTTGGCTTTGTCATACCAGGGAATTGGCACGGCAGGTGTAAGCCCTGTACCGATCAAGCCAATTGCCAAAGTGGAGAGTCCCAGCAATACCAACCAACGATCACCTTTTTGCTTTGACCATCTTCCGATCAGCCCGCCCTGCACAACGATGATGAATAAACCCGCCAGGACGAACAGGCCTGAGGTGTCACGAGCGTCCATGCCCAAACGAGTCAGCGTGAACAAAGAAAAGAGCTGCTCGTATCCGCCGAATGCAATTTGATAGAAGAACATAATGATCAGCAAGAATCCAATGGCAGGGCGGCCCAATGCCTGCCGAATCGCGCCGAATGAAAACGGCCTCTTCCGTGCTGCTATAGGATCTACACCCTCGATCAAAGTTTCGCGGAACCAGAACGTGGTCAAAAGGATGGATACGAGTGAAAAGAATGCTGCTGTGAAGGCAACGAGTTGATAATTTTGTCCGCTCGCCAATAGCACGATAAATGCGATGATGGGTCCCAGCACAAAGCCCACACCAAATGCCGCGCCTACGAGGCCGAGTCCCTGTGTACGCGTCTTTTCGGTTGTGCTGTCCGTGATCGCAGCTTGCGCGGTGGATATGTTTGCACCTGAGAGGCCATCAATAATACGCGAGAGAAATAACAGCCAAATGGAATTTGAGAATCCCAGCAAAATAAATCCTGCCAGAGTACCGATCTGACTCACGACCAAAACTGGTTTGCGTCCGAAGCGGTCTGAGAGGCGACCCAGAATTGGCGCACCTAAAAATTGCATCATGGGATATGTGGCCTGCAAAATCCCGATCACAAGAGGAGATGAGCCAAAGCGCGCCGCATATAAAGGCAGCAACGGAATAATAATGGATAGGCCCATCAAATCAACGAGCACGATAACCAATACAGGCAGGATGCGTTTGAAATCAAGTTTTTCGGATGGAGATTCTTGAGTTGTCATATTTTCTCTTGTTACAAAACCCTCCCCCAATTGTGTTCTTCTCAATTGGGGGAGGGGACAGGGTGGGGTCGGGTGGGGCGTCTAGAACATCAAGGCGTTGATCTTATCAATCGCCGCGCGCTCAGGCCTCAGGTCCGCTTCGACGAGGCGGTTGAGGGGTGCATCCACAAGGTTGTAAAGCGACATCAAATTTGGCTTGGTCGTGTCCACATAAAGCAGGCCAGTGAGCAGCCAATTGTTGCGTTGAGCTTCCTCCAGAACACGCAAAGCTTCATAACGATTGGATGTATCGTAGCCTTTTTCGAGATTCTTCAAGATTACAGTGGAACCATCGTGCATGGCAACTTCGCGTACTTCGCCTTCTTCCATTTCACGTTCAAGGATGATCTCACTGCGCGGGGCAATGTAAGAGATCTCATGCAAAGGCTCTTCGTGATCTTTACCCCACGCATAAGAGTGATAGGCATTTTCCTGGTTATTGAAAGTAACACACGGGCTGATTATATCCAGCACCGCAATGCCGTTATGTGAGATGGCGGCCTTGAGCAGTTCTTTTACCTGCTTGGGGTTGCCTGCGAACGAGCGCGCCACAAAAGTTGCGTTGCTCACAAGTGCTTCCATACAAATATCTACAGGCATGTATGGGTTTTCACCCTGCTTCTTCAAGCCCAATCCTTTTTCAGCGGTTGCTGAAAACTGGCCTTTTGTGAGTCCATAGACGCCATTATTTTCTATGATGTAAACCATGTTGACGTTGCGGCGCATGATGTGTTTGAACTGACCCATGCCGATGCTGGCCGAGTCGCCATCGCCTGAAACGCCAATACCTTTGAGTGTATGATCGCCGAACAATCCGCCGGTCGCGATGGAGGGCATACGTCCATGCAGGCTGTTGAAGCCAAATGTGCGGTTCAGAAAATATGTGGGGGATTTCGATGAACAGCCAATACCGCTGAACTTCAATACGTTCTCGGGCACCACGTTCATTTCATACAATGCGGTGATGATCTGGTTGGAGATCGAATTGTGGCCGCAGCCCTGGCAGAGCGTGCTGGGGTTGCCGCGATATTCATTTTTTGAAAGGCCAGCGAGATTGACATTCGCAGGTGCGCCAGCCATGGGGAGTGCTTCAGTCATTTTTAATTACTCCTTTTCTCATTCTACTTTCGCTTCGACTTTGCGGATGACTTGGATTTAGCCGTCACTTTTTTCGCCGTCGTTTCTTTTTTGGACTTTGAAGCTGTTTTTGCCTTCGTGGCAATTTTCTTCGCTGACACCTTTTTCGAAGCCGCTGCTTTCTGTTTTCCGCCTTCTGGCTTTACATATTTCGCCAAAATGCCTTCTCGCACCCACTTTGCCGAAGCGGGCATGCCATCACCAAACGCCACAGATTTGAAGTTGACTGCAAATTGTGGATATTCAGTCAACAGAATCTGATTCATTTGGCCGTCGCGGTTCATTTCTACAACAAAGATCTGGTCGTATTTTGCGAGGAACGCATCCACTTCCTTGCTGAAAGGCAGGGCGCGAACACGCAGGAAATCACTTTTGATGCCATGTTCCGTATCGAGTTGATATTGAGCTTCGAGAATGGCGGCTTCGGTTGAGCCGTAGCCTATAACGCCGACCGTTGCACCTTTCATCTCGTGCAGCACAGGGGCAGGCACATATTTCTTGGCCGTCTCGTTTTTACGCTTTAGCCGATCCATATTCTTCAGGAAAGCATCGGCTTCCTCTGTATATTTCGCGTGATCGTCATGGCCTGTGCCGCGCGTGAAGTATGAACTAAGCGGGTGTTTGTTACCGGGGATCGTGCGATAAGGAATGCCGTCGCCGTCTTTGTCGAGATAGCGTCCCCAATTGCCTTTAAGTTCTTCGATATCTTTTTCCCATAATACCTTGCCGCGATCCATGGGCACATCGGGATATTGGAATGGCTTGCTCATCCACTGATTCATACCCATATCCAGGTCGCTGAGCACAAAGATGGGAGTCTGAATTCGTTCGGCGAGATCGAAGGCCTGCCATCCAAAATCAAAACACTCACTTACATCACCCGGCAACAAGATCACAGAATGCGAGTCGCCGTGGCCGATGAAATAGGCAAACGTCAGATCGCCTTGTGAGGTGCGAGTCGGCAAGCCTGTGCTTGGGCCGATGCGTTGAACATCCCAGATCACCACGGGAACTTCGGCATAATACGCGAGACCCGCGAACTCCGTCATCAGTGAAAGCCCGGGTCCTGAAGTGGATGTCATGGAGCGCAAGCCAGCCCAACCGGCGCCGACGGCCATGCCAAGCGCGGCTAATTCATCTTCCGCTTGCACAACTGCATAAGTGTGTTTTCCATCCTCACGTTTGCGCAATATTGGCAGGTAATCGTTTAATGATTCTGCCAGCGATGAAGCAGGTGTGATCGGATACCAGCCTGCAAATTGCACGCCGCCAAAAATGGAGCCGATTGCTGCGGCAGTATTTCCATCGGCCATGATCAATCCATCGGTTTTGTTCATTGACTCGAGCTGGAATGGGTCTTTCTTCTCAAGATTTGCTTTTGCCCACTCTGCACCAGCTTTGACTGCATTGAAATTCATATCAATGGGCTTTTGCTTTCCCTTGAAATGGAAAGTCAGTGCGGCCAGAATTTTTTCAAGATCCATGCCGATCATTTGCGCAAGTACCCCTACATAAACCATATTCCCCACGAGGTCGCGGAAATCCGTAGGCACATTTGGATCGTTCTTCACGATGGCCTTGATTGGCATCGGGTAGATGGCAACGTCCACGCGGGTGATGGGTTGCTTGATATCGTCAGCGTAGAAAAATGCTCCGCCTGGCAGAACAGAGGCAAGGTCGCGTGCGAACGAATCGGGATTGATCGCAATGACGATATCGTTGTGATCGCGGCGGGCGATGAATCCATCCTTATTGACTCGAATCGTATACCAGGTTGGCAATCCCTGAATGTTGGAAGGAAAAAGATTCTTGCCTGAAACTGGAATGCCCATCTTGAATACTGATCGCAGGATGGTGTTGTTGGCCGTGGAACTGCCTGAGCCGTTCTTTGTGCCAATGGTGATCGAAAAATCGTTCACTATCTTGTTCATGGAACTCCTCGTTGGATTCGTCATTGAGACGAAGAAATTAATTGGTGGATTAGATCGGTATGCTCGGAAAGGGCCCTGTATCCGCCCTCCACATCATTTGCGCAAATGGCGTCAACCATTTGTTGATGATAATTCCAGACCTCGGTGAGGTAGTGGTAATCAGTAAAGAAGTTCAACCCGACGGTTTCATACGCATCCCAATAGGATTGCAGCAAGCCCGATACAAAAGGGTTGTTCAGGCGCTGGTAAATGGTGAGATGTAATTCGCGATGTTCAAGGTGGGGGATTTCAATGGGTGTGCCGCGCAGCTTTTCCCATGCACGTGCTGCAAGTTTCTGCAAAGCGTTGTGGTCTTCCGGCGTGAGCAATTTTACCGCCTCATGCCAATATGCGATTTCGATATGCTGGCGCAGGTCTGCAAAGGCGATGAAATGATCTTTGTTTAAAGCAATGGCGTAATCGAGGCTTTTCAAAACGGCTGGAGCGAACGTATAGGGCTTGCGCCTCATTCCTGTCCTGGGCTTGACTTCTACGAGCCCAAGTGCTCTTGCCACTTCAAGCTGCTCGCGCAACGCTGCTACGCCAACACCCAATCCACGGCTAAGTTCCACCAAGGGAGGCAGACTGTTCTCTGCCTCTGGGTGAGCTGCAAGATAGCGCAAAAACTCAGAAATATCAGGGGAAACACGTTCGCGGAGCATAAATATGATTAATCCGATTAATAGGATTATATGTAGGAGAATTCAAACAGTCAAGGGGATGAATGTTACAAAAATGTTAAAAAATAGTATGCACTTGAAAAGTGCATACTATTAAACAGTTGCGGCATTTTTAATTGTTGAGTGCCCCTGCGTTTATCCAGTCTTCAATAATTTGTGTCTGCTCAGTGGTTAGTTTTGGTCCGCGCTTTGGCATTTCACCTTCAACGATTTGCTGCACGAGAAAACTGTCTGCCGCGTTGCCGGGAGTTACTACTGTGCCATTGAACGATCCATTCATAAGCGTATCGTAAGTCCTCAGGTCCAGACCTTCTTTGATCTGTTCAATGCCATGACATTTGGCGCAGTTGTTATTAAAGATGGGCCTGACATCATTTGAAAAACTGACACCTGCAACAGGCGCTTCAGTTGCTGTATTTACTACAGGAGCAGTGGTTGATGTTGGCAGGGGAGTGTCTGTTGGCGCGGCAGTCTGCGTCGGTTGAAGCGGTGCTTCGGTCGGTGTGGCAGATTCGAGCGGAGTCTGTGTCGTTTGCGTTCCACATGCGGAAAGCGCTGCGATAACAATTAAGGTTGATGTGAGTAGGATTTGTTTTTTCATTATTTTCTCCAGCATGAAATTTACCGTACTTAGCTAAAAAGAGGATGAATAAATCATGTGTTTTCTTGTATGGGTACTTTCGCGCGAGGAGAGTGGTTAAAAGGATGGGCTAAGAAAATGCATTACCACGGCTCACAGGGTAATAAGATCACGGAGCGCACACACCTGCCCTGGCGGGCGGTGCCAGGGGAGATTTTAAAGGGTTTTTCTCCGTGACCTCTGTGTACTCAGTAGTTAAATCTTTGGAAAGCCCATGAGATTAGCCACTCCCCGCGTGAGGGGCAAAAGCAAAAGATAGAAAGTATGTGCAAGGTAAGGTATAATCATAATCTCACGCGTAAAGCGTAAATTCATTTTAAGGCTGAGTATGGCAGGCGCATTTTCACTTCCCAACGAATACTGGTTAAATATCCAGATCACCCCGCAAGACGTCGAAAATTTACACACCTTTCTGTTTGAGCGCGAGACGCCCCTTACCGCGCGCGACCTCTCTAGTGAGTTTGTAGAATCGCGCGTCAATGCGGAACGTGTTGCTGCAGAGAGCAAACAAAAAGCCGGCGGAAAAAGCTTTCTTCCAAAAGAGAAATATCAAGTCGGCGACGAGCTTGTTTTTCCTGCATTTGCATGGAATCGAGGCAGAGTTATTGCTTTGCGCGCCGGTGTCAACCCAGAAGTAAGTGACTTTGATGTGCTTACGGTTGCAATGGACGATCATACCGATCATATGTTTGCCGCGAATCTCGAGTCGCATTTTTTGAATGAGACGCCGGTCTCTGCGCCTGAAGACGATGAGATGAGTTCCTCATACATTTTGAAGGAACATAGTGATCTGATTGAAAAGAAATTGGAAGCAGCGTTTAACGCCAATGATGAACTGGTCCAGATTGCCGGGCGTTGGTTTCCCCGCGCGCTCCTGATCGACATTAACCAAGGTCAATTAAACCTTGCAGAAGCTGTATTGGATATGTCTGCCGGCGAGCCGCTTCTCACCGAAGCCCTGATGAAGGATATTGAGTTGCCTGCGGGCGTGAATCCCAAATTGGCTGAATTCTCTTTGAACTATGCCTTGCAGAATGACAAGCGGTTTGATGAAGTCGGTCCTGCTGGACAGATATTGTGGTGTTTATTCCGCCTTGAACCCGATTTTGTAAGGGAAGTGCCGCCGCCGTTGTTGTATACGGAGATTGAGCATAATCGTGAAGATCTTAGTGACGCGATGAAAAACCTCGAAGCTCAACTGGATGATGAATTGACTCCCGTACAGGAAAATGAGTCGCGCGGAGATGTTTCCTCTATCATCATTCCCTTGATCTATCCTCATTTGCGCGCAGGGACGTTACCCATATCTGCCCGGGCGCGCAAATTGTTCCCAACAGCTTACGAATCACCTCGGGTGAGATTTACCCTTGTAGATGGAAAAACCAGGCAGCGCATTCCAGCCTGGGTCGTGCTTAAGCGTGGATACGTATATGGTTTGCGTGAATGGTATAAATCTCATCAGTTGATTCCCGGCTCGCTTGTGCAGGTCCGCCGCGGTGAAAAGCCAGATGAAGTGATTGTTGAAGTGAAAAGCCAGCGTTCATCAAAGGATTGGGTACGCACCGTGATGGTTGGTAAAGACGGCGGATTTGTATTCGCGATGTTGAAACAATCCATTACCGCGGAATTCAATGATCGAATGGCCGTTCACGTCCCTGATTTTAAATCGCTTGATCCTGTTTGGGAGAAGAAGCGTCCCTTTGAAGAACTTGTACTACTGGTGATGCGCGAATTGACAAAATCAAACCCGCAAGGCCATGTCCATGCGCAGGAATTATATGCAGCGGTAAATCTTGTGCGCCGTGTTCCGCCCGCCCCGCTTTTTGCGTTACTGGCAACAAACCCTGGGTTCAAACATGTTGGCGATTTACACTTCCGCCTGGATGAGGAGAACTCATGAGTTTGTTGAAACCTTCGGTAAACACGCCGTTTCATATTGATTTTGACTGGTGGAAAAAAAATGAGCGTGATTGGCATGTATTCCTGCGCTCATTGTTGTGCCCGGAACACCAGGATGCTTTTGCTGATATGGAAGAGAGCAACATGATCGATTGGATCGATCCACAGACGGCCGAAGTAAAACCAGTGGATGGGATTCAACACACATTGATGACACATTGCGCATTGCTGCCCGAATTTTCTGATGCGCGCACAGCAGTGGTGGAAGCAGTTTTTCGAATCTTTCTGGTAAATGGGAATGTTCCCATCTCTGCGGGAGATCTTGCGAAGAAACTTGGCAGGCCCGCAGATACGATTTTAAGAACTATCGCTGGTCCACGCATTTATCGTGGTCTAAGGCCATACCAGCCAATTATTCCAATTCAGGAAGCTAGCGAGTAAAATTAAAACTTGCCTCCGTAGCTCAACGGACAGAGCGCCTGCCTTCTAAGCAGTAGGTTGAAGGTTCGATTCCTTCCGGAGGTACTGAAAAAAACAAGAAACGCGCACAGGAAGGAGAAAATCCATGCCTACCGTTGTTCGAAAGTCGGTTGCAACTCTTACAGAATCTCGTCGAGAGGTTCTTCATGCAGTAAGTTGGCAGGTTCGTTCAAACACTTGGAGTCCGCCAACGGACCAATATGAAACAGAAGAAGCGTATGTTATACGTGTGGAAATAGCGGGGATGCGTGAAGATGATTTTGAAGTATCCCTTGAAAACAACACCTTGTTTATTTCAGGTTCGCGCCTGGATAATATCTCCGAGCGCCGCGCATATCAGCAAATGGAAATATGGTTTGGTAAATTCGCAAGCGCCATAAAGCTGCCCGGGCCGGTCAATATTGAACAGGCTCGCGCAGAATACAAAGATGGGTTTTTAGTTGTGGTTCTTCCAAAAATAAATGAGAATAAGGTTGAATAAATATATGCCTGCAGAACGATGGCAATCTGGAATTCACGAATTCTTTCAATCGCTTGATGAAACTGACGATGAGTTGATTAAGGCCTTTATGGCCTCGATCTTTTCAAGTAATCAAAATGTGGATAATGAGAGCGCTTCGCAATCCACGCCGGAGGATGCCGGCAAAAACGAGGAACAGAAGTTTCCCGATGTGCTTCCCATCCTGCCATTACGAGGATTGGTAGTTTATCCCAATACCGCCGTTCCGCTCACAGTAGGACAGGCTCGTTCGATCAGACTGGTGGATGACGTTGTGGGTGGCGATAGACTCGTTGGTCTTGTGGCCGCGCTCAACCCCGAGCAGGAAACCCCGGGTCCAAACGAATTGCATCAAGTTGGCACCATTGCTACCGTACACCGTTTATTGCGCGCACCGGACGGGACAGTTCGTTTGTTGGTGCAGGGGATGGAACGTTTTCGCCTGGGTGAGTTTGTCGCAGAGGAGCCGTATCTCAAGGCGCATGTTCATCTTATCCCTGAGAATACGGAAACAAACCTTGAGACCAGCGCCCTGGCCCGTAACGCGCGCGATCAATTCCAACAGATCACACAAATGATCCCGTCATTTCCGGATGAATTGGTGGGTTCGATTACCTCCCTTGAAGACCCCCTGCAAACAGCCTATACGATTGCCAACTTCCAGCGGATCGATTTAAAAGACGCTCAGGAAATCCTTGAGCTGGATTCTGTATACGAAAAACTCAAGAAGCTGATCGGTTTGCTGGTTCGCGAAGCCGAAGTACTCCAAATTGGGCAGAAGATTCAAAACGAAGCGCGCGGCGAGATCGAAAAAGTTCAGCGTGAATATTTCCTGCGTGAGCAAATGAAAGCCATCCAGCGCGAGTTGGGTGACGCAGATGAACAATCTGTGGAGACGGAAGAATTTCGTAAAAAAATTGAAGATGCGAAAATGCCCGAAGAAGCGCATAAACAGGCCAAACGTGAGTTGGATCGCTTGTCGCGTCTTCCCACGGCTGCTGCAGAGTATGGTGTTATCCGTACCTATTTGGATTGGCTGGTAACGCTCCCGTGGTCTACATCCACAACAGATAATCTAGACATTGCGCACGCCCGCGAGATTTTGAACAAGGATCATTTTGGGCTTGAGGATGTAAAAGACCGCATCCTTGAGTTTCTTGCAATTCGCAAGCTGCGTCTTGAACGGAAGGATGACAAGAAAGAGCCTTCTGAAGATGCCATTCGCCGTGAGCGCGAAGGGGTGATCCTTTGTTTTGTTGGCCCGCCCGGAGTGGGCAAAACATCGCTGGGTCAATCGATTGCGCGTGCAATGGAGCGGAAGTTTATTCGCGCCTCTCTTGGCGGTGTGCGCGATGAAGCTGAAATCCGCGGGCATCGCCGCACATATATCGGCGCAATGCCGGGGCGTATTTTGCAATCTTTGCGCCGTGTTGACTCGAAAAACCCGGTCTTCATGCTTGATGAAGTGGATAAGCTCACTTACGATTTTCATGGCGACCCGGCGTCTGCATTGCTCGAAGTTTTGGATCCTGAGCAGAATGTGGAGTTTCGAGATAATTATCTTGAGGTCTCTTACGATCTCTCGCAGGTGTTCTTTATTACCACTGCAAACACGCTGGAGACCATCCCCGGCCCATTGCGTGACCGCATGGAAATGATCTTCCTTTCAGGCTATACTGAAAACGAGAAAATGGCGATTGCGCGCGGTTATCTGATACCACGCCAAATTCGGGAGAACAGTTTGCGCGATGGAGAAATTGCCTTCAACGACGATGCCTTGAAGATGATCGTGCGTCAATATACGCGTGAAGCAGGCGTGCGCAGTTTGGAGCGGAGAATTGGAGCGGTGTGCCGTAAAGTTGGCACGAAGATCGCCGAAGGCAAGGTCGAGAAATTTGAGATCACACCTGCGATTGTGGAAGAATTTTTGGATCACCCAATTTACTATGGTCCTGAAGAATTAAACAAGCGTACTTCCATCCCCGGGGTGGTGCCCGGCTTAGCGTGGACTTCCTTCGGCGGCGATATTCTATTTATTGAAACTACCGCCATGCCGGGGGGGCGTGGTTTTCAAGTGACCGGCTCCATTGGAAATGTTATGCAAGAATCAGCGCGCGCGGCATTGTCTTATGTTCGTTCCCGTGCCGACTCTCTCGGAATTCCCGCGGGGTTCTTTGATAAATTTGATCTGCACATGCATATCCCAGCCGGAGCACAACCGAAGGATGGACCCTCCGCCGGCGTGACAATGGCCACCTCCCTGGTGTCGTTGATCTCCGGGCGCAAGGTCAAGCCGCAGGTCGGTATGACCGGGGAAATCACATTGCGGGGTCAGGTGCTCGCGATTGGCGGCGTCAAGGAAAAAGTGTTGGCAGCGCATCGTAACGGATTAACAACTGTGATCCTGCCCAAGCGAAACGAGCAGGATATTGACGATGTCCCTGATGAGATCAGGAATACCATGAAATTCATATTTGCCGAATCTGTAGATGATGTCATTAATGCTGCATTGGAAAAAGCGAAACCCCAGAAAAAACAAGTGAAAGACTCTATTAAGAAAAAATCCAGGCAAACGAAGGCAAAGAAGAATGTCAAAGCCAAAAATACTTCTCGCAGAAGATGATGTAACCATGGTCTCATTATTGAAGACCCTTTTGAAAATGGAAGGATTTGAAGTGGTTGCTTTGAAGGCGGATGCAGATGTGCCTGCGGCTGTTCGAAGTGAACATCCCGACGTCATCTTGCTGGATGTTCATCTCGGCCCTCAAAACGGTTTGGATATTTTGGAAAGTATCTGTAATTCAGAAGACACAAGAACTTCTCGTGTGGTAATGTCTTCCGGCGCGAATGTTAAGGAAGAATGTATTCAGCGCGGGGCATTTGGATTTATTCTTAAACCTTACATGCCCGACGAGCTTATAACGTTATTGAAGCAGGCCATCAAACCCTCTTAATGCACTGTGAATATTCGCGAATTTCGTTTTCCCAATGATTATCCCCCCACCTTGAAGTTGTGGGAAAGTATCGAGGCAGGCATGCAAGTGGGGCGTTCAGATACGCCTGAAGAAATACAAAAGAAGTTGGAACGCGATCCCGATTTATTCCTGGTTGCTGAGTTGAATTATGAGATCGTTGGCACCGTTATTGGTGGATATGACGGCCGCCGCGGAATGATCTACCATCTTGCGGTTCATGAAACCGTCCGTGAACAAGGCGTGGGCGCGATGCTGCTAAATGAGGTTGAAAAGCGGTTGCAGGCAAAAGGCTGCGTCAAATGTTACCTGCTGGTCTTTGCGGAAAATAAAAACGCCATTCAATTCTATAATAACCGCGGCTGGCGAGAAATGAAGGAAGACCTTGTTTTCGGGAAAGAATTTCCATGACGATTCGATTTGGGATTTTGACTCTCTCAGACCGTTCCGCGCGTAATGAGCGTGCGGATGCGTCCGGCCCCGCCGTGGCGGATCTTATCCTCGCCCAAAATTGGGAGGTCGCCAAACAAGCAGTCCTGCCCGACGATGAATCTGCCATTCGCGCAGTCTTGATTGAATGGGCCGATAGCGGCGATATTGATGTCATTCTTACAACAGGGGGCACAGGTTTCGCCTCACGAGACGTTACCCCTGAGGCCACTCTTGCAATTATTCAGCGGGGTGCGCCCGGTTTGGCTGAGGCCATGCGCTCCGAGAGCTTGAAAAAAACTCCACACGCCATGCTCTCTCGCGCTGTTGCTGGGATTCGTGGGCGGACCCTCATTGTCAATTTGCCGGGCAGCCCGAAAGGCGCAGTAGAGAATTTACAGATGATTCTGTCAGTTCTGCCGCATGCAGTTCAGCTTCTAAGAGATGATCCCAAGTCTGAATCTTCTCATTAATCTTTTATTATTCTTAGGGCATTCCGGCTAGTCACTATTTGCAACTCGTTGGTATAATCCGCCCGCTCAACAAAGCGCCGCATAAGTACCTGAACTAAAATTTTGATTTTTGCCTGTATATTGCTCCACAAAATTTAGTTCCAAATGCAAATAGCGGCAAAAATTAAAAAAATAAGGAAAGTGCAAGCATGATAGATGTAAATGAACTTCGCAAAGGCGTCACATTTGAATTGGACGGTAATCTTCTGAAGGTATTGGATTACAGCCACAACAAGACCGGTCGAGGCAATGCCAATATTAAAGTAAAAGCCCGTAATTTGTTGACTGGCTCCACAATTGAACGTACTTTCAGCTCCGGTCAATCAGTTCAGGATGTGAACCTCGATTTCGCCAACGTCTCCTACCTGTACAATGACGGAGACTTATACTATTTTATGGACAATGTCACATTCGAACAACCGGGCATCAAGAAGGAATCCCTTGGTGATAGCGCCTATTACTTAAAAGAAGGTATGGAAGTAAAACTTACTTTCTATAAGGGAGAAGCCATTGACGTGGAATTGCCCACTTCAGTGGATTTGAAAGTCGTTGCAGCAGAAATGGCCATTCGCGGTGATACCGCCACCGGGGTTACAAAGAAGGTCACTACTGAATCAGGTGTAACCGTTCAATGCCCGAACTTTGTCGTTGTAGGCGACACCATCCGCGTGGACACACGCACGGGCGAATACGTTACACGTGTGTAAAAGGGCAGGCACATAAACAAACGTATGTTTTCTGCTTCTGTACCTGTCTACAGATATGCTCCTTCCCCATGAAAACACCCTGCGGGCGTGAATGCCCACACTTCTATGGGGATTACTATCGTGGCCGCAACGTGGAAGAATGTCGTTTATTACAGTTATACGGCCAGCAATGGACGCGCGATTTGTGCAGGACTTGCCCTGTCCCCGATATTACGCGCGCCAATTCCTGTCAGCATATGAAGTTGAAAGTTACGGTTGCGCGCCCGATTACGGCTATTTTTCAACGCCGTGTACTGGTGACTGCCTTTTGTGAAAAGACCAAGCGTGATGTATCCGAACCTCAGATTGGTTGTGGAGAATGTCACGCCTTGCCGTTCAAATTTGAAATAAAAGAATGACTCCCGGTGACTGCGGGGGAGTCCAGAAAAATTATGACGCTGACCTTATTGCTTGATCTTGACGATACCCTGCTCAACACCAATTTAGACTCTTTCGTTCCCGCTTATTTTCAAGCGCTGGCAAAAGACCTTGCGCCGCAGATCGCTCCCGATCTTATGTTTCGTGCGCTGATTTCGGGCATGCGCTTGATGAACGAAAGCGTAGATTTCTCGCGCACATTACAGGCAGTATTTGATGCGGAATTTTACCCGCAGGTTAATCTTTCGCGGGAAAAACTTGAACCTGCTGTCGAAAATTTTTATGACAATGTTTTTCCAACTTTGTCCGGACTTACCTCTCAAAAGCCTGATGCCAGGCCCCTCGTTGACTGGGCCTTTTCCCAGGGCTATCGTATTGCCATTGCCACTGATCCGCTTTTCCCTCGCAAAGCAACACTTCATCGTTTACGATGGGCCGGCTTTGAGCCGGCACAATTTGAGCTTGTTTCAATACCGGGTCATTTTCATTTTACAAAATCACATCCCGCTTATTACGCCGAAGTCCTGGGTCACATGGGTTGGCCCGAAGGCCCTGTTCTCATGGTTGGGAATGACATGGAACGCGACATTTTGCCGGCACAAAAGCTCGGATTGGCTGCATACCACATTGATGACGAACCCGTTTCCAGGTCCGCACCTGAGGCGGGGGCGCGAGGCAAATTAGCTGACCTGCGCCTTTGGATCGAGTCTGCCGACCTCGCCGCTTTGACTCCATCCTTCAAATCAATTGATTCTGTGCTGGGAATATTATCCGCAACCCCGGCCTCGCTTAATGGGTTATTGTGCGGACTGGACTCATCTGCATGGGCCCATGAACCCAGCCCTGATGATTGGTCGTTGACCGAGCTTATTTGCCATTTGCGTGACACAGAACGCGAGATACATCATATGCAAATAAAATTGTTTCAGGCCCAGAAGCAGCCTTTTATCCCGCGCCCTGATACAAGTATTTGGGCCAGTCAAAGAGATTATCTACATGAAAATGGTGTAACTGCGTTAATGGAGTTTAACGATGCGAGAAGGGAAACTTTGGCCCTGATCAATAATATAAGCCCGGATGAATGGGAGCAACGAGCGCGCCATGCCATTTTCGGCCCAACGAATTTCCTTGAGGTGGCAGGTTTTATTGCTGACCATGACCGCATGCACATTCAACAAGCCTGGGGGACACTGAAGAAAATGTAGTTTTTTCGCGTGTCTTCCAGCCGATACCAGTGTTATTAATGAAAATAAGGACAAGTTTTCCTTTGTCCTTATTTTCATATTTGGAATTGACTGGCAATCTAATTTAAGGAGAACACGAATGCGGAAACGTGTAGTTGTAACGGGGCTGGGCTGCGTGAGCCCGGTAGGTAATAATGTAAGAGACACATGGCAGGCTTTACTGGCAGGAAAATCCGGCGCAGCTCTTATCACTTCCTTTGATGCAAGCGCTCATAAAACGAAGTTTGCGGCGGAGGTGAAAGGTTTCGACCCTGTGGCTTTATTTGGTACGCGCGATGCCCGTAAAATGGATCGCTTTACCCAGTTGGCCACCGCCGCCACTCTCGAAGCGATGGAGCATGCCAACTTCAAGATCGATGAATCGAATCGTGACCGTGTTGGTATTCTGATCGGTACGGGTATTGGGGGGATCATGACCCTGCTCGAGCAATATGATGTTCTGCGCGAGCGTGGACCCGAACGCGTCAGCCCGTTCCTTATTCCCATGATGATCTCCGATAGCGCCGCGGGCAATATAGCCATTCGTGTTGGCGCCCGCGGCCCGAATATGTCGCTGGCTACTGCTTGTGCTTCCGGCACAAATGCTCTCGGTGAAGCCGTTGAAATGATTCGGCGCGGCTCAGCAGATGCGATGATCGCCGGGGCATCGGAAGCGGCAATTACAGCCGTTTCCATGGCCGGCATGAACGTGATGACCGCCCTGTCCACGCGCAATGATGATCCGCAAAGAGCATCCCGTCCATTTGACAAAGACCGTGATGGTTTCTTGATGGCTGAAGGCGCGGGTATTTTGATACTGGAATCTCTTGAATATGCACAGGCACGCGGCGCCAGGATCATATGCGAATTCACGGGCTATGGCACCACGGATGATGCGCATCACATTTCTGCTCCCGCTGAAAATGGAGCGGGTGCGGCCATGTCCATGAGCCTGGCATTGCAAAGCGCTGACCTAAAACCAGCCGATATTAGTTACATCAACGCGCACGGCACATCCACGTATTTGAATGACAAGAGCGAAACATCTGCGATCAAAACCGTGTTTGGCGAGCAGGCCTACAAGATCCCTGTTTCCTCAACCAAATCGATGACAGGCCACTTGTTGGGCGCATCCGGCGCTTTGGAAGCAGTTGTTAGCGCGATGACCATTGTAGATAATATACTGCCTCCCACGATCAATTATCAAACCCCTGACCCCGTTTGCGATTTGGATTACGTTCCCAATCAACCACGCAAGGCTGAGCCGAATTACGTCATGTCCAATTCATTTGGATTTGGCGGGCACAATGCCACCTTGATCTTAAGCCGTTATAAATAAAGGAGATAGAATGCCATTCGCGCACATTACAGGCTGGGGCATGCATGTCCCGGAGCCTGTGCTCACCAACGACGACATTGCCAAAATGATAGATACGAACGATGAATGGATTCGAGACCACACCGGTATTCGCGAGCGTCGTATTGCCGGCGAAAACGATTTTCCGTCCACGCTGGCAGTGGAGGCCTCGATCAAGGCTTTGCAAGTGGCAAACCTGGCTCCCACTGAGTTGGACTTGATTATCTGTGCCACATCATCGCCTGAATACATCTTTCCCGCAACAGCCTGCATTATTCAAGATCAGATCGGAGCAACAAAAGCCGGCGCATTTGACCTGTTGGCAGCCTGTTCTGGTTTCATATTTGCAACAAACATGGCTGCGCAGGCAATTCGCAGCGGGTCGATCAAGAATGCACTGGTGATCGGCACCGAAACCCTCTCGCGTTTTGTGGATTGGAAGGACCGCAACACATGCATTTTGTTTGGCGATGGAGCGGGCGCATTTGTTTTGCAGGCCAGTGACAAGCCCGGCGGCGTTCTGTCTGCGGTAATGCATTCCGACGGTTCAGGCGCCAATTCATTAACCTTGCTGGGCGGGGGAGCGCGCTACCCTGCAACCGAAACAACCATTCATGACGGAAAGCATTTTGTTCAAATGGATGGGAAGGCGGTTTTTCGTTTTGCAACCCGCGTGATGGGGCGTGCCGTCATAGAAGCGCTGGAACTTGCAGGTATGACAACCAACGATGTGCAATGGATCATCCCGCATCAGGCAAATTTGCGTATTATTGAAACTGCCGCGAAATACATAAAAATGCCGCTGGACAAATTTGTTATTAATGTGGACCGCTATGGAAACACATCCACTGCTTCAATTCCAATAGCAACTGTTGAAGCCATCCAAAAAGAGCAGTTCAAAGAAGGCGATAAATTGGTATTTGTCGGCTTTGGAGCGGGGCTCACCTGGGGAGCCATGGTTGTTGAGTGGACAGGCCCGATCCCTGTGAAGAAAGCTGTGCATCCCGAACAATATCGCCAGTTCGCGCGTCTGCGCTCATTGATTCGCCGCGCCATTCGTTTTATCGAAGGCCTGTTTTCCCGAAAGGAACTCTAATTGATTTTTCATTCAGCTGTGGTACGATAGGATTGAGATTGAATAAAGGAGTATTCTATGCTAGGATTACCACGCGGTGCGGAATGGATCATCATTCTTGTGATAGTTATTCTCTTGTTTGGCCCGGGGCGCATCGGCAAAATTGCCAGTGAACTTGGCCGCAGTATTAAGTCTTTCCGTGATGGGCTGGGCAGCAAAGAAGAACAGGCCGAACAGCCTGAAACAAAAGAAGAGAACAAGTAAAGATCCAAAAGCAGGTCGCCAAACGGCGACCTGCTTTTATTTATCAAGTTGTGCGCTCAATACCGATGGGTCACTGGTGGGTTGTTTGCATATAAACCCTTCGCACACATAAGCGCTTGCTTTTCCGCCAATCATTACCCGATCGTTCAGCAATGCCGGCGCATCTTTTGATGGGGGATGGGGGGATGCGGCCACCACCACGCCCGGTCTGTACTCTGCTCGAATGGTCTTGAGTAAAAGCTCGAAGTTTTCCTCCTGCGCTTCGCCCATCACGGCAACCTGCTTTGTGTTTCCCAGGGCATTCTCCGCCGCTGACAGCCACCGCGCAAACCCAAGCGGATATCTTAAAGCAGAGTCGCCCATCAGCCCAAGTGATTGTTCTGCCAGGTCACGATATTTTCCTTCGTCTGTGAATGCGGCTAATTTCAATAACGCCTCACAAGCCAGCGCATTACCCGATGGGGTGGCATTGTCTGTGATATCTTTTGGCCGAATCAGCAATGTTTCACCATCCTGAGGCGTATCAAAAAAACCGCCATTGGGATCGTTGAACATCTCGATCATTTCATCCGCCAGTTCCCGCGC
>Ga0105044_10004148_pt1 | contig 19888 bp, 20 predicted proteins | sample MAT01_FD_78092 | JGI IMG/M metagenome (GOLD analysis project Ga0105044, IMG submission 78092) | Freshwater microbial communities from Lake Fryxell liftoff mats and glacier meltwater in Antarctica - MAT-01 | ecosystem: Environmental > Aquatic > Freshwater > Ice > Liftoff microbial mat | place...
GCCGCGCCCCGAAGGCCGAACCCGACACCTGATCACCCGTTGCACAATTACCCTGCGGGCCAAGGCACCATGGCACGCGCCAGCTACCTGACGAGCGCGCGCCATGGCACCTGGTGCCTCGCCACTGGCCTGGCCTCGCGCCGCCCCGTGGAAGGATTTTCCTCCGCGTGTGACAGCAACTCATCAGAGAAGCTGCCGCAAGAACCTATCAAGCCCTGCGGAGCACCGTCGGTCAGGTCTGCGATCTGTTCCCAAGTCAGGAATGCAAAAACCACTTCAAAGCCGCTGGATTTCGAGCAAATTGGGGGCGACCCGCTCGAGGGACACGGTCATCCTTTTGCGGCCTTTTGCGGGCATCACTCGGCCAAAGTGAATACGAGACGTTGAACGGGGTGTTTTTCCGAGACGCAAGTTCCAGCCAGTTTGACTCTGTGGCCAGAATTCGGCCGACCGGCTGTGGTGTCGATGCGCACAAATATGCAATTGTTGCTGCCGGTAACCTGCACCAAGGCAAAGGTCTTCTGGTCGCCTCGATCATCCAGCAGGCCGCTCGCGGCACCCTCGGTGATGTGCAGAACGATGGCAGTTGGCGGCAGATCGAGCACATTCATCTCAGATCCATCTGCTGCGCAATGTATACGGGGCGGAACCGAGGTCTGACCACAGGCTGGACAGCGTGCTCCCAGAATTCTGCCTTGCTTCAACGCATCGAAAAATGCTGTCAGGCCACCAGTTCCATGCCGCCACATCAATGTCAGGGCCAGGTCCGGGTTTTCATGTTCTGGGTTCATGGCTCGATTCTTTCCAGCACATGCGTCAGGTTGACCGTCGCCAACCCTCCATGGCAATCAACCAGACCCGTCCGGAACTGGCGGCCCGCCTGAAGCCCCGCATGATATCGCCCTTCCAGCAACTGGCTGACGGCAATGGCCTGAGCCAGCCCTGTCGCACCAGGGGCCCCGCCCTGACCGATCAATCCCCCTGACAGGTTGATCGGCAAGGCTCCATCGCGGTCGTAGGACCCTTCAACAAGGCGCTCTGCCGCGCCGCCGTCCGGCGCGAGACCAAGAGCTTCGATCCCCTGCACTTCGGCACCGGTGTAGCTGTCATAGACCTCTGCCACGTCAATCTGGCGGGCAGGTTCGGTGATTCCGGCACTCCGGTAGGCGGCCTCGGCGGCGCGGCGTTTGCCAAGGAACAGTCCCGGCGCAGGGCGGTCCCCAAGTCGCATGGCGTCAGTAGAACAGCCCCACCCGATGATCTGCGTGCGCGGGCGATCAATCCGGCGGTCGATCGCGCCGGGATGGGCAAGGATCATCGCTGCCGCTCCGTCGCTGATCCGGCTGCAATCCAGTCGCCGATACGGGGTATTGACGAGTGGAGAGGCGAGAACGTCATCGACCGTAATGGCCAGCGGTGCATGGGCAAAGGGGTTCAGGCAGGCATTTCCGTGGTTCTTGACGGATACCTGCGCCAGTTGCTGCATGGTGGTTCCGAACCTTGCCATGTGATCTTGCAGCGACAGCGCGTAAAGCATGGTCGCTGTCGCCCCGGCCCAGCCCTCAAGATCGGCGTCGAACGACAGGCCATAGACCGAGCGGACTGTTTCAGCGGGCAGATGGCTGGCCGCCTGCTCGAAGCCGATCACCAGAACCCGTCGCGCCATTCCGGAAAGCAGGTGCATTATGGCGACCCGCAACGCAGCACCCCCGCTGCCACCGCCGGCTTCAACGCGCACGACCGGTACACCGACCAGCCCGATCTCATCGACCAAAAGAGGTCCGGGCGACAGTTGCATCGTCAGAAAATCGCTCTCGGATGCCACTATCACGGCATCAATCTCGCGCCGATCCAGGCGGGCGTCCTGAAAAGCCGCGTCACAAGCTGTGCGCACCCAGTCACGAAACCCGGTTCCATCCCCGTAACGCCGGAACGGCACCTGTCCGCAGCCAAGGATTACCGGACCGATCCTGGTTGAACTGTCTGATATCTTCACAAAGCTGTGGCCTCTATTCTGCGGGCAGGTATGACGATCTGCCCGGTTCCGTTCCAGTGCAATGTTGCGGTCATCGGCGAAAACCACTTGACAACAGAAACTCCTTATAATGAATTTGTAAATACAAGTAGTGCCCAAGGCCCAGCCAAAAGGATGTTATGGCGATCCTCGACCTGCGACCTGACATCTGGCACCTGGCTTTGGGCATACCCAGGGGCCGGGAACCGGTGGCCCTTATCCTTGAAGGTACATGGTGGCGTGACCGGGCAACGCGCACCCGCCTGGCGCGGCTCGCGGATGTTCAGGAAACGGCCTTTCCTGACATCTTTACGGGCAACTGGCACGGCCTTTCCGTCGCGTACTGCTGCGCCTATGGTGCAGCCCGTGCCGTCGAGCCGGCGCATGTGTTTGCCCAGATGGGCACGCCAATCCTGATCCAGATCGGAACTTGCGGAGCAATGGATGGCGATCTGGAGACAGGGACGGTCATCGTGCCCGATGTCGCCGTTGGCAGAGACGGGGTTTCGCAGCATTACTGTTCTGCCGCGACCATTGCACTGGATGCGCTTTATTCGGCCCGCGCCCGTACGCTTCTGACCGAACGGGGCATTGCAGTCGCCGGGGGCGTGCATCTGACATGGCCCAGCCTTTTCGCGCAGACAGATGAAAACTGCATCGCGTGGGCCACCGAAGGGTTTCGGACGGTGGATATGGAGACCGCTGCGGTGGCCGCGGTGGCGCATCATTTCGGGGTGCGGGCGGTCGCCCTGCTGACCGTGTGGGACGCCCTTTCGGCGGGCAAGACCTTTCTTGATCCGCTGACCCCCGCCCAGACACAGGCCCTGGCAAAGGCCGATGCGCAGATTTTCGAAGTGGCGCTTGATCTGGCCAAGGAGGTTGGCCTGTGTTGTGCTGCCTGAAGCAGTAACCCCTGAAGACGCCGAAAGAGCAGAACAGGAAAGATCCAACTGACAACCAACCGGAGGAGAAAGAGATGACACTGACAAGACGCGCCCTGCTGTCCACAGCGATGACGCTTGCGCTGTTTTCCGCAACGCAGGTCCAGGCGGACAGCGCCGATGGCGACGCCCTTAACAAGATGACCTGGGATCAGGTTGTCGAGTTGGCCAAGGGCGGCACCGTGAACTGGTTCATGTGGGGCGGTGCCGACAACATCAACCAGTATGTCAGCGACTACGTCGGTGGCATTCTGAAAGACGAATATGGCATCACGCTGAATCGGGTCGGGCTGACGGACACGGTCGAGGCAGTCAACATCGTGCTGGGGGAAAAGGAATCCGGTGTGATGGACAAGGGTTCGGTCGACATGATCTGGATCAACGGGGAAAACTACCGCACGATGAAGCAAGGCGGGCTCGCCTATTGCGGCTATACCGGCCTGTTGCCGAACAACGCGCTGATCAACTGGGACAATCCGGCAATCGCCAATGACTTCGGCGTGCCGGTCGATGGCTGCGAAGTGCCCTGGTCCAAGGCGCAGTTCGCCTTTGCCCACGACAGCGCCAAGACGCCCAACCCGCCCAAGTCGATCCCCGAGTTGATCGGCTGGATCAAGGCCAACCCCGGCCAGTTCACCTATCCCGCCCCGCCGGACTTTAACGGTGCTGTCTTTGTGCGCCATGTGTTCTACCATGTGGCGGGCGGCTCCCAGAACTTGCTGGGCGAATTTGATCAGGCCAGATACGACGAGGTCGCCACCAAGACCTGGGCGCTTTTGAACGAACTGGAGCCGTTCCTGTGGCGCGAGGGGCAGACCTATCCCAACTCGATCGCCCAGATGAACGAGCTTTTCGCCAATGCCGAGGTGGCGCTGAACTTCAACTACGAACCCTCGCAGTTCGGCCTGGCGGTGCAGGCAGGCACCTACCCCGAAACCACCCGCTCCTATGGGCTTGCCGATGGCACCATCGGCAATACCAACTACACGATCATCCCCTTCAACTCGCCCAACAAGGCCGCCGCCTTGGTCCTGCAGAACGTGCTCTTGTCGGGCGAAGCGCAGTACGAAAAGGCCCGGCCCGAAGTCTGGGGTACCTCGGCTGCCATCGAGATCAGCCGCACCTCGCCCGAGATTCAGGCACAGTTCGCCTCGATAGTGACGCCCGTATCGGTAGTATCCGCCGAAGAGCTGGGCAAGAACGCCCTGCCGGAACTGCAAGCTGGCTGGATTTCGGCAATCGAGCAGGGGTGGATCGCGAACGTCGCCCAGAAATAGGGCAACGCCCGGCCACTTGTGATTGCCCTGCAGCACCATTTCGCTGCGGGGCACGTTCCGGCGGGGCAGTGAAAGGTCTGAAAGGCGAATGTCTGATCGCATGCGGATCATGCTGCTTCTGGCCCCGGCGATGCTGATCATCGTCGTGCTGTTCTTTGGCGGACTCGCCGCAGGATTGATGCGGTCGTTCAACTACATGCCGGTGATCGGGCTGACACGGCCGAACCTTGAAGCCTATGCCGCCGTCTTTACCTCGCGTGAGTTCTATCTGTCTTTCCTGCTGACCTTCCACATCGCCTTTACGTCAACGGTGATTTCCTCGGTGCTGGCCATCGGGGCGGCACTGCTGTTGCGGCGCAGCTTCATCGGCAAGTCGGTCATCAACTTTCTGTTCCAGTTGAATCTGACCGTCCCGCATATCGTGGGAGCGATCGGGATTCTGTATCTGTTCTCGCAATCCGGCAGCTTTGCGCGGTTGGGCTACCACTGGGGTCTGATCGCCAAACCCGGGGACTTTCCGGCGCTGGTCTTTGACCCCTATGCCATCGGCATCATTCTGCAATATGTCTGGAAAGAGATCCCCTTCATCGGGGTGATCGTGCTTGCCAACATGCAGGCTATCGGCCAGGACTATGAAAGCGTTGCGCGCAGCCTGGGCGCCAGCCGCTGGCAGGCGTTCCGCCATGTGCTGTTGCCGCTGATCTTTCCGGGGGTCCTGTCGGCCTCGGTGATGGTGTTCGCCTTCACCTTCGGTGCCTATGAGATCCCCGCCCTGCTTGGCCAGAACTATCCTGCGGCCCTGCCCGTGCTGGCTTACCGCAAATACACCGATGTCGATCTGGCCGCCCGGCCCGAAGCCATGGCAATGGCCATCGTCATCGCGGTCCTGAGTGCGGTGATGATTTACCTTTATCTGCGCATGTCGCGCCGCAAGATCCGGGGATAGCGATGGGACCCGATCCATTTGCCATGCGCGCGTTTCGCATCCTGACAGGGGTGCTGCTGATCGTGTGGCTGGTGCTGCCGCTGGTGCCGCTGGCCATCTGGTCCTTTGCGCGCGGCTGGCGATTTCCCGACCTTCTGCCGCAGGAATGGTCGCTCAAGGCCTGGAGCTATGCGCTGTCCGACACCTCGGGCGTGGTGGACAGTCTCGGGCTGACCATCGGAATATCGCTGGGGGTGACGGTTCTGTCGATCCTCGTTGGTGTGCCGGCCGGGCGGGCGTTGGGGCTGTATCAGTTTCGCGGCAAGCAGGCGGTGGAACTGATGATCCTTGCCCCCACCATCGTGCCCGGCATCGCGGTGGCGCTTGGCATCCATTCGGTGTTCATTGCACTTGGGCTGACCAACACCATCCCGGGGGTGATGCTGGTGCATCTGGTGCCCACCCTGCCCTACATGGTGCTGGTGATGGCGGGCATCTTTGCCAATTTTGACCCGAGCTACGAGGCGCAGGCGCGCAGCCTTGGCGCGGGGCCGGTGCAAACTTTCTGGTATATCACCCTGCCCGCGATCCTGCCCGGCATCATCGTGGGTGGCATGTTCGCCTTTCTGGTGTCGTGGAGCCAGTATATCCTGACCCTGCTGATCGGCGGGGGCCGGGTGGTGACGTTGCCGCTTTTGCTGTTCAACTTCGCCGCGTCGGGGCGCAACGATATCACAGGTGCCATCGGGATGATCTATATCCTGCCGGGGCTGTTGATCCTGCTGGTGACCGCCCGGCACCTGTCGGGGCAGAACGGGGCTGTCGGGGGGTTCGGGCGGCTATGACGCATGTGTCGATCAAGTCCCTGACCAAGACCTGGCCGGGGGCGGCCAAGCCTTCGCTGGACCGGCTGTCGCTGGAAATTCCCTCGGGCGAGCTGACCGCGCTGCTGGGCCCGTCGGGTTGTGGCAAGACCACGACGATGAAGATGATCGCGGGCTTGCTGGTGCCGACCGCAGGCGATGTGACCTTTGACGGGCGTTCGATCCTGAAGGACAAGCCGGAAGATCGCGGCGTGGTCATGGTGTTCCAGAACTATCTGCTGTTTCCCTACATGTCGGTCGCCGACAACATCGGTTTCGGCCTGAAGATGCGCAAAGTCCCCAAGGCCGAGATCGCCGCCCGCGTGGCCGACATGCTGGCGCTGGTAAAACTGCCCGATCTGGGGCGTCGCCGCCCATCCGAACTTTCCGGCGGGCAGCAACAGCGGGTGGCTTTGGCCCGGGCGCTGATCGTGCGGCCAAAAGTGCTGCTGCTGGATGAGCCCTTGTCGAACCTTGACGCCCATCTGCGGTTCGAGATGCGCGATCTGATCCGCAGCTTGCAAAGGGAACTGGGCATCACCACGATCTTTGTGACGCATGATCAGGAAGAGGCCGTGGTGCTGGCCGATCGCGTGGCACTGATCCTCGACGGTTCCTTGCGCCAGTATGACAAGGCCGATGTGTTCTACAAACGTCCGGCCGACGAGGCGGTTGCGCGGTTCTTTGGCGGGCACAATTTTGTGCCCGGCAGGTCAGAGGGCGGGGTGTTCCACTCGGGCCTGGGGGCGCTGAATCTACCCGAGGACGCGCGCGCCGGGCCGGGCAAGCTGACCTTCCGGCCGGAAAGCGTAAAGATCGGTGCAGCGAATGAAAACACCGTAACGGCACGTCTGATCGACCGCATCTACCTTGGTACACAGACCCGGCTTCGGCTTGTGGCGGGTGATGTAGATATCGAGGCAGTCCTGAGCCCGGATCTGGTCGAGGGGCTGGAGATCGGGGCGGATGTGCCGATTTGCCTGCCGCGTCAATCGTTGTGGGTGCTGGAATGATGGGGGTGCGCGGATGAAATTCGGGATACATGCCGGGCTGTGGATGGCCCGCTGGACGGACGAGGTTGCGCCCATCTTGCGGGTGGTGGCCGATCTGGGGTTTGACGGCGTGGAGGTTTCGCTGCTGGGCATGAGCGATGACCGCGCCGCCGCGATGGCGCAATTGATCCGCGATCATGGTCTGGCCGTCACCTGTTCGGATGGATTGTCGCGCCAGGCGGACATCACCTCGGACGATGCAGGGGTTCGACAGGCGGGACTGCGGCATCTGAAATGGGCGGTCGCTACAGCGGCAAAGCTGGGCTCATCCGGGTTGGCCGGGGTGGTCTATGCGCCCTGGGGGGTGTTCGAGCCGGCCCGCAAGGCGGACCGGACTGCAAGGTCGGCCGAGATGCTGGCGCAACTTGACGGCGACCTGCGTGACCATGGCGTGACATTGGGGATCGAGGCGATCAACCGGTTCGAAACCGATCTGGTGAACACCGCAGCCGAGGCGGTGGCCCTGGCCCGCGCCACGGGGTCGGCCCATATCGGTGCCCTGCTTGACACCTTTCATCTGAACATCGAGGAAAAGGACATCCGCACGGCGATTGCCGGGGCGGGCGACAAGCTGATCCATTTCCATGTGTCCGACAATGACCGGGGCGTTCCGGGGTCAGGGCATGTGCCATGGGATCAGGTGGTGAGGGGCCTTGCCGACGCCCACTATGACGGCTGGATCGTGGCGGAAATGTTCGTGCGCCCCGGCAATCCGGCCAGTGACGACCTGAACATCTGGCGCGACATCGAGCCCGATGCCACCGATGCAGCGCGCCGGGCGCTGGCCTTCATGCAAGCGACCTTCGCATGACCCCCGCGTTCCTTCATCTGCTGGTGGACCGGTTTGTGGAACTGGAGCCGCAGTTGAATGCGCTGGATGCCGCCACCGGCGACGGCGATCATGGGACCACGATGCTGAAAGGGCTGCGCGCCGCCGCTGCGGCACCGGACACCCCGGCCCTGGCGTTCCGCACGGCATCGGGCGGGGCTTCGGGCACGATCTTCAGCTTCGTGATCGACGCCCTGGTTGCCACCGGGACCGAATCCTTGCCAGCGGCGCTGACAAAAGCCGCAAACCGGATCGCACAGATCGGCGGGGCCAAGGCCGGCGACAAGACCATGCTCGATGCGCTGATCCCGGCGGCGCAGACGGCGGATGCGGCCACAGCAGCCGAGGCGGCGCGATCCGGGGCCGAGGCGACCCGTCCGATGGCCGCCAGACGCGGCCGTGCGCGGCATGTCGAGGGGGCAGGCGTCGGGCATCTGGATGCAGGCGCCGTCTCGGTCGCCGAGATTCTGGAACTGTTTGCAGCGACCGGAGGGGGCAAGCCGTGAAAAAGCTTTTCAATTCGAAAGACCGGATGCCCGACGATATGATCGACGGTTTTGTTGCGGCCTTTCCAGACCTTGTCGCCCGGGGCCATCATCCCCGTGTGGTGCGCCGGGCATCTGCCAGCCCCGGCAAGGTGGCGCTGCTGATCGGCAACGGCTGCGGCCACGAACCCATCGCGATGGGCTTTGTCGGGCGCGGTTTGCTGGATGCCAACGTGGTCGGCGATGTCTTTGCCGCACCGCCACCGGACATGATCCTGCAAGGGTTGCGCGAGGTGACCGGCCCGAACGGTGCAGTACTGTTGATCTCGCGCCACGAAGGCGATGTCATCAACGGCATGTCGGCGGCGATGATGGCGGCGGATGAGGGTCTGACCGTGCGCCCCTTGTGGATGTATGACGATATTTCTTCTGCCCCCAAGGGCCATGAAGATGACCGGCGCGGGGCGGCGGGTACGATCTTTGTCTACAAGATCCTAGGGGCGGCGGCAGAAACCGGTATGGCGCTGGACGATCTGGTGGCCTTGGGCGAAACGGTGCGCGACAGCACGCGCACGCTGGCCGCCGCCGTCAACCCCGGCATCTCTCCGCTGACGGGCAAGCCGATGTTCGCCTTGCCCGAAGACGAGATCTACATCGGCATGGGCGTGCACGGCGAACCCGGGGTCGGGCGGCGCAAAGTGGGGCCGGTGCGTGATCTGGTGGGGTTCATGCTGGACGCGCTGCTGGCGGACCGCCCGATTGCGCCGGGCACGCCGACGATAGTCATCGTGAACGGCATGGGCGGCTGCACGATGATGGAGCTTTTGACGATCTATCGCGAGGTGGCCGCCGGGCTGGGCGCACAGGGCATCCCGCTTCTGTCGCCGCTGATCGGATCGTTTTCGACCACGCAGGAAATGGCGGGATTTTCGATCTCGCTGCTGACGCCGACGCCCCGGATGCTTGCCTTCTGGCGGGCCCCCCACGCGGCCCCGCTGTTTCCCGTACTGTTTGGCGAAGGGGTCTGACCATGCCGGGCGCGCGTCCGTTCCACGGGGTTGCCGTCGATGCGGGCAGCGGGCTTGCCGCAACCATCAAGGCGGCGCGCGGCGACCGGGCCTTGCCCGACGACCTGCTTTGCTTCAAGCGTGCGGTCTTGCAGGTGTTGGGGCCCTATGCCAGCACGGTCCTGCTGGACGCCACCTGCGGCCCCGCGCTGCTGCCCGATTATCCGGCTTCCTGCGCGCCGATGCTGGCTTATGAGGCGGATGTGTATCACATCACCGAGCCCGACCGGATCACCGCCCTGCCGGAAACACTGACAGTTGCCGACTATCCCCGCATGGGGGTGCGGCATCTGAAATTCTTTCTCTACTACGCGCCCGACGATGACCCCGCCCTGAACGCTCGCAAGTGCGATCTGGTGGCGCGGGTCGGGGCGGACTGCGCCGACCGGGGATTGCACTTTCTGATGGAGCCTTTGGTTTATGACCGTGTCCTCCGCACCGGCAGCCCCGACTTTGCTCGCGCAAAGCCGGATCTGGTGCAGCGGGCGGTGGAAACCTTTGCCGATCCGCGACTTCGGGTCGGCACCCTGAAGATCGAGGTTCCGGTTGACCTGGCCCATGTCGCTGGTTTCGGCGCGCCGCTGCTGTCGCGCGAAGAGGCCTTGCGGGCGTTCCGCGATACCGCCGCGCAGGCGCGTGGCCTGCCAATTGTCTTTCTGAGCGCCGGGGTGCCTTTCGATTGGTTCGAGGCGTCGCTGCATATGGCGGTCGAGGCGGGCATCGGGTTTTCGGGATTCATGTGCGGTCGCTCGATCTGGTCGGATGCAGTAGGCGTTTTCGGTGCCCGAGGCGAGGCGGCAATGCGTGAATGGCTGGCTCAGACCGGCCTTGCGCGGCTGCACAGGCTGATAGCCGCAGTGGCATAGGAGAACACCATGACCGAAGCCATGCTTGCGGGAAAAATCGCCATCGTGACCGGTGGGGCCAGCGGCAACGGCCGCGCCATAGCCGAGGCCTTTGTGCGCCACGGTGCCAGGGTGATCGTGGCCGACCTGCGTCCCGAACCGCGCGAAGGCGGCGCGCCGGTGGTCGAGGCGATCAACGCCACTCATCCGGGGGCTGCGCGGTTCCTGCGCTGCGATGTGTCCTGTCTGGCCGACCTTGACGCTGTGGTGGCCGAGGCCGAAGGCTGGGGCGGGCTGGACATCATGGTCAACAACGCCGGCATCCTGATGAAGCAGCCGCTGCTGGAGGCGACCGAGGCGGTGTTTCACAAAATGATCGACGTGAATGTGAAAAGTGTGTTCTTCGGCTCGCAGGCTGCGGCACGCGCCATGATCCCGCGCGGGGGCGGAGTGATCCTGAACATGTGCTCGATTGCCGGGATGCGCGGCACTGCCGGATTTGCGCATTACAACATGACCAAGGGCGCGGTGCGGCTGCTGTCCTATGCGCTGGCGGATGAATTGGGTCCGTTGGGCATCCGGGTCAACAATGTCAGCCCCGGCATCATGCGCACCCAGATGAACGTGGTCGATGATCCGGTGATCGGCACCCCGACAGGCGAGGGGTATCTGGAGATGATCCCTGCCCGCCGTTGGGGTGAGCCAACGGAAGTGGCGGATGCCTGCGTGTTTCTGGCCTCCGACATGGCGAAATACATCATGGGCACATCGCTTGCGGTCGATGGCGGCTATCTGCGGATTTGAAAAGGGGAACGCATGACGCGTCTGACCATCGGTCTGATCCGGGCCTCGCTGCCCAGCTATTTCCCTGAACGGCATGGTGTCTGGAACCGGGCCGAGGCGGCACTCGGCCTGCTTTGCGACAGTCTTGACATGCGGCTGGTGGTGATCCCCGGTGTGCCGATGAACGGCAGCGATGCCGCCGGCGCGTTGCAGGCAGCCCGTGCAGCCGGGGTGGATTTCGTGCTGCTGCTCCATGGCGGTTTCACCATGGGCGATGTGGCCCGCACCATTGCCGCGTCAGAATTTCGCGCAGGCTTCTGGTCGGTGCCCGAACCGGTGCAGACCGGCGATGTGCAGTTGAACAACTTTGTGTCGCTGAACATGTCGATGTCGATTGCGCGGGGGGTACGTGACCTGCGCGAGCGGCCAGTGCAGTGGTATCATGGCGCACCGGAAAGCCCGGCATTGCAGGCGCGGCTGGCCACAACGTTTCGCGCTCTTGGGGCCGCAAAGGCCTTGCAGGGCGCGCGGATCGGGGTGGTCGGCGGCCTCGCCATGACGTTTTACAACATGGAAGTGTCAAGCAACACCCTGCGCGCGCGGCTGGGGGTCGAGGTGGCGCATCACGACATCCATGAACTGACCGGGCGGATGCAGGCCGTGCCCGCCGACCGGGTTGCAGCAGAAGTTCAAGCAATGGCGCGCGCAGCCCGAATCGACGGGGTGTCCTCGGCGCAAATGAACCTGACCGCGCGCTGTGCACTCAGCTTGCGCGACATGGCGGCGGCTGGCGGATACGCCGCGCTTGCCGTCAGCGACTGGCCGGCGCTGCAGGCCGATCCGGGGATGCATCCCGGTGCGGCCTTTAGCTGGCTGGAAGAGGTGGATTGCCTGCCCGTGGCCTCCGAAGGCGACGTGCTGGGGGCGGTGACGCAGTTGGCCGCGAAATCGCTTACCGGCAAGGTTGGTTATCTTCTGGACATGACCGAGCCCGATCTTGAGTCGGGGCAGTTGCTGATGTGGCATGGTGGCGGGGGGCCCTTTTATCTGGCCGATGAAAAGGGGGCCGCGTGGATCAACCATCCGATGATCGGACGCGGCACAGCCGAGGGGCCCTGCCACGGTGCCATCGCCGATCTGGTGTTTCGTGACGGATCGGTCACGCTTTTGCGTATTGCAAGAAACGGCACGGCGATGTTCCAGATGACTGCCACGGTGCAGGGGCGCGATCCGTCGGGGTTTGCCGGTTGCCGAGGCTGGGTGCAGGACTTTGCCATCGCGGGCGACGCCGCCAGCCTTGAGGATGTGGTGGCCACCGTCATGGCGCATGGGCTTGAGCACCATTTCGTGCTGATCCCCGGCCTGCACGCTGCCGCAATCGGCGAATTCGCATCCTGGACCGCGATGAACCCCCTGCCGCGCATCCCGATGCGCGATCATCTGGTGGCGGGGGATTTCACCTGACCGGCAGGCTGTCGTAGAAGCTCAGGAAGATCTCGTCGCGCTGCACGTCATGCGCCTCACGCATCGGATGGCGACCCGGATCTTTCTGCCAATACAACGATTCATCCAGCCGGGGCGAGGTCGTCAGCGATGTCGGCACCCATTCGGGGTTGATCAGCCAGGCGATGTTGATGATGTCCCAGATAACCCATGTCCGCCGCGCGGTATCGCCCAGCGCGAACATGTGATGCAGCGGGTTGTGGGTGAAAAGGTGGTGAAGATAGTCGCCGATCGCGCCATGACCCTGGACGAAGCGTTCCATCTCGGGCAACGAGATTTTCAGTTGCGCGCCGACATGATAGCCCGGCAGATAGACATGCGGCACACCACAGTCGAACAGCAGGCGTGACGCTGGCAGATCCTGCACCATGTTCAGCGACGGGCGGTTGCAATGTGGGGCGGCCGACGGATAGCCCGATGTCCAGACCACGACGATATCGCGGATGATTTCGGGTGCCATCAGGATGGCACTGGCGATATTGGTCGCACAGCCAAGCGCCGCAACATACAGCGGCCCGCCGGCGCTTTTGGCCAGATCGACGATGGCCGTTGCCGCGTCGGTCACCACCGGGGTTTCCGCGTCGGTCATGTAGCGATCCGCCCCGCGAAAGACCCGGCCCTTGGACACCACGCCACAGGCATCAAAGACCCGCAGGATTTCCTGATAGCTTTGCTCCATGCCCTCGGCGGGACCGACAAGGGTCAGATCGCCGACCCGCCGCCCCTGCCGATGCAACCGCGAAAGCCAGCCCTGAAAGCCCCCGACCAGATTTTCCGGGCAAGCCTCGCCCGCCAGCAGCGCCACCTCGGCGGCACGGAGTTCGGGCAGGTGGTGCGCAAAGGAAAACGGCTCTGCCGTGACCGCAAGCACGTCCAGCTTTTCCGGCGACAGAAGCGCCCAGGCCAGCGCGAACTGATCGTCGATCTCGTTCGCCGTGTCGGTGTCGATCACCACACGCAGCTTGCCGGTTGGAAGGGCAAGGCGATCCGCCATAAGATCAGGAGAAAGCCGCGGAAAATGGGGCATGTCAGATCCTTACTGGCGGGGGGTGCGGCCCTGGCGAGACAGGGCGAAACTCACGGTTCCGGTACGGAAAACGTCTTCGTGAAACACGACGGAGCCATCGTCGGCAAAGGCCGAACAGGCCTGTCGCAGCAGCGGGCTGCCTTCGGCGATGCCAAAAGTCGCGGCAATCGTGGCATCGGCCAGTACCGGGCTGATATCTTCGCAGGCGGCTGACCATTCCAGACCGAACCGGTCGCCCAGGATGCGCAAGATCGACTGTTCCGCCCCGGTTTCCGGAAAATCCGCCGGCTTGGCATCGTGCAGCAGATGCGCGGGCGCATAGGTCTTGACCAGCATGCGCGGCTGGCGGTCAACCAGCCGCAGCCGGGTCACTTCGACCACCGGCCCGCCCGCCATCCCGGGCGGCAGATGCGCCAGTTGCCCGGAGGCATGCGTGGCGATCGACAGCAGGCGCGTGGTCGGCTCGTGCCCCGCGCGGATCATCGCATCGGTAAATGAGGTCAGGCAGGTGTCGGATGCAGGCGACAGCGTCACGACCCGATACCCCGAACCCTGGCGGCTTTCGACATAGCCGTCCTGCACCAGCATATCCAGCGCCCGGCGGATGGTCACCCGGCTGATGCCAAAACTGGCAGCCAGTTCGCCTTCGGTCGGCATTCGCATGCCCACGGGATACCGACCTGCCTTCAAACGCTCCAGAATAGTGCGGTAGGTCTTTTCATATTTGGGTGCGGTCTCGATTTCGGACATGTCAGGTCCTTTCATGCAAGCCAGACGCATTTCGTCTGGGAACAAGGGGCTACGGCCTTGCGGCCCATTTCGCGGCCGTATCCGAACTGCTTCATGCCGCCAAACGGCGCGGTCGCATCGGTTTCGCACCAGCAGTCGAACCAGACCGTACCCGCCTGCAACCTGTCGGCAAAGCGGCGGGCGAGTGTGGTGTCGCGGGTCCACAGCCCGGCGGCAAGGCCATAGGGCGAAGAATTGGCGCGGGCCAGCACTTCGGGCAAAAGTTGCAGGGTCGTCATGCCGCATCTGCCTTTGCCCGTTCGGCATCGCGCAACAGCCGCCGGTTGATCTTGCCCGACGAGGTCAGCACGAAGTCCGCCACGAATTCCACCTCGCGCGGGGCCTTGTAGGCGGCAAGGCGGTCGCGCACATGCGCTGCCAGCGCGGCCCCAAGCGTGTCGCTTTCCGCAACACCCGCCCGCAGCCGCACGAAGGCCTTCACGATGGCCCCCCGGTCGGCATCGGGTTTGCCTACCACGGCACATTCGGCCACCGCCGGATGCGACAGCAGGCATTCCTCGATCTCTGCCGGGCCGATGCGAAAGCCGCTCGACTTGATCAGGTCATCCGACCGTCCCTTGTACCAGAAGTATCCATCCGCATCCTTCACCGCCATGTCATGCGTGCGCAGCCAGGGGCCAAGCCGCATCTCGGCCTCTTTTTCCGGCGCGTTCAGATATCCCAGATAGCGCGTTGGCGCATCCGCAGGGGTGACGATCTCGCCGGGTTCACCCACAGGCACCAGATCGCCCGCGCCGTCCACCAGCAAAACCCGATGCCCCGGATAAGCCCGCCCCATCGAGCCCGCCCGGCGCGGATACAGTGCTGCGCAATTGCCGATCAGATGGTTGACCTCGGTCATCCCGTAGAATTCGTTGCACACCACGCCCAGCCGGGTTTCGGCCCAGTCCAGCGTCTCGGCGGCCAGCGACTCGCCACCGGTGCAGATCACCCGCAGCGCAAGATCGTGGGCGTCACAGGGAAAGGCCGTCTGCGCCAGCCGCTTGATCGCCGTAGGTGCCAGGAACGTATGGGTCACCCGGTGCCGCGCCATGAACCCGTAAGCCCATTCGGCACTGAACCGGTTCATCGACGTGGCAATCGGGCGACCGGCCATCCAGGCCGGAAACAGCATGTCGAGCAATCCGCCGACCCAGGCCCAATCGGAGGGCGACCAGAACACAGCGTCCTTATCCTGCATCGACAGGTTGAAGAACAGGTGGATCGATGGTGTATAGGCCGCCAGAATCCGATGGCCGTGCAGGATGCCTTTCGGCTTGCCGGTGGAGCCAGAGGTATACATCAACAGCGCCGGATCATCCGCGCCGCCGAAATCGGGTGTGAATGTAGCGGGGTCGGTGACAAAGGCCGCGGCCAGATCCATCTCGGCCCCGATGGGCGTGCGGGTCAGCACATGCACCAGATCCGGGAACAGCGCCGCTCTTTCACCCCGCAGTGCGCACCACACCGGATCGCCGGTCAACAGCACGCGGGTGCGGCTGTCCTGCATGGCATGAGCCAGCGTTTCGGGGCCATAAAGCTGCGACAACGTCACCGCAACACCCCCAAGCTTGGCAATCGCCATATGCGCCACCGCAGTGTCGGGGTGCTGGCCGGTATGCAGGCCGATCCGGTCGCCGCGACCATAGCCGAGGCCGCGCAGAAACGCGGCAAGTCCGGTTGCCGCCCGGTCAACCTCGGCGAAAGTCTGAAGCATCACGCTGCCATCGGGTTGCTCGTGGATCAACGCAGTCTGGTGCCGCGTCGATGGGCCAAGGTGAAGACCCAGCGTCATCGCGTGAATATTTACGTCTGCGGCCCAGTCGATACGGTACCCTCCGGTGTCCCGGTGGAGGTTCAGTTCCGCGAGAGCCGCGTCAGAAAGCAGATCCAGTCCCGCCAAAAATTGCTCCGAATTAGTCGGCCCGGAGTGCCGGCATCAGCACTGCCATCAGCCCGCGATGCTACATCATTGACCTATTAAATTTGTTCCTACAAGTCTGTTCTTATGCTGAACCAGCCTTTGAACGAGCCTTGCGATGCCTGCGCCTGTCGAGCCGACCATGGCCGGCCTTGTTGCCGCTGGTTCGCTCTGTCTGGCTGCCGGCGGTCTTTATGGCTGGGGCGGCCTGACCCTGGCTTTGACCGACAAGTTCAACCTTGGTTCAGCCCAGATCGACGAGGTATTTTCGGTCGCCATGTTTGCCTTTTCGGGTGCGATTCTTCTTTCAGCACGATTGCCGCCGCCGCTGCGTGGCTTTTGGCCGCGACGGCTGCCGGTTGGTTGGGTGCCAGTGCCACGCTGCTGGCGGCCATGGCTCCAGGCTATCCGGATTTCCTGATGTGCTATGGGCTTGGCTTTGGCGCGGCACGCGGTACCATCTATAACGCCAGCCTTGAAATGGCATCGGAGTCGTCGTCGTCAGGTGGGGCGATGCCCGCGATGGTTGCCCATTTCGGGTTGGGTGGCGCGGTTTTCGATGCGGGCACACGGGCGCTGGTGGCTGAAGGGCCCGGGCTTTGGTCCATATGGCCGGTGACATTGGCATTGGCGTTTGCAAGTGCCTTCGGATCGGTCGTGCATTGGCAAACCCCGCACACAAAGCGCGGGGAATCGCTCAGTACCACCGCATCATCCGCAACGGCCTCGCTCGCGCCGTTCCAGATTGCGGGTCTGTGGCTTTTGTTTGCGCTCGGGGCGATGTCCGGCTTGATGTACCTCGCCCTCGCGCGGACAATACTTGCCGACCTCTCTTCCGGACCGGGCCTTGCGTCTTTTGCAGTGTTTGCAATTGCCATTGCCAATATGACCGGGCGCCTGGCGGTAGCTTGGCTTCAGCGCGCCCTCGCAGCCCCGGTCATCGTTGTTCCGGGTAATAAGGTGTGCGTCATCGCCCTGACCGGCTTGCTTCTGGGCAACGATGCGTTCGTGGCGCTGGGGTTTCTTGCAGTTCTGGTGGCGGGGTACGGCGTGATCGCATCGGGGATGCCCTTGTTGACGCGGTCGATGCTGCAATCCGGCGAGTTCGGGCGGGTTTTTCCTGTCGTTCTGACAGGCTGGGGTGCGGCGGGATTTCTTGCACCGCGCCTTTCGGCTCAGCTTCGCGACATGACAGGCGATTTCGACCTGGCACTGAGGCTCTGCCTTGCGACAAGCGTCGCGGCCGTGGGCGAGAGGGGGTTGCAGGATCACGGCGCCGCGCTGATTGCCGATCCCGCCAAGGGGGCATTGCCGGATACCGGCGGTGGCGATACCGACGCGGGCTTTGCCGCCGCCAGCATGATCGAGACCACCTTCACCACCGCCACCGTCCTGCATTTTCAGATGGAGCCCCTGAACCCCTTGGCGGTCGAGAGGGACGGCATGATCGAGGTGCATGCCGACCACCAGTGACAAACCCTGATCCTGCCGCAACCCGCCGTGGCCGAGGTTTCGCGCTTGTCGCCCGGCTCTGGACCGATAGCGGGACTGGGAGGGTCAGATGGCTGCTTTGAGCCCAAGTCAGCATTTTACGCGGAGCGACCCTCCACTGGTTCGACACTTATGAAAGGTGTTTATCCATGTGAAATTGTTGACACCGGCATGCACTTGCGCCCAGTATTATTGGCGCAACTTCGAGGGACTGAAATTGAAAACCGAACTTTGCAGGCTTTTGGAAATTGAAAAACCTATCATCTCGGCCCCGATGGGAGGAGCCGCTGGGCCAAGCCTTGTGGCAGCGGTTTCCAACGCCGGTGGTTTTGGTGTTATTCCCTTGTGGGGCAAGCCAGTTGATCAGGTTCGACAAGGTATTGATCAGGTCCGCGCCTTGACCAGTCGGAACTTTGCGGTGAACCTGAACCTGTCGTTTCCCTATCAAGACCAACTCCAGGCCTGCATTGAAAAACAAGTATGTGCCGTATCGCTTTTTTGGGGAATGCAGCCCCTCGCCATCGCAACCGCCAAAGCGGGTGGCTTGATTGTAATGGCCACTGTTGGAACGGCAGAGGAGGCCAGGATTGCAGCCGATGCTGGCGCAGATGTTATCGTCGCGCAGGGTTGGGAAGCCGGTGGTCACGTTTGGGGAGAAGTTGCGACCATGGCGCTGGTCCCTGCTGTTGTTGACGCGGTTGCGGTTCCGGTTGTCGCGGCTGGAGGGATTGCCGATGGGCGAGGCCTGGCGGCTGCCCTCATGCTGGGTGCGGCTGGAGTATGGATAGGCACACGTTTTCTGGCCAGCGCGGAGGCGACAATTCACGAGACATATCAAAGTGCTGTTCTTGGCGCCTCGGAAAGTCAGACTGAATGGTTTCGCGATCTCTATGATGTCGATTGGCCGAATGCGCCGCATCGGGTATTGTCGAATTCAACGTCGCGACAGTGGCAGCGTGCGGGAACCCCTGTAACCGGGGCGCGCCATGGTGAAAAAGAGGTGATCGGGCACCGTCCAACTGGCGAAGCCGTTGTCAGATATCAAAGTTACACGCCGCTTCCCGGCACGACAGGCGATGTCGAGGCAATGTCACTTTGGGCGGGACAGGGTGTCTCTCTCGTTCGAAAAATTTTGCCTGCTGCGGACATTGTCGAAGAAATCTACCATGACGCAAAGAGAGTCATGCAGTTGAGCCAGGCGAACCTGTTGTAGGGCTGACTATCCGACGCCGACCGGTCTTGTCGACCGATGATCCAGACCCTATTCCCGCGCGCCGTGTTTCAGGATGCGGGCCTGCTGGATCGACCAATCGCGCTTGGCTGAGGTTTCGCGCTTGTCGCCCAGTTTCTTGCCCTTGGCGACGCCCAGCTTCAGCTTGACCATGCCCTTGTCGTTGAAATACAGCCTGATCGGCACCAGCGTCATGCCCTCGCGCCCCACGGCATTCCACAGGCGCGAGAGTCCATCGCTATTCAATGGCCGTTCAAGCCCAAAGCGAACTGCGTTTTGTCTCTTGGACCTGGCCAAAAGCTGCCGGAGCGGCACCGATATGAAATTGTGATCAAGCGGGATTGCGTGCGGATATCACCCATGACGACGTGGGGGCCCAGATGCCAGTCTCGTCGCGTTCCTGGCTGTCAAAAAAGGTCCGCATCTCGCTTTCTATCTGCGGCCGCTTGGCTTCGGCAAGTTTCTCTCCGGCCTCGCGAAAGACCTCGCCGCCTGGACCGATCGACAAGGCGAATGCGATGCATTCTTCCGGCGTTGTTCCGACCATGATCTTTTCGTCGACGCGGGTGAACGTAACGTCCTCATAGCCGGCGCTTTTCATCATCAGGCCGACCATCTCCTGATTGCCCATCGAGAAGGGGCCGGGTCCGCAGGTGTCAGCGTCTGCGCCCGGCGGCGGAAGGTGCCGCAGAGTGATTTCCTTTGCCTCCTGCCAGGCCGGATTGTCTTGCCGCTGACGCCAGACGATATGTGTCATCTGCCCGCCCGGCTTGAGCGCCCGACGCATGCGCCGCAATGCCGCCACCGGGTTTGTGAAGAACATCGTGCCAAAACGCGCAATCACA
>Ga0105044_10004149_pt1 | contig 19887 bp, 20 predicted proteins | sample MAT01_FD_78092 | JGI IMG/M metagenome (GOLD analysis project Ga0105044, IMG submission 78092) | Freshwater microbial communities from Lake Fryxell liftoff mats and glacier meltwater in Antarctica - MAT-01 | ecosystem: Environmental > Aquatic > Freshwater > Ice > Liftoff microbial mat | place...
CGTTGAACGTGAGATTCTCGATCGTGATACACGCTACCAAACAATCCTTCAAAAACAGTATCCAGGTCTCACGAGCATATTGCTCCTCGTCTGCGTTTGCACGATTGACGGACTAACAACCAAAGAAATCGCCTCGGTCATCGGACGGTCGGAGAAGTCCATTGATCACTACCGACAGGAGATTCGCGCTATCATCGGAGTGACAGGCAGACCATAAGCTCGTTCTTCAGCACGTGTCAGCTCAACGGCATCAACCCGTCTTACCTACGACGTGCAAGCCAATCCCTCGACAGTTGTTTTCGTAGAATAAGCATGCACATCGTTTTATTTACAAGGGCGCTCGTTCGCATGCCGCCGCAATGCGCAGCAAGAGCGCATCCTGGAACATCCCGGCCTGCAGTTGCATGCCAATGGGAAGTCCGTTGTGATCCGTACCAGCAGGTATGCTGATGGCAGGTATGCCGGCAATGTTGGCACTTACCGTAAAGAGATCGCTTAGCCACATAGCAACAGGGTCGTTGTTCTTAGAACCCAGCTCAAAAGCCGTAGTTGGTGTGGTGGGCATGAGCATGGCATGATGATGTGCGAAGATCAAAGTGTAGGCCTCGCTGATCAACCGTCGTGTTTGCTGCGCCTTGGTGTAATAGGCATCGTAATAGCCGCTAGAGAGCACGTACGTGCCAAGCATGATGCGACGCTTCACCTCGGTACCAAAACCTTCTGTACGCGCCGCAACCATCACGTCTTCACTCGTGGCTTCTGCGCGAAATCCGTATCGAACGCCATCAAATCGTGCGAGGTTGGAAGAGGCCTCTGCTGTTGCCAAAATGAAATACGTCGGAATCCACACGTCGCGGTGCGGCAGCGACACTTCGTTGATCGTCGCACCTAGGGAGCGCAGAAGCTCGATCATTGCGCGGTACGCCGCGATCACATTGTCCTCACAACCATCGAGGTCCGATTCCGGAAGCACACCTATCCGAAGGTTCGCAGGCAAGGGGTCTGTTAGAGAGGCAAGGGACGACGCAGCACCATGTGGTGCAGACGTGCTGTCCATTGGATCGTGCCCACTGATCACATCGAAGAGTGCGGCTGTGTCTGCCACCGTTCGTGTGAACGTACCTATTTGATCAAGTGAGGATGCGAAGGCGGTAAGGCCGTAGCGCGATATGGTACCGTACGTGGGCTTGAATCCAACAACGCCGCAGAATGCAGCAGGCTGACGTATCGAACCTCCCGTGTCGCTTCCTAGTGCAGCACGCGCCATGCCAGCTGCAACAGCAGCTGCGGAGCCGCCACTGGAGCCACCGGGGACGAGATTTTCGTTGAGGGGGTGTCGAACCGGACCGAAGTACGACGTCTCGTTCGACGAGCCCATGGCGAATTCGTCCATGTTGGTCTTGCCAATAACGATGGCGCCTGCGTTGCGTAAGCGTTCGACGACGGTTGCCGTGTAGACGGGACGAAAGTTCTCGAGGATCTTGGAGCCGCACGTCATCGGCAGGCCAACGTAGCTGATGTTGTCCTTGAGTGCGATCACCATGCCTTCGAGCGGACGTGCGAGTCCGCCCGCAATGCGCTCATCACTTTCCGCAGCATGACGGAGTGCCTCGTCTGCATTCACGGTAATGAACGCATTCACCGATGCACGCGCATCAATGGTGCTGAGGAATGTTTGGACGTGATCGACTGTCTTCATGCGGCGTGTTCAGTGCTCGTGTCTTCCGCTGCGTTGATTCGCGGCGGAACAACCGGTTCATAGTCGCTCGTGAAAGGTTCGTCGGTTGGCGGTGGCATCTCTGAAGGTGCCGTTGGTATGCGCGGTGCGGATTCAGGAACAGGCTTGACAACCGGACGTGGCCGGTCTTCCACGATCGTTGCCGTTTCGGCGCTGATATCGCGGATCTGTTGGGTAAGATCTTCTTGAGCTTTACGAAACTGCCTGATTCCTTTGCCCACCATCTGGGCTACTTCGGGAATCTTCTTCGGTCCGAAGAGCAACAGGACGGCCAACAAGATCAAGATGAGTTCGCCGCCACCTACGTCAAACACGGTGTACCTGCGGGAGAGAAGTGATCACTCTGGCTTCTTATCTACTGGCTTTTCTTCCTCGCCACTTGCCGCCTTCTTGAATTCCTTGATGCCGGAACCAAGACCCTTCATCAGATCTGGGATGCGCTTGGCGCCGAATAACACAACGATGACCAGGGCGATGAGCAGTAGCTCGGGCATTCCTAGATTTGGCATGATTAACTCCGCAAAAGTGCAATACTGGTGAAAACGGACAAACCGTCTGTCGACCCGTTCAACGGGTCTGATGCACGCTCTGGATGGGGCATAAGCCCCATCACATTGCCTGCCGTATTCAAGATACCCGCAATGTTGTGAACGCTACCATTCGGATTCGCCTCGGGGCTGTCTTCGCCCGCAGGAGTAACGTACCGAAAAATCACTCGTTGTTCAGCTTCCAACTCTTCGATCACCTCCAGAGGCGCAGTGTATCTGCCTTCTCCGTGTGCGATCGGAATGCGGAGAACAGTGTTCTTCGTCACGCTGTTGGTGAAATTTGTGTTGGCATTTTCGACGCGCAAATACACGTCTTTGCATACAAAGCTCAGATTTGCGTTACGGATCAGGGCGCCCGGGAGCAAACCGCATTCCGTCAAGATCTGAAAACCATTGCAAATTCCCATCACCATGCCGCCCTTATTGGCAAAGTCGATCACTTCCTGCATGATAGGCGAGAAGCGAGCAATAGCGCCGGTGCGAAGGTAGTCGCCATAGGAAAATCCGCCGGGAAGGATAATGGCATCGAGCTGCGATGGCAGCGACGTGTCTTTATGCCAAAGCCGGTGTACCGTCGATCCGTCGAGCGCTGCAGCAAACTCTGTATCGGCATTGCAGTTACTTCCCGGAAAAGTGACCACTCCAATGTTCATGCTACTGCTCCGCTGGTAACGCGCTCTTCTAACCGGAAGGAATAGTCTTCCATCACAGGATTGGACAGAAGCTTCTTGCAGGCATCGTCCACGAGTTCCTTTGCACGATCCTCATCTGGCGCTTGCACCGTGAGTTCGACGTACTTGCCGATGCGCACGTTCGAGAGTGCTGGCATGTGGAGGGAGTGTAGGGCGCGTTCCACCGTCTTGCCTTGGACGTCAAGAATGGCACGGCGGAGAGAAACGGTCACATGGGCCGTATAGGTCTTCATGGGTTGTTCACACGGTTAAAGATCGAAAGGATCTGGGTCGGGTTCTTCTACAGTGTCTGACTCTTCGTTATCGTCTCTGCGAGCGCGCATCATGTGGATTGCCTGCCTGAGCGCTCCGCCAATCATGTACAAGGCCATAAAGGGAAAGACGAGCAAGCCCTTTGAGAGCAGAGAACCAATGGCGCCTACCAAAAATACGACAAATATGATTGGACGTTGACGTAGAGCGCCAATCGTCGGACGTGGCAGATTGTCGTATTTGATCGTGCTCACCATGGCCAGCGCCACGAGCACCGTAACGGTCGTTATCGCTAGCGGTTTCCACTCTTCGGGTATCGTGGTTGTTGGATGAACGAAGACCACGTAGGAAAGAATGGCGAACGCACCGGCCGGTATGGGCATTCCCCGGAAGTAGTGCTTGTCTTCGAGGCTGGTAAGCTGCACGTTGAACCGCGCAAGGCGAAGAACGCCTGCTAGGGCGGGAAGGGAGGCAAGGAGCTGACCCCAATTTCCCATCGTATGGAAGAACGCCATGTAGATGATCACGGATGGCGCAACGCCAAACGACACGGCATCGCATAACGAATCGAGCTCCACGCCAAACTCACTCGCACTGCGTGTAAGCCGCGCCACCACACCATCTAGGGCATCGAAGATCCCAGAAAGCAAGATCAGGAACGCTGCACGTTCGATACTGTTCTCCAATGCCGCAATGATGGCTGCGAAACCGCAGAACAGATTTGCAAGCGTGAAGAGGTTGGGAACGATGGAGCGAGTAACGCGCATTAGCTGTGTGTACCCTTCAGCCGAGCGATCAGCGTGCTGCAGCCAGTGGTTTTCTGACCGCTCTTCACAAGGATCTCTGCAGTGTCTGGCACCACGATATCCATTCGGGAACCGAACTTCATCATCCCAAACCGTTCGCCAGCAGTGGCAACGTCGCCCAGCTTTGTGTCGTACACGATACGTCGAGCCAGGAATCCCGTGATCTGCTTATACAGCACAGAGCCCAAGTCGTTTCGACAGATAAAGATCGACCGTTCGTTGTCTGTGCTCGACTTGGGATCGAAGGCCATCAAGTATTTGCCCGGGAGGTATCTCGCCTCTACGATCTCGCCCGACATTGGGAATCGGTTCACATGGACGTTCAGCGGAGAGAGGAAGATCGAGATCTGAACGTGTCCGATGCCGCGTGGAAGGCCGCTCAGATCGTCATTTGCAGCACATTGCTCGGCCGTCAGCGGCACGATCTCCATCACGGTGCCGTCTGCAGGGGCCACGAGAACAGAAGGATCGTTCGTCGCAGCTGGATTCAGCGGACGTTCCGGATCCCGAAAGAACCACAAGGTGAAGCATATCAGAAGCACCCCGAGCGTTCCAAGAAGCACGGCCACGATCGGTCCGCCGACGCTAACGCCAAGCAGTACCAAACACGCGCCCACGCCGAGCATCAAAAAGGCATTGTCGTAGCCGTACGGAGTGATCATCTGGGACCATTGTTTTTCGTAATTTCGCGGGTCAAATTAGCGAAACGAAGCATGAAATTCACCGTAGCACTGCCAGAGCTCCAAAAGGCGCTGCAGAAGATCCTCCCAGCCATTCCCGCGAAGTCCACGATTCCCGTCTTGGAGCACGTTCACGTGGTCCTTTCGGGAACAGACCTCACGTTCCATGCAACCGATCAGGAGATCACGATCTCGCTGACGATCCCGGTTGCTGGAGAACAGGATGGAGAAGTTCTTGTCCCTGCACGTCAATTCAACGACCTTATCAAGGAACTCGGCAACGCCGGTACCGTGGAAGTGTCGGCCAACGAGGACTCGGCCCTCATCTCTGTGCGAACGCCCACCGGTACGTACGAAATGAAGGGGCTCGATACGAATGAGTTCCCCGCCATTCCTCCTTTCCCTGAATCCACCAAGGCGGACTTCTCGAAAGAGGAGATGCAGCGCATTGCGAACAAGACGGTGTTCGCCGTGAGTACAGAAGAGTATCGTCCGTCGATGACTGGTGTGTTCTTCCAGTTTGGTGTCGATATGGTCACGGCTGTGGCGACGGACGGATTCCGACTTTCTCGCGTGATCATTCGTGGCGAAGGTCGATTCCCGGCGGAGCTCGAGGTGATCATTCCCGCTCGCGCAGTAGACCTTCTCAAGAAGGTTGATGGCGAAGTGTCGATGGAGGTAAGTCGTACGCATGCTCGCTTTACGATCTCGTCGCAGACGATCACCACACGTGTGATAGACGAGAAGTATCCTCCCTATCAGAACGTTATCCCGTCGGACAACGACAAAACCCTTGTTGTAAACCAACGCGAAGTGTTGAGTGCCATTAAGCGCGTCTCGCTCTTTGCCAACACGAATACCCGCCACGTTCGCTTCCGCATGAGCGAGCGCGTGTTGGCCGTGCACTCAGAAGACGAAGATTCTGGCGGTAAAGGAACAGAGACGATCCCTTGCGAATTCTCAAACGACACGTTCGAGGTTGGCTTCAACTACCGATTCCTCGAAGAAGCGATCAAGAACATCACCACGGACGACGACCCTGATCTGAACGTGCAGATGACGTTCTCGACACCAATCAGAGCGGTGCTCATCAAGCCGGGAGCCGATAACGACTCGCTGCTGATGTTGGTGATGCCGGTGAAGATCTGATCTCCGCGAGAGCGCGATGATCATCCGATCCGTACAGCTTCGTGAGTTTCGCAGTCACACGTCCACAGACCTCGATTGCGCACCCGATGTAACGATCCTTTCAGGCAAGAATGGTGTCGGTAAAACGTCATTCCTTGAAGCGATCAGCGTGTGCGCCGTAGGGAAAAGTTTTGTACCCGTGTCCGATGCGGCCTTGATTCAGCATGGTAGAGAACAGTGTTCAGTAATCGTTCGTTGCGAACGCGATTTGCATGTTCCGTATCACGTGAGCGTCACGATCCGTGAGGGGGTCAGAAAAAAGATCGAAACGACGTTCGCCCAACATTGCACGCCGCGAGATCTGATTGGCGAGCTGCCCGTTGTGGCGCTCTCGCCCGATCACAAGAGCATCACGATTGGCGGCCCGGCAGATAGGCGGGCCTTTGTGGATGGCCTGATGGCACAGTCGAGCAAGCGAGTAACGGAGCTGTTGTATGAACACCGCCGACTCCTCAAGCAACGGAATTCGATGTTGGCAGATGCAGCGCACCACGGTGGTAGGGTGGAAGGGCTGGACGAGTGGACCGACGCCTTTATCACGTGTAGCGCAGAAGTGATCCGCAGGCGAAAGGATGTGTTGGACGACCTCACACCTCGCGTACGAGAGGCCTACGATGCGGTGTCTGGCGGTGAAGAGAAGATTGACGTTCGATACGAAGCCGATGGCGTGGCCGATGCAGCGGAGAACGTCGAAGAACAACTTCGACGCGTGTACGAGAAGGTTGCCTCGAGAGAGATACAACGTGGGCTCACATTGTTCGGTCCACAAAAAGACGAAGTGGCCTTCATGATCAACGACGGCGTTGTTCGAGAAACTGCATCGCAAGGACAACACAAGTCGCTGCTCGTATCACTGAAGATCGCCGAATGCGCCTTGCTCTATGAACGCACGCAAGAACGACCGGTGGTGCTGCTGGACGATGTGTTCAGCGAGTTGGATCGGTCGCGATGTGAACACGTGATGCAAACGGTATTGGCCATGGGCATGCAGTGCTTTGTGACCACCACCGAAGGCGCTGAGATGAAGAAGTTGGTTCCGGTGGGGAAAGTAGTTGAAGTGAGTAAAGTGACAAGTGAGAAGTCAAGTGAGAAGTGAGAAGTGAGAAGTGAGAAGTCAAGTGAGAAGTGAGAAGTGAGAAGTGACGAGTGAGAACAAGAACGTGGCAACATCCATTACATCGGTACTGAATGATCTGCTCAAGCGATACCGCTTGTCAGATTCATTCACAGCGGCAAAGATCCCAGACCATTGGTCAGAGATCGTTGGAGAGAACGTATCGCGTTTATGCACGATACGCGGAACACAGCATGGCGTACTCACGATAAGCGTGAGCAATTCTGTGTGGCGTTCCGAGTTGATGTTGCGCCGCGAAGAACTACGAATAAAATTGAACGCTCGCATTGGCAGTGAAGTGATCCGCGAGATCGTCATTCGATAACGAGCACACTGGAGGAATCATGTCAGAAGAAGTTGGAAAGAAGTCTGTGTATAGTGAAGACAGTATCAAGGTCCTCGAAGGCCTCGAGGCTGTGCGCAAGCGTCCCGCCATGTATATCGGCGATGTAGGCGAGCGTGGACTGCACCACTTGGTCCAAGAGGTGGTAGACAACTCGATTGATGAGGCACTCGCCGGATACTGCAAGAACATCTTCGTGATGCTGCACAGCGATGGCTCGTGTTCTGTGCAGGATGATGGTCGGGGTATCCCAACTGGACCTCACCCTGTAAAGAAGATCTCGGCGCTTGAAGTGGTAATGTGCACGTTGCACGCCGGTGGAAAGTTCGACAAGAACACCTATAAGGTGTCTGGTGGATTGCACGGCGTTGGTGTGAGTTGCGTGAATGCACTTTCTTCCGACTTGACGGTGACCGTTGAGCGCGAAGGCAAGAAGTTCGAACAGAAGTACAAAGAGGGCGATCCACAAGGTCCGGTTGTTGAACTTGGCGCGTCGAGCCGTACCGGTACAACTGTCCGCTTCTGGCCGGACGCCACCATCTTCAAAACCGTAGAGTTTCGGTACGAGAAGATCGCCGAACGCTTGCGCGAACTTGCATTCTTGAATCCCGACGTAACGATCACGATGGAAGACGAGCGCGACGGACAGAAGGAAGTGTTTGCGTACCGTGGCGGACTTGTAGACTTCGTACGTCACCTAGACGTGCACAACACTGCCATCGTTAAGCCGATTCTTATGAACGGCATCGTTACGAATGAAGGTGGTGTTGAAACAGTTGTAGACGTATGCTTTGAGTACAACTCTGGCTATAGCGAGAACCTCCTCTCCTACGTGAACAACATCAACACGGTTGAAGGTGGAACGCACGTAAGCGGATTCCGCAGTGCGCTAACGCGAACGTTGAATGCCTATGCCGCATCGAACAACCTTGTTAAAAAGGACATCAACCTTACGGGTGAAGATTTCCGTGAGGGACTCACGGCTGTTATCTCTGTGAAAGTTGCCGAGCCGCAATTCGAAGGTCAAACAAAAACGAAACTTGGCAACGGAGAAACAGAAGGCATCGTTCGTTCGACAATCAACGAAGAGCTGTCCAAGTATCTTGATGCCAATCCTGCCGCAGCAAAGCATATTCTTGAGAAGGCATCTCAGGCGGCGGAAGCGCGCGCCGCTGCACGCAAGGCAAAGGATCTGATCCGCCGGAAAGGTGCTCTCGATAGTGCGACACTTCCTGGGAAGTTGGCCGACTGTTCAATGCGCACACCGGAAGACACAGAGCTGTACTTGGTAGAGGGCGACTCTGCAGGTGGGTCGGCGAAGCAAGGTCGCGACCGCAGATTCCAAGCCATTCTTCCTCTCAAGGGAAAGATCTTGAACGTGCATAAGGCACGGTTGACAAAGGTTCTTGAGAACGAAGAAGTGCGCACAATCCTGACGGCAATCGGTGCTGGATTTGGAGAAGACTTCGATGTTGCGAAGGCACGCTACGGAAAGATTATCCTCATGGCCGATGCCGATGTGGATGGTTCACATATTCGCACACTGTTGCTGACGCTCTTCTGGAAGCACATGCCGGAACTCATCAACGGTGGGCACTTGTATATCGCACAACCACCGCTGTACAAGCTGAAGAAGGGAAAGGCAGAACACTACGCCTATAACGATCAGGAACGCGACGAGATCATTGCCCGCATCCGTAAGGAAAAGGCAGATCGCAAGGCGGCAAAGAATGCAGACAAGGAACCAGCGGTTGCCGAAGAAACAGAAGTGGTGGAAGAAGGCGCAACGGCAGACGGTATCGTGATAAGCCGATTCAAAGGTCTGGGTGAAATGAATCCAGATCAGTTGTGGTCAACAACAATGAATCCCGAAACACGTACACTCCTTCGGGTGAGCATCGAAAATGCCGCAGAGGCAATGCACATCTTCGAAACACTCATGGGTGAAGCCGTTGAACCACGTCGTGAGTTTATCGAGCGGAATGCACAGTATGTTCGAAATCTCGACATCTAAGGAACTGTAATGTGGTGGCTTTGGCACGCATGAAGAACGTACTCTTGGTATTGATCTGTTCGATGGCATCTCTTGCAGCGCAAGAGATGCCATCTGGTTTTGAAGCCGTGATGAACACCGGCGTCACCATGGCAAAGCTTGAACTCGCGTCGGCAATGTCGAGCGATTTCTTTCGCAGCTCACGGGACGTTCGCAAGGATAGCGTGGGAGGACACGTTGCGTATGTGACTGGAAACCGTATTACGTCTGTCTACTACGCCAACGCCAACCCATCGTTGATCTTTCATACATATATGTTTGATAAGAATGTCGACTTCGGGTCGATGCGCGTAGACACGCACCAACGCGCCGCAACACCCAAAGAACAAGAACTCATCGCCTTGCGCCATGCCTCCTTACGTGCCATCGTATCCGACACCTCCAATTTCTTTTCGGCGTACAAATTCACGGTCTTGCATCATATACCGCTCGTCGATAGCGCATCGCGCATTGTCTACATCCGCACGGTGTCTACGCGCGAGCAATTCGCCATTTTCGGAAACGACTACCGCCTCACTTTCGATTCTTCGAACGCCTTGATCAAACGCGAAAAGCTGCATCAAAGTTTGATGCCGATAGAGTCTTCGCCAACAAGCGCCGGATCGCGACCCGACACCGTGGTCACGCACCACTCTCATTCCATCCTTTCGTCGGAGCTTCCAACGGAGACCGACGTCTGTACACTCGTCGTTAGCGCCGGACATGTGCCATGGCAACAGCATGCCATCCTCACGCCAACGTGGAATTGCGTATGGAATATGGCCGACAAGAAATTTCAGTTCTTCAAGAAGGATGTAAAGTAGCGTGCTGTTCGTATACACACTTGCGATGATGCTGCGCGTTGTTACGCCCGATCATCAACGTGTGATCGACGAAGGCAGAATGCTGTATCTATTGGAGGCGGCAGGGTGGCGAGCAACAGATCGTATGATCCTGAACCAAGGGGCGCGCCGCGATAGTGTTGGTGGGTACGTGGCCTTCAAGGACGGCGAGAACCTTCGAGTGATCACGTATAACAAATTCGACTCTTCTGTGGTGATGTCTGCGTTTGTGATGAATAGAGAGCTAGACGAAGGCTCGATGCTCGCAGACAACATTTCTCGCAAAGCACTTCCGAAAGAGCAGGCGCTCATAGATCTCCGCATCTGTGCGTTGCGAGAAGTGGCATTCGATACAACGCATTTCTATAAGCACTATCGGAACACGCATTTCAATCTGATTCCGATCATCGACGATACGTCGCATCGTGTGTACGTGATGACGACCATCGAACAAGGCGTCGTCATGCCCATTGGCAACGACTACCTGTTGCGGTACTCATCGGCATTGAGGCTCATTGAAAGGAAGAAGTTGCATCAGAGCTTCATCCCCATCGATCTCTTGCGTCAAGATACCCTCTCGAACGATCCGGACCTTACGTGGCATAAGCATGCAGATGGAGGCAACCCGTTGCCCACGGCAACAGACATCTGTGCGCTCTTGTTGTACACGAAGAATGCCGCATGGCATAAGCACGGCATTATCACATCGCAGTGGTACATGCTCTTCGATAGGACCGCCAACTCGTTCGACTTTTTACCACGCGGCGACGCCAACCACAAATAGAAAGACCCCGAGAGTCTGCACCCTCTCGAGGTCTTGATCTTTCATCATTAGGGCAAGCCCTTTTGATTCCAGTATTGCTGAAAAGCCCTGAGGTTCGGGAAAAGTTCCCCGCACCTCTACGCAATTAATACCGGTAGTAGTCTGGCTTATAGGGTCCGCCTGTGGCAACACCAATGTAGTCTGCTTGCTTCTTGTTCAGCACTTCGAGCTCTACACCAATCTTCTTCAAGTGAAGACGGGCGACCTTCTCATCGAGATGCTTCGGAAGAACATAGACCTTGTTTTCGTAACGGTCTGTGTGCTTCCACAGTTCGAGTTGGGCAAGTACTTGGTTTGTGAAGGAGTTCGACATCACGAACGATGGGTGACCCATCGCGCAACCAAGGTTCACTAGACGACCTTCTGCAAGAACGATAATGTCCTTCTTACCAATGGTGTACATGTCTACTTGCGGCTTGATCTCTAGGCGCGACTTGCCATGATTCTTGTTGAGCCATGCCATGTCGATCTCGTTGTCGAAGTGGCCGATGTTACACACAATGGCCTTGTCCTTCATCGACTTGAAGTGCTTCTCGGAAATGATATCGCAGTTGCCCGTTGCCGTAACAACAATGTCTGCTTCTTTCACGGCGTCGATCATTTGCTTTACTTCAAAACCATCCATAGCGGCTTGCAGAGCGCAGATCGGGTCGATCTCTGTAACGATCACGCGAACGCCGGAGCCACGCAGCGAAGCTGCAGAGCCCTTACCCACGTCTCCGTACCCTGCCACCACTGCCACCTTACCAGCCATCATCACATCTGTTGCGCGGCGGATGGCATCTACGAGAGATTCCTTGCAGCCATACTTGTTGTCGAATTTGCTCTTCGTTACCGAGTCGTTCACGTTGATGGCGGGAAGGGGCAAGGTGCCGGCCTTCATGCGCTCGTACAAACGATGAACTCCTGTGGTGGTCTCTTCGCTCAGACCACGAATGTCTGCGGCGAGGTGTGGATAGCGATCGAGCACCATGTTCGTGAGATCGCCACCGTCATCAAGGATCATGTTCAGAGGCTTACGGTCTTTCCCGAAGAACAGCGTTTGTTCGATACACCAATCGAATTCCTGTTCGTTCATCCCCTTCCAAGCATATACTTCGATGCCGGCCTTGGCGATGGCCGCAGATGCGTGATCTTGCGTGGAGAAGATGTTGCAGCTCGACCATGTTACGTCGGCTCCAAGATCGATCAGTGTTTCGATGAGCACGGCCGTTTGAATGGTCATGTGCAAACATCCTGCAATGCGCGAGCCCTTCAGTGGCTTCTTGCCCTTGAACTCTGCGCGCAAGGCCATAAGGCCAGGCATTTCTGCCTCTGCGAGCATGATCTCTTTACGACCCCATTCTGCAAGACCAAGGTCGCGAACAGCATACTGATGCTGCTTGTATGCGATCTCGCCCTTTGCTACGCGCTTTGGTACAAGCTTACCGTTTGTGCCGTTCTTGGAGGCAGGAGCCTTGGCGACGCCGTTCTTTGCTGCAACCTTCGAACCAGCCTTTGCTACAGCCTTCGTTGTAGCCTTTGGTATGGACGTCGGAGCAGCCTCTCGTGCTGATGATTTCTTCTTGGACTTTACTGCGTGAGACATACGTTTCCTAGTTGAGTGTAGAGATTAGGCGAGTTTGGAAGAGAACATCTCAACGAGGTCAAGATGTTCCCAAGGGAACTCGTGACGTCCAAAATGTCCGTAAGCGGCGGATGCACGATAGATCGGCTGGCGGAGTTTCAGACGGTCGATGATGCCCTTTGGAGAAAGGTCGATGTTCTTCGAAATAAACTGCTCGATCGACGTTGCGTCTGCGGTTGACGTTCCATGCGTATTCACGTTGATCGAGACAGGGTCTACAACACCAATGGCATACGACAACTGAATCGTGCATTCACGTGCTACGCCCGCAGCAACGATGTTCTTAGCAAGGTGGCGTGCGGCATAGGCAGCCGAGCGATCTACTTTCGTAGGATCCTTACCAGAGAAAGCGCCACCACCGTGAGGAGCACGTCCGCCGTAGGTATCAACAATGATCTTACGTCCTGTAAGACCCGTGTCTCCGTGAGGTCCGCCAATCTCAAACTTTCCGGTTGGATTGATATGATACTTCGTCTCGGACGTGATCAGGTTCTCGGGGATCACGGCCTTGATCACATGCTCCATCACGTCTTCGCGGAGTTGCATCTGATTGACGGGGTCGTGTTGTGTGGAGACCACCACGGTGTCTACGCGAATGATGTCGCCATTGTCTGCGTAGACGATCGACACTTGTGCCTTTGCGTCGGGACGCAAGTAGGACATCAGATGCGACGAGCTCTTGCGAATGTCGGCAAGGCGTTTCACAAGCTTATGCGCGTAGTAGATCGTGGCAGGCATGTATTCGTCTGTTTCCGTGCTCGCGTAGCCGAACATCATCCCTTGATCGCCCGCGCCACCGGTGTCTACGCCTTGTGCGATATCAGGTGACTGACGATTGATGACGTTCACCACGGCGCACGACTCGCTGTCGAACCGGTACTCTGCCTTGGTGTAACCGATGTCCTTGATCACTTCGCGAACAAGCTGTGGGAGATCGATGTAATGTGTGGTGGTGATCTCGCCACCAACAACGATCAGACCAGTAGTGGCGAAACATTCGCAGGCGACTCGACCGGTAGGGTCGTTGGCCAATACTTCGTCAAGGACGGCATCGGAAACTTGATCGCAGATCTTGTCGGGATGGCCTTCGCTGACCGATTCGGAGGTAAACGTATGGGGCATAGATGCTAGAGGCAATGAGAAATGAATGTAGTTGCGAAGGGAGTTATCGGCTTAGACGAACAACAGATGCATCACCGATGTTGATGGAAACAAACTGTCCGTACACTTCGGCATTCTCGCCAATGATGCTCTGCTCCAGTGCTACATCGCTCACAATAGCACCATCGCTGATGATACTGTCGCGAATGAGGCTGTTGCGTACGACGGCTCCGCGAGAAACAGAGGCGAACGGACCGATCACACTGTGCTCGACAATAGCGGTTGGATCGATGTGAACGGGCGGTACAACAACACATCCTTTGGGAGCTTCGCGTGTAGAGCCCTTGGTAAGCAAGAATCGATTGGTTTCAAGCAGCGTTTCTGGCTTGCCGCAGTCGTGCCAACCATCAACAGGGAACGTTGTAAAGCGCTCGCCACGGTCCACCATAAGCTGTAGTGCATCCGTGAGTTGATATTCGTTCTTGGTGCGAAGGTCATTGTCGATCAAGTACTGCAGACACTCTTTCAACAAGAGTGGGTTCTTGATGTAGTACAGGCCAACGAGTGCCATGTGTGAAACAGGCGTCTCTGGCTTTTCGACAAGGCGTGTTACGAACGGTCCGTCGGAGATCACAACGCCGAAGCGACGTGGATCATCAACGTACTTCACACCAAGCGATGAAAGCGAAGCGGCATCGAGCACCGAGAGATCAACATCGAAAACCGTGTCACCTAGAATGATGAGTACCGGCTCGTCCGTGATCGTCTCGCGTGCGATCCATATCGCATGTCCGAGTCCAAGGAGTTCGTTTTGTTCGACGAACGTACACGGCAACGAATAGGTGTTGCGTACATACTCTTCGACAAGGTCGCCCTTGTACCCGGTAATAATCGTTGCTCCCGTAACGCCTTGCAGCATGAGAGCATCGAGGATGTGACCAAGGATAGGTTTTCCCGCTACGTTAACGAGTACCTTTGGCAATGTGTATGTGTGGGGGCGTAGGCGTGTGCCCATCCCTGCCAGGGGTATGATGGCGTGCATGAAGCTCGGGCTATGAAAACAAGCCCACAAAACTACGAAAAGGAAGGGTGCACTCTTACTGCAAACGGATGGTCTGACCAGCTCGGATCGTGCGCTCGGAGAGGTTGCGGTTCTTCTTCATGAGCGAACTCACGCTTAGACCGAATTTGTCTGCGATTTCGCTGAGGGTGTCACCTCGGCGCACCACATAGGTCTTAGGTGGGCGCTTGCCATCTGGCGAAGGTGCGGCACTTCCCTTGTCTGATGTCTGAGCACTGTAAACGCGCAGCTTTGTTCCCGCAAAAACCGTGTTTCCATCGAGAACGTCGCTATTCCACCTGCGCAGTTGGGCCTCGTCCACGCCGTAGGTGGCAGCGATGCCGCTGAGGCTTTCGCCTTTGCGTACGCTATGGATCTGAGGTTTGCCTTTTGGGGCGGTACGGACGATGGTTGCCAGTTCGGTTTTGGAGAGGGACGTTTCTACTCGAAGAGGCTTGCCGGACTTCAGCGCACCATTGCGCGGCAGTTTGTTCAGGGATCGGATGCGATCTGTAGAGGTGCTATAGAGGGATGCGATTCCGGCCAACGTTTCGCCACGTGCAACGGTGTGCGAGATCACGCGTGATACACGAATCTTCTCTACATCCGATGCCGCAACACTGCGCGTTGCCTCGTCGGTAATGGCCACCACAAGCGTGTCGCCAATGCGAATGTTCTCTTTGTCGTACGAGATGTTGTTCCAATTGCGAAGGTCTGTAAGTCGTACGCCATACCGCCTTGCGATACTGTACAGATTCTCGCCGTTCTGCACGGTGTGTTTTACGGTGGTGCGACCCTTCGACCCTTCCACCGTAGTGGTTGTCCCTGCTACCTCTGTTGTTATGGTAACAGTAGAGGAGGGTTGTACATGGCGGCGAGGCGACATGCTCTCGGGTGTTGCGGCACCTCCGATTACGTCGTTGGTTGTGGTAGACGATGCCGGCTCGCTCATGGCAAGTTGTGGTTGGGAACCAAGGCTCGTCATCGGAATACGGATAGACATACCGCGCTTGAGTTTGCTCTTGTAGCCGGTAAGTTGATTCACACTTGCAACATCGGACGAGGTTACGCCATAGCGTTTTGCGATCGATGCAATGGTCTCTCCGCGGGTAACGGTGTGGGCCATCCACGGACGCTTCTCATCGTCTGTGAGCGACTCGAACTTTGATGCAAATGTTTGCAGAGATCCTTTCGGGACCTTGAACGCGTAGACGTCTACGTTGGGCGGCGTGCACGGCTTCATGAGTTCGGGGTTGAGCTTGCGGATGGAATCCACCGTCATACCAGCGCACTTGGCCAATGCTGCGATGTTCGTGGGTTCCTTGACCATGTATACGTCGTAGGCATACTCCGGATGGAACGTGAGCGAGTCGTCCGTAAAGCCGTACTTCTCGCGCTGCAGATTGATAAGCGTGGTTGCAATGTAGAGTGGCACATAGTTGCGCGTTTCACGCGGCAGATAGTCGCGCGTTTCCCAGTAGGAAGCATTGGTGCTGCCAGTTTTGCGCATCGATTGCTTTACGCCTCCAGCACCTCGGTTGTACGCGGCCAATGCAAGGTGCCAATCGCCGAAGTCTCGGTAGAGGTCCTTCAAGAATCGCATGGCTGCACGGGTAGACTTTTCGGGATCTCTGCGCTCATCGATCCAGAAGTTTACCGTAAGACCATACTCCTGTCCGGTTGCTTGCATGAACTGCCACAGTCCAACGGCCTTCGCGAGTGAGAAGGCGTTCGGGTCGAGCCCAGACTCCATCATCGACAAGAAGATGATCTCTTCTGGCATCTCTTCTTCTTTGGCAATGCGCTTCATCATCGAGAACCACTTGCCACTACGCTCGATCCAGCGCTTCATGAACTTCCGGCCCTTGTTCTCGGCAAGGAATCGAACGCTCTTCTCTACCGACTCGTTCATGACGAGCGGAATGGTTGTTACTGGTAAGGCAGCCGCCTCGGCCGTGGTCTCTTCTGGTGTTTTCTTTGGCTCTGTCTTGCTTGCGCGCGAATACGTTTCGACTTCTTCGAAAAGTTTTTCTCGCAGAATAAAGGCAGATGAGTTCTCGTCCAGATCGTCGATGCTCGAGACGTAGGCTTCGTAGTCCTCGATTACCGATTGGGCGAGGTCCGTGAAGTCTTGGTTGTCTTCGATCTTAGGATAACTAGCTAGTTCATTCAGTGCGACGATAGCCGATTCGAACTGTCGGGCCGCTGCAAGCGTGTCCTTTTGTTCGATAAGGAGGAGGGCTTTCAAGTAGCGTTGACGTGCACGCTCGAGCTGTTCTGCCACGCCGTTGTCGAGCTGGGCCTGACCCGCAATTCCCTCGTCTAAGTCCCAAAACTCGTCGGGAAAGACGGGTGCTTTCTTCGCAGGGGCCATGGTGGCTGGTTGCGAGGTTGACGTGGGCACTGGGGTGAGAGGTGCTGGGGTAGGAGGAGTGCTCTGCTGAGCAAGGAGCAAGTGGGCCGACGTCAACATAGCAACGGCGGGAACGATGGCACGAGCCAACGCCCTCATGATGCGCCGTGGGTGACGTGTCGCCATGCTCCTCCTTCAAAAAATCGTGGTCAACTTTCTAGTTCCTCTATGGCAAATATAGCCAAGGAGAGGGGTAGAAGCCAAACGGGGCGACGTATTGCATCATGAACGGAAGCGCATGACTTGAAAGCAGTTAGGCGGTGTTCCCCTTACTTGACCGTGTGTGCCCACGTTCGAATACGGGCCACGTCGCAGTTGGTGAGCTTCCCACCCACTGGCATCTTGACCGCGCCTGGACGCTGCTCAATAGACGGAAGGAGCTTACCGCTCAGGACTTGAGCGCGAGCACCAGCTTCTGTTGTCAGGTCGATGTTGCCACTCGGATGTGCTCCACTGTGACAGCCGCCGGTGCAGTTCGTGGTCATGATCCTCTCTATGTCTGCATACGTCACGGCCGTTGTGTCGCATGTGGTCTCTACACAGTCTGTGTTCTTGGCCCCTTGGTCGATCCACTTCTTGATAAGGCCGATCTGGGTGGCCGAGAGTGGGGCGCGGTCGCGAGGCATTGGTTCTTCGGCTCCCGGCAACAGGACTGTGTAGAGCTTACTCTTAGCGGCAGATGGCTGGCCATTAGTGCCATTGCGGACGTAGGTTTTGATCTCGGTGTAGTTCAGGAGGCTACGTGCCTCGTCGCCCGTCCCGTCGTGACATCCCGACATCGAACAGCTACTGAGGATGAGCGGCATGATGTCGCGCGTAAAGCACACGTTCGTGTCTACAGGCGGCCCCCACGCTGGGTCGCGAAGATCGATGATCCCCCATGCACGCTTCGTCGAATCCCGCCGGTCCACGGCCAAAATGCGGGCGCGATCCGATGCAGACTTCAAGGACGCAGGGGCGGTGTACAGACCTGTTTCCGAGATGGAACCAAGTCCGGACTCCATAGCCCACTCCACATTCGCGGCATCAATGTTTTTGGTCGAGAACTGAAACGTGCCACCCACCTCCATACCAATAGAGTCGGGCACGACGGCCATGGCCGTAGACGGAGGGTTCGGATTGGAAGGATTGATGGGGTTGCCACGCTCGTCCACACAGGATGTGAGGGTGAGGAGGGTGGCAAGGGCGAATGTGACGGCGAAGGTTGTGCGCATAAGGAATCAAATCTACATACACACTCATAGGTTACAGCATGGTAACACGACCTATTGTGGTAACCTTTCACACTGATTGGACTAGGTTGCAGCTATGAAGGCGATGGAGACCACAAACGAGGAACTGTTCAAACGGGTGTGTAACGGACATCACGATGCGTTCGACGCGTTGTATGAACGATATGCGACAAAGCTGTTTGCCTATGCGCGCACGATCTTACGCAACGAAGCGAAGGCCGTCGATATGGTGCAACAGGTATTCACTTCGGTATATGCGTCGCGTGCAACGTTCAACGGACAGAACTTCGATGCGTGGATCTTCTCCATCGCTCGGCATGCATGCCTCCGCGAAAAGCGCATCGAACAGCGCACGTCGCCGCTAGAGGATGCAGACAAGGCTGTTGCCGACGAGCAAGGAATGTCGGAAGTCGACCTCAATCTCATCCGTGCCGCCGTCGATGCCCTACCAGACGACGACCGCACCATCATCCGCCTTCGATACTTTGATGACCTGTCGTACAACGAAATTTCAAATCTCCTTGGCATCACCGTTTCGGCTGCCAAGGTTCGAGTGTTTCGTGCACGACGTACACTCGCGGCCGTGTTGCGACCGCAATTCGAGGACTAACCATGGAACGCATTGAAGAACTGCTAATGGATATGATCGACGACGGACCCCTTGATGAGTCCGCCGCCCCGATCGACGCATCCTCGGTGCCGATCGACGCTGAGCTCAGCAGCGAGCTACAGCGCATTCATGCGCAATCGCCACTGCTTGCACAGTGCATCGAACACCCATCGGACCACGTCCTCGAAGCACTCAACAAACAGCGTGCATCACTTCACACGACACTCTTCCGGTTGCCCTATTCGATAGGCGCAGCCGCGAGGTGGGGAGGCGGAGTTGTTGCCGTTGCGTGTGTGCTACAGCTAGCGACATCGTTCCTTGCACCAGACCAAGCCTTCGTATCCATCGCACGCTCGCCAATTCAACAATCGCAACCTGCTATTGAGCAACCTGTACGGCACATCGATGAAGGGATGCGTTTGATGCCGCTGTCGCCATCGTCTCACACAACTACCAGCACCATCGAATCTCACATCGAACGCACGGCGCTTCTAAAACGTCGCAACGAGATTCGCGAACAACTCGCCCGCACTACCGACCCCGAAGCTCGAGTGCAGCTGGAACGAGACCTCGAGAGAGTGAATGAGCTGGTGAAGTGAGAAGTGACGAGTCAAGTGAGAAGTCAAGTGAGAAGTCAAGTGAGAAGTGAGAAGTGAGAAGTGACGAGTCAAGTGAGAAGTGACGAGTGAGAAGTGAGAAGTGACGAGTGAGAAGTCAAGTGAGAAGTGAGAAGTCAAGTGAGAAGTGAGAAGTGAGAAGTGAGAAGTGAGAAGTGAGAAGTGAGAA
>Ga0105044_10004151_pt1 | contig 19881 bp, 15 predicted proteins | sample MAT01_FD_78092 | JGI IMG/M metagenome (GOLD analysis project Ga0105044, IMG submission 78092) | Freshwater microbial communities from Lake Fryxell liftoff mats and glacier meltwater in Antarctica - MAT-01 | ecosystem: Environmental > Aquatic > Freshwater > Ice > Liftoff microbial mat | place...
GAGATCTGGCTCAGCGAGGCACAGGAACGAATGGTCTTCGCAGTCGATCCAGCGAAGTGGGCTGCGCTACTGGTCGTCTGCGCCCGGCACGGCGTGGAAGCGGTGTCGCTGGGCACGTTCACCGGCGACGGCGTGCTGCGCGTGCGCTCGGGCGACCTCACCGTGCTGGAGATGGATACACACTTCCTGCACGACGGCCGCCCCCAGCGAACGATGACGGCCGTGTTACCCACACCGCAGCGCGCCCCAGTTGCGGCGCCGACCTGCACCGACCCGGCAGGCGTGCTGCTGCAGCTGCTGGCGCACCCGAACATCTCGTCGAAGGAACACATCATCCGTCGCTACGACCACGAGATCCGCGGCACCACCGTCGTGCGGCCACTCGTCGGCGAAGGGCACGACGGCCACGCCGACGGCGTCGTTCTGGCCGAACCCACCGAAGATCACGGCATCGCCATCGGCATCGGCGTCAACCCGTGGTACGGCATCACTGACCCGGAATACATGGCCCACGCCGTTGTCGACGAAGCGATTCGCAACGTCGTTGCGGTCGGCGCCGACCCCAGCTCGGTGGCGTTGCTCGACAACTTCAGTTGGGGCGATCCGCGCCGGCCTTCCACGCTTGGCGAGCTGGTTGCCGCCGTCGATGGTTGCTGTGCGGCGGCCATCGGCCATCGCGCTCCGTTCGTCAGCGGCAAGGACTCGTTGAACAACGAATATCTGGGCAGCGACGGCGCCCGCCACGCAGTGCCCCCCACACTCGTGATCACCGCTATCGCACATCACCCGAACCCCGACCGTGCGGTCACGCCCGACCTGAAGCAGGCCGGCAACGTGCTCATTCTGGTTGGCAGCACGGCCAGCGAATTCGGTGGCAGCCATTACTCGATGGTGACCGGCGACGGTGGCAGCAGCACTGTGCCCGCCCCGAGCCCGACCTCACCTGGCCGCTACCGTGCGCTCCACCGGATACTGAGGACGGGCCGTGTTCGCAGCTGCCACGACCTCAGTGAGGGCGGCCTGGCAGTGGCCATCGCAGAAATGTGCATCGGCGGCCGTCTCGGCGCCTCGCTCGACAATCTGCCCCACGACCACCTGGTCACGTCGTTGTTCGCTGAGTCCACCGGTCGTTTCATCTGCGAGGTGGACCCCGAGGATGTCGTGTGGTTCCTCGATTCGCTCGCCGAGCCTGCGGTCCTCCTTGGCGAGGTAGTCCGCGTGGCCGAACTTCGCATTGCCGGCGTAGCCACTATTCCCCTCGACGTATTGCAGAATGCGTTTCGAGGAGGCCCGCGATGAGCCGCCCACGCGCCATGGTGTTGGCTGCCCCGGGCACCAACCGCGCCCGCGACGCTTCGTACGCATTGCAGCTTGCAGGTGCAGATCCGCAGATCACGCTGCTGGAAGAACTGGTCGCTGACCCGGCACCACTTCTGAGAGACATTCAGTTGTTGGTTCTTGCTGGCGGCTTCAGCTACGCCGACGCGTTGGGTGCGGGCCGCATGTGGTCGTTGGCCGTCACCGACCGGCTTCGTGACATCTTGCCCCGCTTCGTTGAACTCGGCCGACCGGTCATTGGCATCTGCAACGGTTTCCAGGTGCTCACCGGTGCGGGTGTGCTGCCGGGCGCACTCGCGCACAACGCCAGCGGTCACTTCCAGTGTGAGTGGATTCGCATGGAGGCACCCGTCAGCAAGAGCATCTGGACCCGTGATCTCGAACCGATCGAGTGCCCGATTGCCCATGGCGAGGGTCGGTATGTACACCCCGACGTCGCCGCGTTGGAGGCCAACGGGCAGGTCGCGCTGCGCTACTCGGCCGGCAACGGCAACCCCAACCGGGCGGCGGTCGGCAACCCCAACGGGTCGGCGGGCGACATAGCCGGCGTGTGTGACGGGACCGGCCTCGTCCTCGGGATGATGCCGCACCCGGAGAATCACGTCATCGGTCGCCAGCATCCGCGGAACGTTCGCGGCACAGCGGCCGGCAGCGGCCTCGGGCTGTTCCAGCAGGGCGTTCGTTACGCGGAGGGCATGTGATGCAACCGTTCCTCGACGTCGATCTGGCGCTACCCGATCGACGCGACGGCAAGGTCCGCGTCAGCTATCAGCTGGAAGACGGCAACCGACTGTTCGTCACCACCGACCGTCTCAGTGCGTTCGACCGCGTCATCGCCGGCGTGCCCTACAAGGGGCAGGTGCTCAACGAGTTGGCTGCCTGGTGGTTCGCGCAGACCACCGACATCGTGCCCAACCATGTTGTTTCAGTGCCCGACCCCAACGTCTTGATCGCGCGCAATGCCAACCCGCTGCCGGTTGAAGTAGTCGTCCGCGGCTTCATCACTGGTGTCACCTCCACCTCGCTGTGGCAGCAGTACGCCGACGGGGCTCGCACGATCTACGGCCATCAGTTCCCTGACGGCCTGCGCAAGAACACGGCACTGCCGAACGCTCTGGTGACGCCCACCACGAAGGCCGAAAACGGTGGGCACGACGAGCCGCTCACCGTCGCCGACGTGATCTCGCGCAGCCTCGTGCCACCGCAACTGTGGGGCGAAGCAATGGAAGCGGCGCTGCGACTCTTCCAGCGTGGCCAGCAGGTCGCCGCCGGCGCTGGCCTGATCCTGGCCGACACCAAGTACGAGTTCGGACTGGATGACGACGGTCATCTGATGTTGATCGACGAGATGCATACTCCCGACTCTTCGCGCTACTGGGTGGCCGACACCTACGAGGCCCGCCTCGCCGCCGGCGATGAGCCCGAGAGCCTCGACAAGGAAGTGGTGCGACGTGCGCTGCTCGCCACCGGCTACCGCGGCGAGGGCTCGCCACCCGCGCTGCCCGACGAGGTCTGGCAAGCGACCAGCGCTCGCTACATCGACGCCTACGAACGACTGACCGGTACCACCTTCCAGCCTGGCGCCTACCCCGTCGGCCCTCGCATTCTGGAGCACCTGCATGTTTCCTGAGACCCCCGTCCACATTCGCTCGAAGGGCATCAACCTCGACGATGACGACGGCCCGAAGGAGGAGTGCGGGGTCTTCGGCGTCTCCACCCCACACGGTGAAGGCATCGCCCAACTCGCGTTCTTCGGTCTCTTCGCACTGCAGCACCGCGGCCAAGAGGCCGCTGGCATTGCGGTCAGCGACGGCAGCCGCGTGCGCTGCCACAAGGACAGCGGCCTTGTGGCCAATGTGTTCACACCCGCCACGATGGCCACCCTGACCGGCTATCACGCCATCGGCCACACGCGGTACAGCACTACCGGTGCCAACGCCCATCGCAACCACCAGCCGTTCGTCGTGGAGACCATGCACGGCCCGCTCGCCGTCGCCCACAACGGCAACCTGGTCAACGCTGGTGCCCTGCGCGAGGAGCTGTTGGCGAAGGGCTTCGGACTGACTGCCACCAGCGACACCGAAGTGCTCACCCTGATGCTCGCCGCTGCTGGCGGCCGGACATGGGAAGACCGCGTCGAGCGGACGTTGCCCGCATGGAAGGGCGCCTACTCGCTGGTCATCCTGGTCAACGAGCGAGTGATCGCCGCTCGCGACCCGTGGGGGTTCCGCCCGCTCAGCGTCGGCCGCCTACCGCACGGCGGCTACGCCGTTGCCTCCGAGACCTGTGCGCTCAACACCCTCGGCTGTGTGGAGATCGATGAGGTCAAGCCCGGCGAGATCGTCACGCTGCACGGGGCGGAGATGACGCGCCGTCAGGCTCTCACCCCCAGCACGACGCCCGCGCGTTGCACCTTCGAGTTTGTCTACTTCAGCCGCCCGGACAGTGTGTGGGCCGGCCGCAACGTGCACCACGTCCGCCAGCGGTTGGGCGAGCAGTTGGCGCTGGAATCGGGTGTGGATGCCGATGTGGTCATCCCGGTACCCGACAGTTCCATCCCCGCTGCGATTGGCTACAGCCGAAAGGCGGGCATCGAGCACAACGATGGTCTGATCAAGAACCGCTATATCGGCCGCACGTTCATCGAGCCCACGCAGGACCTGCGCGAGCGCGGCGTGGCGCTGAAGTTCAACGCGCTCACCGAGAATCTGGCCGGCAAGCGAGTCATCATGATCGACGATTCATTGGTCCGCGGCACTACCGCTGGCCCGCTGGTCAAAATGTTGCGCGATGCCGGCGCTACAGAAGTGCATGTGCGCATCACCTGCCCGCCCATTACGCACGCCTGTCACTTCGGCGTCGATATGGGCCACGACGGCGACCTGATGGCGGCGCGACTCTCCGAGGACGAGATCCGCGAGCTGATCGGTGCCGACTCGCTGGCGTTCCTTTCCCTCGAAGGAATGATGCGAGCCATCGAGCCGGAGAACGAGGGCAGCGAGACCGGTTTCTGCAACGCCTGTTACACGGGCCGCTACCCGATCGCAGTCGATGAGGCACAACCCAAGCTCAGCTTCGAAGGTGCGCTGTCATGAGGGTGACGGCGAAGGTGGCACAGTGAGGGTGCTCGTCATCGGCTCCGGCGGTCGCGAGGCTGCAATTGCAGCGGCCTGTCGCGCACACGGCCACGACGTACAGATTGCCCGCGATCTGCCCGAGCAACCGCAGACCGATCTGGTCATCGTCGGCCCCGAGTCTGCACTGGTCGCCGGCGTTGCCGACCGGTGCGCAGCGCTGCACGTCCCATGTTTCGGCCCGACGGCGAGCCTGGCAATCCTGGAAAGTTCGAAGGGCTTCACACGAATGTTGGCCGGCCGTCTGGGCGTGCCGTCACCTGCCTATCACTTGTCGTCGAACGCCGAGGAGGCAATCAGCTGGTGGCGCGAGTTCGGCAAACCGGTGGTCGTCAAGCTGGACGGTCTCGCAGCCGGCAAGGGCGTCATCGTTCCCGACGGCGACGAGGCAACAGAGGCCGCCATCCATGAACTCGTTGCGCAGGGCCCGATCGTTCTCGAGGAACGTCTCAGCGGCCCCGAGTGCAGCCTGATGGCGCTCTGCGACGGCACCGTGGCACGACCGCTGCCGATTGCACAGGACCACAAGCGAATCGGCGAGGGCGACGCCGGTGCCAACACCGGTGGTATGGGCGCCTACGCGCCAGCGCCGGTTCCTTACGACGCCGACCAGCTGACCACCCAGTTCATCCAACCGGTCGTCGACTTCCTGTTGGCGGAAGGTGCCCCCTACATCGGCGTGCTGTACGCGGGCCTGATGCTGACAGCTGATGGCCCCCGACTGTTGGAGTACAACTGTCGCTTCGGCGACCCCGAGGCACAAGCCGTCCTGCCGCTGCTCACCGACGATCTCGCCGAGCTCGCCCTTGCCTGCTGCGATGGCCAGTTGGGCGAGCGACGCCTCCAGTTCAGCGGCGCCGCCTGCACGGTGGTAGCCGCCGCCGCCGGCTACCCGGCCGCCCCTGAGACGGGCGCCATCATCGAGTTCGGTACGGACTCGACTGACGCCGTGCTGTTCTACTCGGGTACCGATGGCTCGATGGTCACCGGTGGGCGCGTGCTCGCCGTCACCGGGTTGGGTGACGACCTGGCTGCGGCCCGCGCCAACGCCTACGACCGGATGGCGTCCATCGCGTTCGATGGCATGCAGGTACGCCGCGACATCGGCTGGAGGGCGCTCGGCGCTTCGATCAGTTCCTATGCATCAATGGGTGTCGACATCGAAGAGGGCGCTCGCGCTGTCGACCAGATGAAGGCGGCTGTCGAGCGCACTCATGGCACAGCAGTCTTGAAGGGTGTTGGCAGTTTCGGAGGCGTCTTCAGCGCAGCTGCATTGAAGGAGATGGACGAGCCATTGTTGGTGGCCAGCACCGATGGGGTCGGCACCAAGGTCGAGCTCGCCGCTCGCCTTGGCAAGTACTCGGGCGTCGGAGCCGACATCGTCAACCACTGCATCGGCGACGTGCTGGTGCAGGGCGCCAAGCCGCTGTTCTTCCTGGACTACATCGCGAGCAGCAAGCTGAACGCCGATCACATGGCACAGGTCGTCACCGGCATGGCTGAGGCCTGCGAAGTCAGCGGCTGTGCCCTGCTCGGCGGCGAAACCGCCGAGATGCCCGGTGTCTACGCCCCCGGCGCGTTCGACATTGCCGGCACGTTGGTAGGCGTCGTCGACCGCGCGAAGCTGCTGCCCAACGCCCAACTGCTCGTAGGCGACGTTCTGCTGGGCGTGGCCTCGAACGGACCGCACACCAACGGTTACTCGCTGCTGCGCAAGCTCTTCGACTGGCTACCGATGGACACAGTGCCACCAGGCTTCGACTGCACGCTTGGCGAGGCCCTGCTGAAGTCGCACCGCAACTACCTGCCGGTGCTCGAAGCCGCGGTCGACAGTGGACGCGTGAAGGCCATGGCGCACATCACCGGCGGTGGGCTTCCCGAGAACCTGCCGCGCGTGCTGCCCGACGGTGTCGACGCCCACATCCAACTCGGCTCTTGGCCCGTGCCGCCGCTCTTCCGCCTGGTGCGCGAAGTCGCGGTCGGTATGGCCACTCGCGAGCTGTATCGCACTCTCAACATGGGCGTGGGCATGGTGCTGGTGTGTTCATCCGACGAGGTTTCAGGGGTGCAGGCACTGATCAACGAGCCGACGTGGGTGATCGGTCAGCTGGTCGCCGCCACCGGGGCAGGCCGCACGGTGGTGCTCGCATGAAACGTCTCGTCATCCTCGCCAGCGGCAATGGTTCGAATGCCCAGGCCGTCATCGATGCCTGCGCAAGCGGCGCACTACCTGCCGAAGTGATTGCCGTCGTGAGCGATCACGGCGATGCAAAAGCCCTCGTCCGAGCTGTGACCGCTGGCCTCCCCGCGGTACACGTCGGGCGCCGCACCGGCGAGTTACGCGCCGACTACGACGCTCGCCTTGCCGACATCGTCACCGGCTTCGACCCAGACTGGGTGGTGCTGGCCGGATGGATGCGGGTGCTGACGCTGAACTTCCTCGGTTGGTTTCCAGGCATGGTGGTCAACCTGCACCCTTCGCTGCCGGGCGAGCTTCCGGGCATGCACGCCATCGAACGTGCCCACACCGAGGCCCTGGCTGGCACCCGTACCTGCACTGGCATGATGGTGCACCTCGTCCCCGACGAGGGCATCGATGTCGGCACCGTGTTGGCAACCGCGGAGGTTCCTATCCTTGAGGGCGACACCCTCGGGGAACTGGAAGAGCGAATGCACGCCGTCGAGCATCTGCTGCTCGTCGACACGCTGCGCACCCTGTGTAGCTCGACCCTTACCACTGGAGTGAAAACATGATCAACGACGATCTGTTCGACCGTTTCCAAGCTCTCACCTTTGACGATGTGGTGATCGTGCCCGGGTACAGCGACGTGTTGCCCGACTCGGTCGACACCGCTGCCGTCTTCGCTGCCGACATCACGCTCGCCGTGCCGATCGTCAGCGCTGCGATGGACAAGGTCACCGAAGGGCGGATGGCGATCGCACTGGCACGCGAGGGCGGCATTGGTGTGATCCACCGCAACATGACCATTGCCGATCAGGCCGCCGAGGTGCAGAAGGTCAAGCGCAGCCAGAGCGGAATGATCAGTGACCCCATCACGCTGCCGCCCAGCGCCACCCTTGCGGATGCGGAGGCCCTGATGCACCAGTTCAAGATCAGCGGCGTGCCGATCACCGACCCCAACGGCCGCCTGGTCGGCATCCTCACCAACCGCGACACACGCTTTTGTGAGACCGCCGACTACCGCCGCTCGGTCACCGATTTCATGACCAGCGAAGGACTGGTCACTGCCAAGGTGGGCACCACCCTTGACGAGGCACGCAGCATCCTGCAGCGTCACCGAATCGAGAAGCTGCCACTCGTCGACGCCGACAAGAAGCTGGTTGGTCTCATCACCGTCAAGGACATCCTGAAGAATCAGGAGTTCCCCAATGCCACCAGCGACCCGTCGGGCCGGTTGCGTTGTGCCGCCGCCGTCGGTGTCGGCGACGACCTCGAGGAACGGGTTGCGGCCCTGGTCGCGCAGTACGTGGACGCCGTGGCGCTCGACACGGCCCATGGCCACTCAGCCGGCGTGATCAAGGCCATCGAGCGGATCAAGTCGAACTGGCCCGACCTGCCCGTGGTTGCCGGCAACGTCGTCACCGCGGAGGGTGTGGAAGCGCTCTCCCAGGCAGGCGCAGATGCGGTGAAGGTCGGCGTCGGCGCCGGCTCCATCTGCACCACTCGAGTCGTCAGCGGCGCAGGCATGCCGCAGCTCTCGGCCATCTACTTCACCGCTCAGTACGCCCGCCGCCACGGCATCCCGGTGATCGCCGACGGTGGCATCACCTATTCCGGCGACATCGCGAAAGCCATCGCGGCTGGTGCCGATTGTGTCATGCTCGGCTCCATCCTTGCTGGTACCGACGAGGCTCCCGGCGAGTTGGAGCTGTTCGAAGGCCGCCGCTACAAGAGCTACCGGGGCATGGGCTCGATGGGTGCCATGCAGGGCTTGGGCGCCGACCGCTATGCCAGCGGGCAGAGCGACAAGAGCCAGGTGGCCGGTCAGTCAAGCAAGCTCGTTCCTGAAGGCATCGAAGGTCGGGTGCCCTACGCGGGCACGCTCGGCGACGTGGTGTATCAGCTGGCGGGCGGCCTGCGCAGCGGCATGGGGTATGCGGGTGCAGGCACGCTCGACGCCTTGCGCAGTAGCGCTCGGTTCATGAGGGTCACCACCGCCGGTCGCAACGAGAGCCACCCGCACGATGTCACCATCACCAAGGAAGCCCCCAACTACCAGCGCAGCTGAGTCAGCGCCGGGCGGCCCTGAACGGGTCTGCCAGCCACTGCTCGATCAACGGGCGCGACGCGGTGTATCCCTTCTCGGCCACCACCTTCATCCGTCCGAACTCGAGCAGACCGACGCCAGCGATGTCGAGATCGAGGTACAGGTCGATCGACCCATCCTCCTGGAAAGCGCGGCGTTGCCGCTCGGAGGCCGTGATCATGGTTCGCACGAGCACCTGCCCAACACCCGGGTAGGCAGCAGGTCGGCGACGGACGAGCCGGCGGACCACCTGCCAACCCGATAGATACATGCCGTAGTCCTCCCCTGCCGTCGGACCGTTCGATGGGGCGACATCCACCGCGATGACCGTGCCGATGGACGGGTCGGCACGCATGATGTCGGCGGGCACGTTGTTGAGCACCCCGCCGTCAACCAGGAGGTCGCCGCCGGAAGGCACCGGCGGCAGCACGCCGGGAATGGCGATGCTCGCTCGAATGGCCGTCGGGAGATCACCTCGTCGGTGCACCTCCAACCTCGACTTCGTGAGGTTGGTGGAGACGCAGTAGAACGGAACCCAGGTGTCCTCGGCATCGAAGCCCCCAAACACGCTCTCCAGGTTCTGCGTGATGCGCTTCGCCTTCAGCAACGCGACCACCGGCACGGTGTAGTCGAGCAGGCGATCGAACTGCTTCGAGCACACGTCCATCATCGTTGGGGTGTCCTGATGAATGGCTGCGGCCGCGGCGAAGATGGACCCCATCGAGGCTCCGCCAATGCGATCGACCGGAACACTCATCTCTTGCAGTGCGCGCAGCACGCCGAGGTGCGCGAAGCCCCGCGCCCCACCGCCACCGAGCACCAGGCCATATCCCTTGCCGATGCTCAGCCGAGCGAGTCGTTCCAGGTCGGCGGCATTCCCGCGGCGCACGTGGTGGACCTCGTCGAACCGGCCACGCACTGGCGAAGCCGAGCCCGCAGTTGGTCGAGCCACCGCAGCATGGTCGACCATTGCCAGCCACTTCGGCACCCGCGAATCACTGCATGCAGCCAACGCTTCGCCGATCAATTGCTGCTCGGCGGCACCGTGGTGCGCAGAAGCCATCACCAGCACACAGTCGGCCCGCTGCACGATGCGCCGCGACCACGGAGTCATCGAGCTGTCGGCGCGGTACACCACGACGTCGTGCTGTGACTCCACCTCGAACAGGAACTGCGACAGTCGCGTGTCGCCGAGACTGCCAGCAGTCACCTGTGCCGCGTCGTCGCCACCCAATGCCACGCCCACGGAATCGCTGTGAACAATCATGGTTGCGCCATGGCGTTGCAACTCGCTGAGCATGGGTGCGAGCACGCCGGCAGCATCAATATCGGGCATCGGCACGAGTGCCAACACCCTGGCCGACGCGCGTGGCCGCTCATTCGGGTTCAGGCGTAGCAAGAGGTGTCGAACCACCCCCAACGTCAGCGCCGGGTGCCGCTGCAGCAACGATTCGAACACGTCGCTTCCCACCCGCCCGAGCGTGCTGTCGCGCAGCGCGGTGACCGTGGCGGTGCGGGCGGTCTGCTGCAACGGCGCCATCTCGCCCACCAGCTCCCCGCGACCAATATCGCCCACCACCAGGGTCGCCCCGGAGTGATCGACGCGAGTGGCCCGCAACCGGCCCGACAGCACGAAGTACACAGCATCGGGGGCGTCGCCTTCTGCAAACAGCTGCGCGCCGGCATCCACGTCCAACCACTCGACAGTCTCCAGCAACGCCGAAGCCAGCGGGCCGGACTCGGGGCCGAACAGCTGCAGCGCCATTGTGGCCGCCTGCGACTGACGCAGCCGGGCGCGGGCGGTTGCCGCAACCTCAGCCGCACGCGTCGGCCGCGAGGCGAGCCACTCGATGAACTGCCGACTACCGACCTCCACCACCTCGCATCGGCCGATGGCCGTCATGGTGGCGGAACGAGGCAGCTTGGCAAGCGCCGCAACTTCGCCGATGACAGCGCCCTTCCCGCACTCGCCGAGCTCTACCTGCTCGGAGCCATGCCCCACGGTGATTCGCAGCTGACCGGCCTCGACGAGAAAGACCTCGTCGGACACGTCACCTTCAGTGACCAGCACCTGACCGGGTTCGAGCACCCGCCGAGTGCCGTGCGCGACCAGCGATTCGTCGGACTCGTCGCTGATGATCACGGAGTGAGCCGAACTGGCCGGTCAGCCGATCGGCGAGGCATCGAGATTGCGCACGCGACCGGCCATGGCGGCCATCAGCTTGTGAGCAAGTGCAGGCACCTCGTCGAGAACGGCGCGGAACTGGCCGCTGGTGACCTCGAGCACGTGCGCAGGGGCGGTGCACACGACTGTGGCTGAGCGAGGCTGATCGTCGAGGAGCGACAGCTCGCCGACGATGGCGCCCGGCCCGAGTGTGGCCACCTTGCGACCGTTGCGGCGCACCATGAACTCGCCCGACAGGATGACGTAGGCGCTGCGACCACCTTCGCCCTGCTGCATGATGACCGTGCCCTCGGCGACGCCAACCTCCCCGCCCGCGCCGGCGACTCGCTCGAGCTCCTTCTTCGACATGCCGGCGAAGAGGCTGACGTTGCGGAGATGTTCGACGTAGACGGATCGGCTGGCCATGGCTGAGCAGGCTAGCTGACGAGGTTTCCCTGACTGCGCAGCCTGCCGCTCCTGGTCAATTGCGATATGTGGCGAACAGCCCGCCGATCGCCACCTGCCCCGCCCCAGGAGGCTCAGGCGAGCTTCTCGACGAACGCCTCGAGCTGGCGCAGGTTGCGGCATTCGTAGACGCCGTCGGTGTGGGTGCCGTAGTCGCCCACGATGGAGTCGCCGGTGTTCCAATAGCTACGTGGCTCGGGGTTCAGCCAGAACACCTTCCGCGCCTTCTGGCGAATCTCCTTCACCACCCATGCCTGACTGGCGTGATAGTTGTTACGCGCATCGCCGAGCAGGAGGACGGTGGTCTTCGAGTTGATGTCCTTGCCGTAGCGCTCCCAGAACACCTCGAAGGCGTGGCCGTAGTCGCTGTGCCCGTCCACCCACACCACATCGGCCTCGGTGTTGACTCGGTGGATTGCGTTGGCGATGTCTTCCTCGCCCTTGAAGTACTCGGTCACTTCGTCGATGCCGTCGATGAAGACGAACGATCGCACTTTGGAGAACTGCCCCTGCATCGCGTACACCAGCATCAGGGTGAACCGAGCGAACGCAGCAACTGAACCGGAGATGTCGGCGACCACCATCAGCTCGGGCTTGGCCGGACGGGGGTACTTGAATTTCGGCTCGGCAGGCACGCCGCCGTAGCTGAGTGAGTGCCGAACAGTGCTACGGAAGTCGAGCGGGCCCTTGCGACCGTGGCGACGCTTGCGTGCAAGCCGGGCAGCCAGCTTGCGCGTGAGTGGCTGCAGTGCCTTCTTCAGATTCTGCATCTCCTCGCGTGAAGCATGCATGAACTCGACGTCTTCGGGCAGCGGCTTGCGCAGCGTCTTGGCCATTGCCTCGGCACCACGATCGGCAACCAGGCGGCGACGAATCTCCGCCTCGATCTCCTTCTTGAACTGCTCGATGCGGTCGTTGTACTCGTCGTGCTCGAGCCGCTCTTCCAGCGGCGTCAGCTCGCCGCCGACTTGCTCGCGACTGGCCTCCATCAGCTTCTCGAGCATGCCCTCCAGGTCGAGGTTGCGCAGCGTGCGGTAGAGGTAATAGGTGCCACCGACGGGACGCCCTGGCTCCATGCCGGCGAAGCGCTGCACGGATTGTTTGGCCAGCGCCCGCATCATGGCCTGGTCGCCGTTCATCAGCGCCTGCATGAGCATCTGGGCGATTTCCTCGGGCGTGAGGCTGTCCATACCGCCCTGGCCGCCCTTGCCTTCACCCTGGCGCATCTGCTCTTGCATCTCGCGCCACATCTCATCGAGATCGGTGTCGCCTTCGGCAATCTTGTACTCCGGGCCACGCATCGAGAAGTAGACCTCGAAGACGGTCTCGAACGCACGCCAGTGTGCATTGTTCTTCACCATCGTGGCGGCGAGCGCGTACTTGAACGCATCGCGATCTTCGATAGGGATGTGCTGCAACGCCTCCATGGCATCGAGGTTCTCGGTGAGGCTGACAGGCAGCCCCGCGTTTCGAAGCTCGACGACGAAGCCGGCCAGCAGATCAAGCATGAGGTGGGGCGCCGGCTACTTGTCGATCGACAGCTCTTTGGCTGCCTTCGCGATGTCGGTCTGGTACTTGAGCAGGATGTGGAGCGTGTCCTTCGCCTGCTGTGCTTCGATGTTCTCGATGCCCAGCAGCACCAGGGTGCGTGCCCAGTCGATGGTCTCACTGACCGAGGGCGACTTCTTCAGGTCGAGCTGGCGAATACTGCGCACGATGCGAGCAATCTGGTCGGCAAGATTCTCGGACACACCCGGAACCTTGGTGAGCACGATCGCCTTCTCGCGGTCCATGTCGGGATAGTCGACGTGGAGGAACAGGCAGCGGCGCTTCAGCGCCTCGCTGAGCTCACGAGTGTTGTTGGATGTGAGGAACACCAACGGGATCTGCTTGGCGGTAATGGTGCCCAGCTCGGGGATGGAGACCTGATACTCGGAGAGAATCTCCAGCAGCAGTGCTTCCGTCTCCACCTCCACGCGGTCGACTTCGTCGATCAGCAGCACCACCGGGTCCTCGGCGGTGATGGCCTCCAGCAACGGACGGGTGAGCAAAAAGTCGGGCCCGAAGATGTCGTCGTGAATGTCGTTCCACGAGTCACTATTGCTGTCGGCCTGAATGCGCAGCAGTTGCTTCTTGTAGTTCCACTCGTAGAGCGCTTTGCTCTCGTCGAGGCCCTCGTAGCACTGCAGGCGGATCAGCCGCGAGCCGGTCATGTCGGCGATGCTCTTTGCCAGCTGGGTCTTGCCGGTACCGGCAGGGCCTTCCACCAACACAGGCTTGCCAAGGCGGTCGGCTAGGAATGCGACGCCGGCAATGCCGTCGTCGGCCAGGTAGTTGACGCTCTTGAGACCATCTCGGACCTCTTGAACGCTCTCGAAACGATGAGCCATGCCACCAGCTTACTTTCGACCTTGACCGGCCGGTCAATCAGAGGACGAAGTCATGGTGTGACGCTTCGCGCCCACGCTGCGCGTGGTCTAGTCTGCGACTCCAAAAGGAATGACTCGGTGCTCCATGAATGACTCGATGCTCCATGAATGACTCGATGCTCGCCGACGCAGCCGGTTCCTTTCTCTCGGCTATCAGCGAACTGCTGGCGGCGCTCAGCGGCAAGCCCGCGAGCAATTTCCTGGCCGATGCCGCCAACGAGGCATCGAACATCGTCGGCGGTGTGATTTTCGCTGACGATCGCATCACCGACGGCGAACTCGACGCGTACCTTGACACGATCGGCCCACTGATGGACCCACCATTGGCCGTGTCGACTCTCGCTGCGCGGCAGTTGCAGCTCTTCGTCGGGATGACGGGCAAGTTGTCGGCGCCCAGCGTGCTGTTCGATCTGCTGGCGCGTTCCGACGCGCAGCACGGCACTCAGCGCAGCCATGTGTACTACGAGTTGGCGCTGCGCTTGGCGCACGTCGGTGCCGCGCTCGATCTCGTCCCGTCGTCCTCCGAGCTGACGGTGATCGACGGTTTCCGAACAGCGCTGCTGCGTCACCTCGACGCCCTCGGAGTGCCTCGCCCCGGTCAGCCGCCGCCAAGGCCCGCGCCGGCAACGCCAACACCAGCTGCGCCCGATTCCTCGAGTCCCGCGACGTCGGCACCCGTACATGCGGAACCTGTCGCACCAGTTGCGCCCACCCGATCGCTGACGGAACTATTGGCCGAGCTCGACCAACTTGTCGGACTGGCCAACGTGAAGGCAGAAGTTCGTCGGCTCGGCAGCCTGTTGCAAGTGCAACAACTTCGTGCCGAACGCAAAATGCCCGTCATCGAGACCAGCCATCACCTCGTGTTCACCGGCAACCCCGGCACCGGCAAGACGACGGTGGCGCGGCTGCTCTCGCAGATCTATCACGCGGTTGGCGTCGTCACGAAAGGCCACTTGGTGGAGACCGATCGCAGCAAACTGGTCGCTGGCTTCGTCGGCCAGACCGCGCTCAAGACGCAAACGGCGCTGGAATCCGCGCTCGGTGGAATGCTGCTGATCGATGAGGCCTACGCGCTGGCCCGCGGCGGCGAGAACGACTTCGGTTTGGAAGCCATCGACACGTTGGTGAAGTTCATGGAAGACCACCGTGACGACATTGCCGTTGTTGCCGCCGGCTACCCCGCGGAGATGACCGACTTCATTGACAGCAACCCCGGCCTGACGAGCCGCTTCACGCGCACCATCAACTTCCCGGATTACACCGAGGACGAGCTAGTACGCATATTTCTTCAACTGGGCGACCGGAACCGATACCACCTCAGCGACGACGCATTGCTGCGCGTTCGGCACTTCATTGCAGCCGAGCCGCGTACCAGCGGATTCGGCAATGCGCGCTACGTGCGCAACCTGTTCGAAACTGCGATTGCCCATCAAGCAGTCCGTCTTGCGCCGCTCAGCGACCCCAGTGACGAGCAGCTCACCACGCTCACCGCTGACGACATCGCCCCCGTCGACGCGTAGCCCTGAGGTACCCTCTCGCACATGGTTCCCGTCATTGTCGGCCTCGTCATCCTTGCCGCAGGCGCAGTGGCCTTGCTGGCTCGCGGACGTCGGCGCAGCCTTCCGCGCAAGGTCGCGATCGACCCGTTCACGCTCAGCGAGCCATGGCGGCGCCATGTTGCGGCTGCGCAGGCCGCGCAGCGGCGCTACCGCGAGATCGCCCGTGCCGCTCCCGACGGCCCGCTGCGCGACCGTCTCCACGACATCGACACACAGGTTGACCACGCAGTGCAGGAATGCTTCGGCATCGCCCGCCGCGGCGACGACCTCGACGATGCGCTCTCCCGATTCGACACGGGGTCACTCAGCAGACAGTTGGATCATGCGACCGACGAGCCGACACGGGCCTCGGTGGAATCGCAGCTGGCATCCGCAGCCCGCATTCGCACGACCCGCAACGACACCGACTCCCGGCTGCGACTGCTCACTACTCGCATGGGCGAGCTGGTCGCGCAGGCGGCCGAGGTCAGCGTGGGCACCGATACCACCGACGAGTTGGGCACCGGCGTGGACGATGTCGTGACCCAACTGGAAGCGCTGCGACTCGCCGTCAACGACGTCAATAGCGTCGACCTGATCGACCGCGACCTGATCCACCGCAGCGATGACGACCGCGACGACAACGACCCGGGCCGGCCCGCAACTTCGCCGTGAGCAGCCTGCTGAAGTCAAATCTCGCGGTGGCCTCCGGCACTGCGATGTCGCGGGTCAGTGGACTGCTGCGGGTGATGGCATTCGGGTACGTGCTTGGCCGCTCATCCCTCACTGACGCATACAACCAGGCCAACTCCAGCCCGAACCTCGTCTACGAGCTGGTCATTGGTGGCGTGCTCTCCTCCACCCTCGTGCCGCTGTTCACCCGCTTGCATCACGACAAGGACGCCGACGGCGAGAAGGCCGTCCGTTCGGTGGCCTTGGCCGCCCTCGCCATCCTCACCGCCCTTGCCGTTGTCGCCGCTCCGCTGATCTTTCGCCTCTACACCGCCACCACTTCCCCGGACGTCGACCAGGCCACTTATCAGAAGGTCGGCTCGCTCCTGGCGGCGTTCTTCCTCTTGCAGATCTTCTTCTACGGTGTCAACGCCATTGCCGGCGCGCAATTGCAAGCGCGCGGACGCTTCTTTGCTGCCGCGTGGGCGCCGGCACTCTCCAACCTGGTGATCATCGCGACGTTGCTGTACGTGCCACACACGGTCAGCAACGGCACGGCAACGCTGGCCGAGGTGCTGGAGAACACAGCGCTGCGCTGGACGCTCGGGCTGGGTGCCACCCTGGGAATTGCGATGATGGCGATCGCTCTCATCCCCTCGCTCGCGCGAGCGAATGTGCCCTTTGGTTTCAATGCCGACCTCCGCCATCCAGCCGTCGGCCAGCTACGACGAGTCGGCGGCTGGGCACTCGGCTACGTGATCGCCAACCAGGTCGCCATTCTGGTGGTGCAGAATCTGCTGTTTCGCTCCGGCGCTGGCAACCAGACGTCGTACGTCAACGGCTTCACCTTCTTCGTGCTTCCCCACGGTCTGCTCGCCGTCTCCATCGCCACCACGTTCCTGCCGGAGATGACTCGCGCCATTGCAGATCGAGACCGGCAACGGCTGGTCGAACGCACCAGCCTTGGTATTCGATTGGTGGCGCTGCTCACCATTCCCGCCGGCTTCGGGCTCTTTGTTCTGCGCCGCGCCATCACCGGCGTGGCGTTGGAGCACGGCGAGTGCGATGCCGCGTGCGCGCTGACTGCCAGCCGCGCCCTGGGCGGCTTCGCCCTCGGCCTCGGTGCCTTCTCGATCTATCTCTTCGCACTGAAACCCTTCTACGCGCACCGCGATACACGTACACCGTTCGTGCTCAACCTCGGTCAGAACCTGGCCAACATCGTGCTCGCCATCGTGCTGTACCGGCAGTTCGGAATGATCGGCATCGCCGCCGCCTTCGCGATCGCCTATGTGCTTGCGGCGCTGTTGTCGCTGCAGGTGTTGTCGTACAAAATTCGAGGATTCGAACTGCAACCGGTGCGCACCACCATCTACCGGGTGGTGCTCGCGTCGGTGATCATGGCCGAGGCCGTGTGGGCGGTTGCTCGCCTTGTGGGCGGCAATACCGGCTTGCAGTCGGTGCTGCGGATTGCGGTGGCTGGAACGGTCGGCGTCGGGGTCTACGTCGCCATGTTGCTGCTGCTGCGAGTACCGGAACTGGATGCGCTGATAGCAAAGTTGGGGCGGCCACGGCGCCACGCCGCCGCGCAGTAAGCTGCCGGCATGATTCAGCTGTTCAAGAAGTGGTGGAAGTATCTCGGCGCGAAGTTCAACAGTGACTTCGACAAGAACGCGGACCCGGCTGTCCAACTCGAGCAGGCCCTGCGCGAGGCGCAAGACCAGCATCGTCGTCTCAAGGAACAGGCGGCCAACGTCATCGCTGGCCAGAAGCAGGCCGAACTGCGCCTCAACGCCAAGATGACCGAGCTGGAGAAACTGAACGCGACTGCACGCCAAGCGCTGATCATGGCCTCCGATGCGCAGAAAGGTGGCGACGTTGGCAAGGCGACGCAATACAACAGCGCCGCCGAAGGCATCGCCAACCAGTTGATCCATGTGGAGAAGGACATCGAGGGCCTGAAGGTGATGGTGGTGGAGTCCACACAGGCCTCCGACCAGGCAAAGGCTGCCGTTCAGCAGAACGGTCGCCTGTTGCAGCAGAAGTTGGCCGAGAAGCAGAAACTGCTCTCCCAGCTCGACCAGGCCAAGATGCAAGAGCAGATGAACTCGGCCATGGCCCAGCTGCAGGAAACCGTCGGCGACGACGTTCCCACGCTCAGCGAGGTCCAGCAGAAAATTGAAGCGCGCTACACAAAGGCAAAGGCGCACAGCGAGCTCGCCGAGACCACCGTGGAGAGCAGCATTCTGGAGATCGAGCACGCCACGGCCAACGTGGAAGCACAGAGCCGGCTCAGCCAGCTGCGTGCTGAACTCGGTCTCGATGCTGCAGCGCCTGCGGCGACGGCCGCGCCTGCTGTCGAACTGAACACACAGCAGCCCAAGCCCGCCGAAGGCTGAGCCGCTAGACCAGCACTAGTAGGTCGTCGCGGTGGATGGCTGCGTGCGCCACGTGCGCAGGTAGATCGGTGGTGCGTTTGCCGCGCACCGAGCGCAAGACATCGGCGTCGCACAGGGCAATGCCGCGTGCAACCGTGATACCTGCGGCGTCGCGCACGTCGACAACATCTCCTTCGCCGAACTCACCGACAACTTCCACGATGCCCGCCGGCAGCAATGACGTGCCGCGCTCCAGCAACGCCCGGCGGGCGCCGTCGTCGATGACGAGCGCACCCTCGACATTGGTGGCGAAACCAATCCACAGCTTGCGGGCGGGAAGGCTGCGGCTACTGGCCAGGAAAGTGGTACCCACGGGAACGCCGTTGGCGGCATCGATCAACACATTGGGATGGTCGGCCTTGGCGATCACTGCGCGCACCCCTGACCAGGAGGCCATCCGCGCGGCCGACAACTTCGATGCCATTCCACCACTGCCGCGGTTGCTGCCCGACGCGGTTGCAGCGACCGACAGCAGTGGGTCGTCGGCAGCGACGACTTCCACCAGTCGAGCCGTGGGGTCGGTTCGCGGGTCGGCGGTATACAGGCCGGGGGTATCGGTCAGCAGGACCAGTACATCCGCGTTGACATTGTGCGCGACCAAAGCTGCGATGCGATCGTTGTCGCCGTAGCGAATCTCGTCGCTGGCCAGCGCATCATTTTCGTTGATGATCGGTATGCAACCCAGCTCCAGCAGGCGGCCCAGCGTCTGGCGGGCGTGTAGGTACTGGCGACGGTCGACAAAGTCGTGCGGCACCAGCAGCACCTGCGCAGCCACTAGTGAGTAGCGGCCCAGCGAACGGTTGTAGTGCTCCATCAGCCGGCTCTGTCCGGCCGCAGAAATGGCCTGCAGCGTGATCACGTCAGTGGGACGCGCCCGAAGCCCGAGGGCGGCAACGCCAGCCGACACCGCCCCCGAGCTGACCAGGATGACCTCGTGGCCCGCTGCCCGCAGCACTGCCAGCTGGTCGCACACCGTGTCGATGATGGCGACGTCGATCACGCCGAGCTGGTCGGTGAGCGAGGAGGTGCCAATCTTGGCAACGACTCGCACGGTCACACTTCCTCTTGATACTCGAAGCTGAACTTGGCGATCCAGATGATGTCACCGTCGGAGGCACCAGCGCGTGTGAGTAGGCGAGGCACGCCAATTCGCTTCAGTTGATGATCGATGTATGACAACGCTTCGGGGGTGGTGACATCGTTGAGTGCGACCAGACGCTCGACCTGACGGCCGATGAGGCGGAACTCGTTGTCGCCGAGACGCTCGACGCGAGCCCCGTCGGCATTGGGCCGGATGATCACGATGCCCTCGGTCTCGGGCTGCTCGGCGCGAGCGCCGTGCACCAGTGCGGCCAACCTGCCGACCAGCTCGCGAATGCCCTGATTGGTGATGGCCGAGATTTCCTCGCCATCCCAGTCGTAGACGGCCGAA
>Ga0105044_10004156_pt1 | contig 19870 bp, 16 predicted proteins | sample MAT01_FD_78092 | JGI IMG/M metagenome (GOLD analysis project Ga0105044, IMG submission 78092) | Freshwater microbial communities from Lake Fryxell liftoff mats and glacier meltwater in Antarctica - MAT-01 | ecosystem: Environmental > Aquatic > Freshwater > Ice > Liftoff microbial mat | place...
ACCGCCCCGAGAACCGCGTCGACGCCCGGCAGGACATCCGGCGTGAGGACCGCGGCCCCGAACGCGCCGAGTTCCGGCCGGACTCGAGGCCCGATTCCCGGCCCGATTCCCGGCCCGATGCCCGATTCGACTCCACGCTGGATTCGAGGACCGACACCCAACCCGATTTTCAGCCCGAGTTCCGCTCGAACTATCGCGCCGAATATGCCCCGGATCAGACCCGGCAGAATGTTCAGCCGACAAGGTCCGATGAGGTGATCGATCTGTCGAGCGACGAAGAACTGGGGCTGGTCGAGACGCCCGAAGCCTCTCTCAGGTCCAAAGCCTCCCCTCGGTCCGAAGCGCCCCGCCGTGAGGCCGCGCCGCGCCGTGCCAGACCTGACGCCGGTTCCGAAGCCGGACCAGAGGCCCAACCTGACGCCCAGCCAGAAGCCAAAGCTGCCCCTGCCGCCGATCCCGAGACGCCGCCAGCGGTCGAAGCCGCCAAACCGGCCCGTGCTGCCAGCACCCGCCGGCCACGCAGCCCGAAACCTGCAGCGACCGACGCAGCGGACGACAAACCGGCCAAAACCCCGCGCGAAGCTGCCAAATAAGGGTCAGCCCAAGCCTCGCGCCAGGACGCAGAACGCCTCCAGCGGCACCTCTTCGGCGCGCTGCGTTGGTGCGATCCCGGCAGCAAGCAAACGGTCCTCGATGTCGGGAGCCAGGCCTTTCAGGCTTGACCGCAGCATCTTGCGCCGCTGATTGAAGGCCATCGCGGTGACCCGGCCCAGCACTGCCGCGTCGGCCGGATACCGCGGCGCTGCCAGCGCGGCCAGATGCACGACAGCCGAATGCACCTTGGGGGCCGGGGTGAACGCCTCGGGCGGCAGGGTCATCACGATCCGCGCCTCGGTACGCCACTGCGCCAGCAACGCCAGCCGCCCATAGTGCTCGCCCCCCGGCTTCGCGACGATCCGCTCGGCCACTTCGCGCTGAAACATCAGGGTCAGACTCTTCCAGACCGGCGGCCAAACCACCGGATTCAGCCAGCGGACCAGCAGTTCGGTGCCGATGTTGTAGGGCAGATTGGCCACCACCCGGACGGGCGCCACCAGCCCCGCCAGCGCATCGACCGCGAGGGCATCGGCATTGATCACCGCAAGCCGCCCCGGATAGACTGCCGCAATCTCGGCCAGCGCGGCCAAGCAGCGCGGGTCCTTCTCGACCGCCACGACCCGGCGCGCGCCCTCGGCCAACAGGCCCCGCGTCAAACCGCCCGGTCCGGGTCCGACCTCCAGCACGTCGCACGCCGACAGATTGCCGGCGAGCCGCGCAATCTTGGCGGTCAGATTCAGATCCAGCAGAAAGTTCTGTCCCAACTGCCGTTTGGCCACCAGGTCGTGCGCCCGGATCACCTCGCGCAGCGGCGGCAAGCCGTCAATCGTGCCCAAACCGCGACCTGCCCTTCGCCATCTTCCAGGCCAGACGCAACGCCGCCACCAGACTGTCGGGCCGCGCCACGCCGTGACCTGCGATGTCAAAGGCGGTGCCATGGTCGGGCGAGGTGCGCACGAAGGGCAATCCCAGCGTGACATTTACCCCGCCATCGAAATCCAGCGTCTTGATCGGGATCAGCGCCTGATCGTGATACATGCATACCGCCGCGTCATACCCCGCGCGGGCTGCGGGATGAAACATCGTGTCGGCAGCCAGCGGGCCTGCCAAGGCCATCCCCTCGGCGCGCAACCGCGCGATCACCGGTGCGATGATCCGGGCTTCTTCGGTGCCCAGCATCCCGCTTTCGCCGGCGTGGGGGTTCAACCCCGCCACCGCCAACCGCGGAGCGGCGATGCCGAAATCGCGGATCAGCCCGGCATGGGTCAGGCGGATCACCTGCTCGAGCAAACCTGCGGTCAGCCGGTCCGGCACGTCTCGCAGCGGAATGTGAACCGTCGCAGGCACCACGCGCAGGGCATCGCAGGCCAGCAGCATCACCACGGGCACATCCCCCGCCAGATGCGCCAGAAACTCGGTATGGCCGGGAAAGCCGAAGCCGGCACCCGACCGCAACGCCTGCTTGTGAATGGGCGCCGTGCACAGCGCCGCTGCCTCACCGGCTTGCACAAGCTGCACGGCGCGGCGGATCACCGCGATCACCGACGCAGCATTGGCGGGTTCGGGATCGCCCGCGCGCTGCGGCGCAGGGAAGCGGTGCGGCAGCACGGGCAGGCGGGTCGCGGGCACCGCACCCGCCTGATCGGGCCGCTCGATCAGGTCAAACGCCGTTCCGGCCGGCAGGTGTGCCGGATCGCCGATCCAGAAGAACGGCACACCGTTTCCCAGGCGCGCCCGGGCCAGAGGGGCAAGTTCGGGTCCGATGCCGGCCGGCTCGCCACAGGTCAGCGCAAGGGGCGGCAGATCGTTCAAGGTTCGCGGATGATGGCTTCGGCCCGCAGTTCGGACAGAAAGAGTTGGGCCTGCCCCGCCAGCCGCTGGTTGGTCAGCAGAACGCGCACTTCGGACCGCGACGGCGGCACTTCGCTGGCCGGGGTCCGGCTGCACAGCATCAGGAACACCCGCCAGCCGCCGCGGGTCAACTGGGTCGAGGATTCCCCGGCATCAAGCCCGGCCAGAACCGCGGCAATGTCGCGGGGCACCTGCGCCTCCGGCAGGCTGTCGCGGGTCAGCCGGTCGGCGGGCAGGCCTCTGGCTGCGGCGTAAAGGTCGTCGCAACTGTCGCTGTCGGCACGCAGCCGCGCAGTTTCGGTGGCAGTTCCGGGGCCTTCGGGCAACAGGAACTGCGCATACTCCAGCGTCATCGTGCTGGACGCTTCGCCGGCCTCCTGCCCGATATCACGCAAGAAGTACAAGACCACCGCCCCCGGCACCCGGAAGGGTTCACTGATCGTGCCGGTCTTCATCGCCCGCAGTTCGGCCCCGACATCGGCGGGCAGCGCATCGACCAACTGCCACTCCAGCCGCCCGCCGGTCAGCGCGGTGGCGGATTTGGAATGGCGCCGGGCCGCGTTGACGAAACCCGCCTCGGTCCGGATGTCCCGCGACAGGCGGGTGGCCAGGGCAAGGGCATCTTCGCCGCCCGCCCCGCCGGCATTGGTCGGCAGCACGATTTCGGACAAGAGCACCCGAACCGGGCCACCCGCTGCCGCACCCTCGGCGATCGCGCGGTCGATCTCGTGCTCGCTGATCTGGGTGGCGGGGCCGTACTTCGCCCGTACCAACTCGCGCCAGCCCAGACCGGCCTCGACGAAATCGCGAAACGCCTGCGCCTCGACCCCGTTCTGACCCAGGGCAATGATGAACTGTTCCGCTGTCAGATTGGCGCGCGAGGCGAACTCGGTCATCCCGCCCTGCACATCTTCGAGTGTCAGCTTCAACCCGGCCAACCTGACCGCCCCGAGCTGCAACCGCTCGTCGATCAGGCCGTCCAGCGCCACCTTCGGCAGGTCGCCGGGCTGGCGGAGCAGTTGCAGGAACAGGATGCGCTGGTTCAACTCGTACCGCGTGATGGCGCGGTCATTGACGATCATCACCGACGAGAACAGGTCTTGCGTCCAGGCTCCCGATCCGCCCGCCAGAAGCAGCACGCCAGCCGCCAGCCACAGCCTTACCCCAGCCCAAACTCCCTGAAATCGTATCGTCATCCGCGTCGCATCCTACCGTCTGCACGCGCGGGCCGGACCCGCCTGCGTGCCGCTTATCCCCAGAAACTCGACCGAAACGCCGAAATCCGTGGTCGGTTGCACACTAGTCGAGGATGTGTAGCGACGCGAGAGCGAAAGATTGAGGTCGATGCATTCGGTGCGGAAATTGACCCCCACCCCGGCGCGCGTCGCCCGACCGGCGATCAGATCAAAGCGGCTCGACAGGTTGGCCGACCAGTCTGACTTCAGATCATAGCGGGCGTCGAGCACCAGTTCCTGCGTCGCGTCGGGGCGATTTTCGGCCAGATCGGCCACGACAAAGACATAGCCCGCCGCTACGGCATAGCGGTCCCGGTTGAAGTCCAGCCGCAATTCGCCTTTGGTCACGGTCAGGTCGTTGTCGAGAAGTGCCCGGTTGGTCAACGCGAACCCGTCGGCCTGCAGTTGCATCGCCAGCAGCCAGTCCGAGGCGACCCCCCCCAGACCCGAGGCCGGCCCGAACTGCCCGGCATCCCTTTCCCGCCGCAACACGCGGCCGGCCGTGACCCCGAGCGTCCAGCCGGACGGCGCGATGCGCTGGTAACTGACGCCCAGATTGAGCCGGGGTCCGCGCTCCACGGCGTCTGCGCCGGCAAACCGCCGCAGGGAAAACAGGTTGCCCTCGTCGAACTCGACCAGGGCGGAATCCTCGTTGGGGATGCCGTCGGCGGGGCTGCGCGGCGCATAGACCAGTTGCAGCACGGGCTCGATCAGGTGCGAGCTGCCGTCCGCCCCCGGCTTCACCCACGGCCAGCGCAACTCGACCGCGACCGCGCCGTGGCTGCGCTGCGTGGTTCCGGAAAACGCATCATCCTGGTCGATCCGGTAGATGTCGGCCGTCGCCTCGGCCAACGCGGCAATCTGCACGCCGAACGGGCCGGTCCAGTCCCGCCGCCAGTCGCCCCGAACCGAGGCGCGCGCCAGATCGCGGCCGTCGGCATTGCCGTCACTGTCGAGGTCCTGTCCGCTGGTCGAACGGCGATAGTGACTGTGGGTCTGAAAGCGGAACCCGGCAGCGCCGCCGAGAATCGTCGGGGCCAGCCGCTGTTCATAGGTGACATCGCCCACCACCGATGGCATCGTCTGATTGCTTTCGCCGTCGCGCAGGGTCTGGAACCCGATCAGTGCCGCCGAAACATGGCTGTCGCGGCGGGTGCGGGTGATCTCGATCCGGCTTTCGAGGCGGTCGGTCGCGGAAATCCCGTAGTCCTGCAGATAACCGCGATCGCTGACCGCGATCCCGTCAAAGCGCAGGGTAAAATCCCGCGGCAGATCGAAGGCCCCGATCAGCGACAGATAGCCGCGCAGACCGTCCGGCTGCAGGTCGTCGCGCGACAGGGCGGTGGTGACGGTCACGTCGCCGGTGCGAAAGGCCTGGCGATAGCGCAGTTCCAGACTGCCGCCGCCTTGGGTGGTCAGATAGGGCGTCACCAGCAGATCGCGGTGATCGCCGATCCTGATGAAGTAGGGCACCTTGACGCCGCCGCCGAGCCCCGAGGTGCTGCGCAAGCTGGGCAGCAGAAAGCCGGTGGCGCGGGTCAGGCTGGGGTCAGGGATGCGCAGGCGCGGAATGTAGAACACCGGCACGCCCCCAAGCCGGAACTGGGCGCGTTCAAAGTAGATTTGCCGCGTCACCTGATCGTGCACCACCCGGCGGGCGCGGATCTCCCACAGCGGCGTCGGGTTGGCGGCGCAGATCTTGCAAGACGAGGCCACGACCTGATTCAACGCGGTGTAGCGCCCGCCGACCCGCACCAGTTCGGCCGCCGCAAGCTGCAACTGCCGGTCCAGCACCAGCCGGGCCGAGGTCAGGATGCCTTCGGTCAGATCGGCCGACAGCGTGGCTTGCTCGGCGGTGATGAAATCTCCGTTCGGGTCGCTGATCCGGATCGGGCCGGAAATGGTCAGCCGGTCGGCCTGCCGGTCAAAGACGATGCCCGACGCCTGCAGGGTGGTGCCCTGATAGAACACCTCGACGTTGCCGCGCGCCTCGAGCACGTCATTGCCGAGGATCGCCAGACTATCGGCGATAAGGGTGGCACGGTCCTGTGCCAGCCCGGGACCTGCTGCCAGCACCGAGCATGTCAGCACCGAGCATGTCAGCACAACGAGCACGGTCAGGACGCGTCCGATGGCCCGAAGGTGCTGCATCAGCCATCCTCCACATGCAGCAACAGGCCAAGCGCCAGCATCGCCGCAGCGACCGGCGGAGCCCAGGCGGCGACCAGGATCGGGATCTGCCCGTTGTCGCCCAGAACCTGCCCGAAATTGCGCAGGAAGAACACGGCAAACCCGCCCAGCATTGCCATCAGCACCAGCACCCCGGTTCCGGCCATCCGGGCGTGCCGCATGGTGAATCCTGCCGCAATCAGCACCATCGCGACAAACAGCAGCGGCAGGGCCAGTTCCATCTGCAGCCACACCCGGTGCGAAACGGCCGAAAAGCCGGCCCTTTCAAGCCCTGCGATATACGAGGGCAAATCCCAGATGCCGATGGCCGAGGGCGTGCCGAACCCGTCGCGGATCTTGTCACGGGTCAGGTCGGTGGGCACCCGGGCGGCAGCAACTTCCGTGGCCTGCTGTTCGGGATTTCCCGCTTCGAGCGGCCACAGCTTGGCCCCGTCCAGCACCCAGGCCCCGGCACCCAGCCGGGCTGTGTCAGCCTCGATCCGGCCCAGTGGCGTGCCATCGGCCCGGAACGTCAGAAAGGTCACGTCATACAGCTCGGTCCCGTCCAGGTTGGCCCGCTCGGCCTGAATCACGGTTTGCCCCGCGTCGCTGCCCTGACGCAGCCACAGCCCCGCTTCCGACACCGACAGCACCGAGTTGTCCCTCGCATGACCCGATGACAGCACATCGTATTCGCGCGAGGTTGCCGCGACAATCGGGTTCATCACGGTGATAGCCAGCCCGCCGATCAGCAGCGCCGTGACGACCGGAGCAACCAGAAATCCCAGCCCCGAACGACCTGACGCGCGCACCACAACCAGTTCGGACGACCGCGTCAGGCCGACGAACAGCCCGATGGCCGAGAAGAGCAGGATCAGCGGCAGAATGCGGTAAAGGTCGGCAGGCACATTCATTGCCGCCAGAATCGCGGCTTCGCGGATCGAAATGCCCGGGTCGGAAAACCGGCGCAACTGGTCGATGATGTCGATGGTCAGCATGATGGCGAGGAAGGCTCCGAACACCTGTGCGAACAGCAGCACGAACCGCCGCGCGATGTACAGGCTCAGCGTCATGCGGCCATCTCGCGTGCCCGGCCTGGCCTGCGCGGACGCTGCGACCATGCCAGCGTGGTCAAGCCGATCGCCAGCCCCGCCGCCGGTGGCACATAACCGAACGCCCAGCCCCCCGGCACCCGCAGCGTCAGATTGGTGGCAACGGTGGTCAGCGCCTGCACGACGATCAGGAGCCCGATGGCCACGCCGATCTGTCGCCACAACCCGAACCGGGTGAACGCGCCCAGCAACAGCGCGGCAAAGCCGATCAGCGGCGCGGACATCGCGGTCAACGGCTCGGCAATGCGGCTGTGGCCTTCCAGCCGCAGCGTGGCGGCATCGTCGCCGGTTTCGGCGATGATCCCGGGGGTGGGCCAGAACAGATCGGCCGTGGCAAGCTCTTCCATCTGCCGGCCGGGCCGCTGCGGTCCGGCAATCAGCGCCCCGAGGTCAAAGGTGAAATCGGCAAACCGTGTCACCGCCAGCCGCCGGCTCTTCCGGTCCAGCGTCTGCATCATGCCATCGACCATGATCAGTTGCGGCCCCGCCGGTCCCCGCGCGAACAGGGCGCGCCGCGCGGTGTAGGTCAGCCGTTCTTCCGGGCTGCGGTCATCGGTCAGGAACAGATCCAGCAACTCGCCGGTGGCCGAGATCTCGCGCAGGTACAGTGTCACTCCGCGCGACGGATGGGAGAACTGGCCGGGTGTCAGATACCGCGCCGTCACGTCCTCCGAGATCTCGGCCTGCCGGTTCACAATGGCCGACCGGCTGGCGGGCACCAGCACGTTCACCAGCACCAGCATCATCGCCAGCAGGATCACTCCGAACAGCATCACCGGACGCGCCAGCCGAAACCCGGAAAACCCGGTGGCCTGCATGACCACCATCTCGCTTTCCTGCATCAGGCGGTTGGTGACCACGATCGTCGCCGCAAAGGCCGCGACAGGCAGGACCAGCCGGATCACATTGGGCAGGGACAACAGCGAGAACTCGACAAAGACCAGCGCCGTCTGCCCGTCGCCGATCAGTTGGTCGAACAGGCCAACCGCCCGGTTGATCCAGTAGACCGCCACCAGCACCAGAGCAAAAAAGCCGAATGTGCCCAGAAGCAGCGACAAAAGATATCGGTCGAACTTCGACACGCCCCGGCCCCTCTGCGCCCCGTTCCAGCGCGGGACGCTCCTTTGGGCGACGCTACCGGAATTCCGCGTCCTGGAAAACTCATATCTGGCCAATCGGCCGCGACCGGGCTAGCCTTGCGCGATCCGCCGCCATACCCCTTGCGCCAATGCTTGCGCGCGGTCTGCCCCGGCCCACCAGATTTGGAGTCCTCATGTCGTGTCCCCTGCCAATCCAGTTCCAGACGACCGACCTTGACAGTCTGGCGGGCCAGAGCGGGCGCATCGCCCTGCTGGTTGACGAGGCCCGCCCCACAAGTCCTGCCGCCCGTCGTCTGGACCGGCTGACCAAGGGGGCGCTCGCGCGGTTTCTTGCGTCCGAGGCCTATGCCAAACTGAAACCCGGCGAGGCGCAGGATCTCGCCTTCCCCGCCGGCCTCGCGGCCGATGCGCTGCAAGTGATCCGCCTGCCGCGCAAGGCCGACATCGCGGCAGCCCGAAAGGCAGGTGCTGCGGTCGGGCGCAGCCTGACGCCGCAGCCGACAGTCGTTCTGGTCGGGACGCATCCGCGGGCCGCCGACGTGGCCTTCGGACTGGCGATGCGGGCCTATGACTTCACCCCCCACAAGACCGCCGAGGCGAAGGTGCCCGGCCCGGTCACCCTGATGGTGGCCAACCCAGAGGCGGTGGCGGCGGCAGCATCCCCCGGTGCCGCTGTGGCCGAAGGGGTGTTCTTTACCCGCGATCTGGTGAACGAACCTGCCAACGTGCTGACGACCAACGACTTTGCCGCAAGGCTCGCGGCGATGCAGGATCTCGGTCTCGATGTCGAGATCCTTGAGGAGGACGCGTTGCAGGCGCTCGGGATGGGGGCTTTGCTCGGGGTCGGGCAGGGGTCCGACAGCCCCACCAAGATCGTGGTCATGCAGTGGCATGGCGGGCCTGCGGGCGGGCCGCCCCTTGCGCTGATCGGCAAGGGCGTGGTGTTCGATACCGGCGGCATCTCGATCAAGCCGGCGGGCGGGATGGAAGAGATGACGATGGACATGGGCGGCGCTGCCGTGGTGGCCGGGGTGATGCGCACGTTGGCCCTGCGACGGGCCAAGGCGAATGTCGTTGGTCTGGTCGGTCTGGTCGAAAACATGCTCGACGGCCGGGCGCAGCGGCCGGGCGACGTGGTGCGCTCGATGAAGGGCGACACGATCGAGGTGATCAACACCGATGCCGAGGGTCGCCTGGTTCTGGCCGACGTGATGTGGTACGCGCAAGACCGCTTCAAACCGAGCGGCATGATTGATCTGGCCACGCTGACCGGTGCGATCATCGTGGCATTAGGGCATGAAAACACAGGTGTTTTCTCGAACGATGATGCGCTGTGCGCGGCGTTTCTTGCAGCGGCGGCAGCCGAAGGCGAGGGCGCATGGCGGATGCCGATGGGGCAGGCTTACGACGACCGGTTGAAGTCGCGGATTGCCGACATGATGAACGTCGGCGGCCGCGAAGGCGGGGCGATCACCGCGGCACAGTTTCTCAAACGGTTCGTCAGGGACGGGACGCCGTGGATTCATCTCGATATCGCCGGGACGGCGCTGGTCAAATCCGACCTGACCCTGTCACCAAAGGGGGCCACGGGCTGGGGGGTTATGGCGCTCGACCGGCTGATCCGTGACAAGTTCGAGGGCTAAGCCGTTGGGCATGGCCGTGTTTTACCATCTGACGCGCACCGGACCCGAAGCCACGCTGCAAACCTTGTTGCCACGCGCGCTGGAACGTGGATTGCGGGTGATGGTGCGCGGCACGGACCGCGCGGCGTTGGAGCGGCTGGACGCGCAATTGTGGCTGGAGCCGGCGGACGGTTTCCTGCCGCACGCGATGGACGGCGGGCCGTTCGATGCCGACCAGCCGGTGCTGCTGGGGCAGGGCGCGGTGGGCAACGGCGCGCAGGTTCTGGCCTTGCTCGACGGTGCCGGGGTGGACGCCGACGAAGCCCGCGGGCTGCAACGGGTCTGGGCGATCTTTGACGGCGGCGATCCGGCGGCCCTTGAACAGGCGCGCGGGCTGTGGCGTCACCTGATCGCGGCAGAGATTTCGGCGCAATACTGGTCCGAAGAAACCGGGCGCTGGCAGATGAAGCTCGAAAAGCTCAGCGGCTGAGGACCATGGTTCCCCGGTCGATCGCGACCCGGAACTGACCCAGATAATCCATGCCGAGCAATGAGATATCCATCCGTCCTTCGGTAACATAGGCTGGCATGTCATAGTCGGTGAATGGTCCGAGCGCCACGTCTGGCAAACGGATGCGCGCGGTGCGCACCACACCGTTCGCGGTCATCGCTGTGCCCATGTACGGCAGGCTGTCGGGGTCGATCCCAAGGCTTTCGGCATCCCGGCGCGACAGCACGATGTTGGTGGCACCCGTGTCGGCCATGAAATCGACATCACGGCCGTTGATCTGCAGGGTCAGGTAATAGTGCCCGTCCGGCGCGCGCGGTACCGTGACCTCGCCGGTTTCGCTGACCATTTGGCGCGGCAGGATCTGGCCTCGAAGGTCGGTCCAGAGCCCGTAGGCGGCCACGAAGCCGACAAAGATCATCCCCCAGGCCAGCGCGGTCCGCAGCGCGTGCCCCATCCGCCGGCGATACTCCACCAGCACCCAACCGCCAACCGCCGCCAGAAGGAGGGTCAGGTAAAGAAGGTTCATCAGGCTGCCGTTGTCCATCGCTGCACCATATGGGGCGTGCAGGGCGATTTGCAAAGGTCAGATCAGGCCGGTGCCCCGGATGCCGTCGATCACGAACTGAACCGACAGCGCCGCCAGCAACATCCCCAGAAGACGGGTGATCACGATGGTGCCGGTGCGTCCCAACACCCGTTCCAGCGGCGGGGCGGCGAGCAGGAACAGGAACGTCGCCAGCATCATCGCCACCATCAGCCCCAGAACCGCAAAGGTGACCGGCCAACTGCCGCCGCCCTCGCCGACCAGCAGAATCATCGAGGCAATCGCCCCGGGCCCCGCGATCAGCGGCGTCGCCAGCGGAAACACCGAAGGGTCGTGATCCAAGTCGGCGTGCTGACCTTCGCGCCGCTGGGTCCGGCGTTCGAACAGCATGTCAAGGGCGGTCAAAAACAACAGGATGCCCCCGGCGATGCGGAAGGCCGGCATGGAGATGCCGATGAAATTCAACACGGATTCGCCCAGAAGTCCGAACAATGTCAACAGGATGGTGGCAATGATGCAGGCCCGCAAGGCCATGCGCCGTCGCCGTGCCGGGTCCAAGCCGGTGGTCAGTGCGATGAACATCGGCACCAGACCGGGCGGGTCGATGACGACAAACAGCGTGGCAAAGGCAGTGATCAGGAAGCCGGGCTCCACGTCAGGCCGCCGCCTCCAGCTTTTCCTGCGCCGCCAGCCACATCGCCTCGGCCCGGTCGAGCGCGTCCATCACTTCGGCGTATTTCTTGTTCCAGGTGTCCAGCTCGCCCTTGCGGGCATCCTCGTAGAGCTGCGGGTCCGCGAGTTTTTTTGCCAGACGGTCGCGCATCTCGTTGATCTTGGCGAGGCGCTCTTCGGATTTCTTCACCTCGGATCGCAGGGCCAGAATCTCGTCTCGGCTTATCTTCTTAGGTTTGACAATGGGTTGTGCCGCGACCTTGATATCCTCATCGCCCGCCAGCAGTTGTTTGCGGTAGGTTTCCAGATCCTCGGTATAGGGCGTCACCGCCCCGCCCTTGACCAGCCACAGCCGGTCGGCCACCAGACCCAGCAGATGCATGTCGTGGCTGACAAGGATCACTGCGCCGGAATACTCGGTCAGCGCCTCGACCAGGGCCTCGCGGCTTTCCATGTCGAGGTGATTGGTCGGCTCGTCAAGGATCAGCAGATGCGGCGCGTCGATGGTGGCCAGCAAAAGCGACAGGCGGGCTTTCTGACCGCCCGACAGGCGACCGACAAGGGTTTCCGCCTGATCGGCCATCAGGCCGAACCCTGCCAGACGCGCCCGAAGCCGGGGCTGGCCTTCGGCGGGGCGCAGACGCTGCAGGTGCTGCAGCGGGGTTTCGTCGATGAACAATTCGTCCACCTGATGCTGCGCGAAATAGCCGATGCGCAGTTTGGAGGAGCGGACCATCTTGCCCTCCATCGTCAAAAGTTTCCCCGCCAACAGCTTGGAAAGCGTCGACTTTCCTTCGCCGTTACGGCCCAGAAGCGCGATGCGGTCGTCCAGGTCGATGCGCAGGGACAGCCGTTTCAGGATCGCCGGGCCGCCGTACCCCACCGCAGCGCCATCGAGGTTGATGATCGGGGGGGACAGTTCTTCGGGGGCGGGGAAGGTGAACACCACCTTTTTCGCATCCTCGGGGGCGGTGATCGTCGTCATCTTTTCCAGCATCTTGACGCGGGACTGCGCCTGCACCGCTTTGGATGCCTTGGCCTTGAAGCGGTCCACGAAAGACTGCAGATGCGCGCGCCGGGCCTCCTGTTTCTTGGCCTCGGCCTGCAGGACGGCGCGGCGCTCGGCGACCTGACGGGCGAACTGGTCGTAGGGGCCCGACCAGTAGGTCAGCTTTCTGGCATCGAGATGCAGGATGCCGGTCACGGCGCGGTTCAGCAACCCGCGGTCGTGGCTGATGATCAGCACCGTATGGGGATATCTTGTCAGATAGCTTTCCAGCCACAGCGCGCCTTCGAGGTCGAGATAGTTGGTCGGCTCGTCCAGCAGCAGATAATCGGGCTGCGCGAACAGGACCCCAGCCAATGCCACGCGCATCCGCCAGCCGCCGGAAAAGTCGGAGCAGGGCCGAAGCTGGGCTTCGGCGTCGAACCCCAGACCCTTGAGGATCGACGCGGCGCGCCCCTCGGCGGACCAGGCGTCGATGTCGGTCAGGCGCGCCTGAACTTCAGCGATCCGGTTGGGATCGCGGGCGGTCTCCGCCTCGGCAAGCAGGCTTGCGCGTTCGGTGTCGGCCTCGAGCACGGTTTGCAGCAGCGAGGTCGACGACGACGGCACCTCTTGCGCCACCCCGCCGATCCGGGCGCGGTTTGGCAACGAAATCTGGCCGCCTTCCAGCGCCAACTCGCCCCGGATCAGCCGGAACAGGGTGGTCTTGCCCGCACCGTTGCGCCCGACGAGGCCGACCTTGTGGCCCGTGGGAATCGTGGCCGAGGCCCGCTCGAACAGGGGGCGGCCTTCGACGGAATAGGTGATGTCCTCGATTTTCAGCATGGGGCAGGGAGTGCCCTATGGACGCTGGTTCGTCAACCGGAATGGGACCGGCGAGGGTGGGTCGCCTGGCAGATCAGGGCGGGTGCCGACGCTCCCTGCGGCCTGATCTGCCGACGACGGTCAGGGTGCGCTTCAACGCGACGACCACGGCTCCAACCCGCTGCCCCTCCAGGGTGAACGGCGGTTCGCCCGGGGTTTCGGGTTTGGCCGCAGCGGCCGCGAGCGGCGGTGCGTGCGGTCGCTAACGGCTTTCCAAGTCACCGGGAGCGTGTTAGCAGGCGGGCGAAATCCGGCATGGGCAGGGGCCCGTGCCGCTTCATCAGATGAGGACCACCATGGCCATCGAACGCACTTTGTCGATCATCAAACCCGACGCCACCCGGCGCAACCTGACCGGCAGGGTCAATGCCAAGTTCGAGGAAGCGGGCCTTCGGATCGTGGCGCAAAAGCGCATTCATCTGACGCCGGCGCAGGCCGGGACGTTCTATGCCGAGCATGCGGCGCGCGGGTTCTATGACGAGTTGTGCGCGTTCATGGCGTCGGAACCGGTGATCGTGCAGGTTCTGGAAGGCGAGAGCGCCATCCTGAAGAACCGCGAAGTGATGGGGGCGACCAATCCGGCCAATGCGGCGGACGGCACGATCCGCAAGGAGTTCGCCCTGTCGGTCGGCGAGAATTCGGTGCACGGGTCGGACAGCGAGACGGCAGCGGCACGCGAGATCAGCTTTTTCTTTTCGGGACTGGAACTGGTGGGCTGACGGCAGGCCGGGGTTTCACGGATCGGCGTCAGGGACGTGGGTCGATCACGCCGAACATGTCCAGGGCCGCTTCCAGATCGGAGCGGCCTTTTTCCTGGCTGGCGTTGTAGCTGGTCTTGAGGGCGTCGTAGCGCTGCCGCAGGGCCTTTTTCTCGTCGCCCTTGCAGTCGTTCCACGGGCGGCCTTGCAAACCCATCACCAGAACATAATAGCCGATGAAATGCGGCGCGGTGCCCGATTGCAAGAGACGCAGATAGCCGGCATCCGCCCCAAGGTCGCGCAGCGTCTGGGCGGTATGGATGCCCGCCCGCGCAAAAGCCGCGGCGCTGGCCGGGCCGAGGTTGGGGATCGTGGTGACCGGATCGGTCGCCGCAGTCGGTTCGTCCGGCTTTTCGGCGTCATGCATCGGGCTGCCCCTGTGGACGCGAGGTCCGTCTGACGGTCGGCCGGTCTGTCAGATCGCAGCCCAGTCGCGGATCACGGGCGTACTGGTCTGCTGCGGTTTGGGTTTGTCGGTCTGACCTTGTTGCGGCACGGGGGTAGCCGGGCTGCCCTGCTGGGCACCGGTGGTCGGGGTCGGGGTCATCTGCTGCTCCGGTTTCGTCTTGTTGTTTTGCCGTGTCGGGTTCTGCATCGTGGAGGTCCAGTCTGGGCGCGGTTTCGGGCCGCGACAAGACAAAAAGGTGACGATTTCGCGATACTTAGCCGAAGTGTTGGCGGGCTGCAACGCCGGGGCGATCAGCTTTCCGCGAGCGGGCCGTGGGCAGTGGGCCGGGGCCGGGCAGGACGGCACCCGACGATTCGGCACCGCGTCAGGCCGGATCGGACGACGAATGCACATTAATGCGGCAGTGTCGGTTCCAGGCGGCGGCCTTGCGGGCGGCATCGTCCCGGCAACCAGACCGTTTCACTGCCGCAGGACATGGAAGTATCACTCAAAAATTTCTGTGCGAGCCCAGCATGTTTGCGGAAATGGAAAACCGGTTCGAACATGCGCCGCGAGACGGCTTCCGGTTTGCCGCACGGGCTTTCGCTTGACGAGCACGGCATCCCGTCTAGGCTGCGACCGGATGAAATGAACCTGTACGGACATGACCTTGAACGATCTCAGCCTGACCCCCAACCTGCTTCAGAATGACGTTCTGCGTCATTTGACCTACACGCTCGGCAAGGATACCCCGAATGCCAGCCCCTATGACTGGCGCATGGCGCTGTCGTTTGCCATTCGCGACCGGATCGTGGGGCCATGGTTCGCCTCGACTCGGGCGACCTGGTCCGAAGGACACAAGCGGGTCTACTATCTGTCCATGGAGTTCCTGATCGGGCGCATCCTTGAGGATGCGACGGTCAATCTGGGTCTGCGCGACATGGCGCGCGAGGTGATGGCCGGGTTCGGGCAGGACTTCCGCGAGATCGTCGAGGGCGAGCCGGATGCCGCGTTGGGCAATGGCGGGCTGGGTCGGTTGGCGGCCTGTTTCATGGAGTCGATGGCGACGCTCGGCTGCCCGGCCTACGGCTACGGCATCCGCTATGAGCATGGGCTGTTTCGTCAGCGGTTCGAGGGCGGCCAACAGGCCGAAGCGCCCGAGGACTGGCTGCGCGAGCGCAATCCGTGGGAGTTCGACCGCCCCGAAAGCGCCTACACGATCGGGTTCAAGGGCAAGGTCGAAACCGTGGGCGGGCGCGAGGTCTGGACCCCCGGCGAGACGGTGATCGCTTCGGCGCATGACACGCCGGTGATCGGCTGGCAGGGCAAATGGGCGAATACCCTGCGGCTGTGGGGCGCGAAATCGACCGTGCAGTTCGACCTCGCGCGGTTCAATCGCGGGGATTATGCGGCAGCGGCAGAGCCCGAGGCCCTGGCGCGCACCTTGTCGCGCGTGCTCTATCCCGACGACACCACCTATCAGGGCAAGGAACTGCGGCTGAAGCAGGAGTTTTTCATGACATCGGCGGCGTTGCAGGACATTCTGCGCCGGTTCAGGGCCGCCTATTCCGATCTGACCAAACTGCCCGACCATGTCGCCATCCAGATGAACGACACCCATCCGGCGATTGCCGGGCCGGAGTTGATCCGGCTGTTGACCGATGAGCACGGGATGGAGTTTGACGCGGCCCTGACCACGGCGCGCGGCTGTCTGGGCTATACCAACCACACGTTGCTGCCCGAGGCGCTGGAACGTTGGGCGACCTTTACCTTTGGCACCGTGCTGCCACGGCACATGCAGATCGTGGAACGGATCGACGGCTGGCACCGCCGGACCTATCCGGCACGGCCGCATTACGTCGGCATCGTCAAGCATCACGAGGTTCGGATGGGCGAACTGGCCTTTGTGATGGCGCACAAGGTCAACGGCGTGTCGGGTCTGCATTCCGACCTGATCAAGAAGAACCTGTTCCCCGAGTTGCACCGGTTGCACCCCGGGCGGATCGTCAACCAGACCAACGGGGTGACCCCGCGCCGCTGGCTGAAGATGTGCAATCCGGCGCTGTCGGGCCTGATCAGCGCGACCATCGGCGAGGGGTGGGAGGACGATCTCGACCGGCTCGACGCGATCCGGGACCATGTCGCGGATGCCGGTTTCCGCGCGGCGTTCGACGCGGCCAAGCGCCAGAACAAGGTGGCGCTTGCCGCCTGGATCGCCATGGACTGCGGCGTCAGGGTCGATCCGGATGCCCTGTTCGACGTGCAGATCAAGCGGATCCATGAATACAAGCGCCAGCTTCTGAACATCCTGCAGACCATCGCGCATTGGGAGCGTCTGAAGCAGGATCCGAACGCAAATTGGGTGCCGCGCGTCAAGATCTTTGGCGGCAAATCGGCACCGGGCTATGCGGCGGCCAAGGAAATCATCCATCTGATCAATGATGTGGCGGCGGTGATCAATGCCGATCCGGTGACCGGCGATCTGTTGAAGATCGTGTTTCCGCCCAACTACAATGTCAGCATGGCCGAGCGGCTGATCCCGGCGGCCGACCTGTCCGAACAGATCTCGACGGCCGGGAAAGAGGCGTCCGGCACCGGCAACATGAAGTTCATGATGAATGGCGCGCCGACCATCGGCACGCTCGACGGGGCCAATGTCGAAATCCTGGACGAGGTGGGCGCCGAGAATTTCTTTCTGTTCGGCATGACCACGGAACAGGCGATGGCGCGGCGCGGCGACCCCGAGCACAGCCGCAAGGCGATCGAGGGCAGTCAGGCCTTGCAGGACGTGCTGCAGATGATCGCCGAAGGCCGGTTCAGCCCGACCCAGCCCGACCGCTATCACGCGCTGGTGCACCGGGTCTGGCATCACGACTATTTCCTTGTTGCCAGTGATTTCGACGCCTACGACAACGCGCAGGCGCAGGTGGAAGCCGCCTATGCCGACCGGGGTCGCTGGGTGCGCATGGCCGCGATGAACACCGCGCGGTCCGGGTTCTTCTCGTCGGATCGCACGATCAGGAGCTACATGAAGGAAATCTGGTCGGTGACATCTGCCCTGTAGGGCGCAATGCAGGCCGGGGTCTTTCGGTCGGCTGTTCCTTGGGAGGGGAATGCCATGAAGGAACGGTTGATCGACGATGTCGCAGCCTGGGCAATCTCGGAAGGGTGGCACAGCGACCCGTTTTCGGTGCTGGGGTTGCATCAGCGCGGTACTTGCTGGGTCGTTACCGCCTTCGTTCCGGGGGCAGAGCGGCTGTGGGTGGTGACCGACACCGGCCGGACCGAAGCCAAGGCGCTCATCCAGAACCCCGGCCTGTTCGTGGCAAAACTGGCGGGCTCGCAGACCTATCGGCTGGCCGCGACGGCGGGCGGGACGGACTGGGAGTTCGACGACCCCTACCGCTTTGGTCCGGTGCTGGGGGACCTGGACAAATATCTGCTGGGCGAGGGAACCCACAAGCGGCTGTGGCAGGTGCTGGGCGCGCATCTGATCACCCACGAGGGCGTGGCAGGGGTGCACTTTGCGGTCTGGGCGCCGAATGCCGAGCGGGTCAGTGTGGTCGGCGATTTCAACTTCTGGGATGGACGGCGGCATCTGATGCGCAAGCGGGGGGCGACCGGGGTATGGGAGACTTTCCTGCCCGGTCTGGCCGAAGGAGTGGTCTACAAGTACGAGTTGCGCGGGCCTTCGGGCAATCTGCTGCCGCTGAAGGCCGATCCGGTCGGGTTCGGATCAGAACACCCGCCCGCCAATGCCAGCGTCGTGCGCTCGATCGCCAGTCCGGGCTGGACCGATGCGGCGTGGATGGCGCGACGCGGCGCGGCCCAGTCGATCGATGCGCCGATCTCGGTCTACGAGGTGCATCTGGGGTCGTGGAAACGCGCGCCGGGCGGGCGGATGCTGTCGTATCAGGAACTTGCCAGCCAACTGGTGGACTACGCGGCCGACATGGGGTTCACCCATATCGAACTGCTGCCGGTCAGCGAATATCCGTTCGACGGCTCTTGGGGCTATCAGCCGGTGGGCCTGTTCGCGCCCACGATCCGCCACGGCACCCCGCCGGAATTCGCGGCCTTCGTCGACGCGGCACACGCGCGCGGACTGGGAGTGCTGCTCGACTGGGTGCCCGGGCATTTCCCCACCGATGCGCATGGGTTGGGCCGGTTCGACGGCACGGCGCTTTATGAACATCAGGACCCGCGCGAGGGGTTTCATCAGGACTGGAACACCCTGATCTACAATTACGGGCGGGCCGAGGTGTCGAATTACCTCGTGTCAAACGCGCTGTACTGGCTGGAAGAATTTCACATCGACGGGCTGCGGGTCGATGCGGTCGCCTCGATGCTGTACCGCGACTACAGCCGCAAGGACGGCCAGTGGCTGCCCAACAAGGACGGCGGGCGCGAGAACTACGAGGCCATCGCCCTGCTGCAGCGGATGAACATCACGGCTTACGGCGAAGTGGCGGGGGTGGTGACAATCGCCGAGGAAAGCACGGCGTTTCCCGGCGTGTCGCGCCCCGTCAACCATGGCGGTCTGGGGTTCGGGTTCAAGTGGAACATGGGATGGATGAACGACACCCTGTCCTACATGCACAAGGACCCGCTCTACCGGCGGTTCCATCACCACCAGATGACCTTTGGCCTGCATTATGCCTGGTCGGAAAACTATGTCCTGCCGATCAGCCATGACGAGGTGGTGCATGGCAAGGGCAGCATGCTGGCCAAGATGCCAGGCTCGGGGTGGGAGAAATTCGCCAATCTGCGGGCCTATTACGGCTTCATGTGGGGCCATCCGGGCAAGAAGCTGCTGTTCATGGGCTGCGAGTTCGGCCAGGGGGCCGAGTGGAACCACGCCCAAAGCCTCGACTGGCACCAGTTGGAAGTGGCCGACCATCGCGGGGTACAGGCGCTGGTCCGCGATCTGAACCGGGTCTATCGCGACACGCCGGCGCTGCATGTCAACGACACGCGGCCCGAGGGGTTCGCCTGGCTCGAAAGCAACGATGCCGAGGGGTCGACCTATGCCTGGGCGCGGTACGGGGCCAAGGCCGATGCGCCGGTCGTCGTGCTGATCAACATGACGCCGGTCGAGCGGCGGTTGCGGGTCGGCCTGCCGGGGGCCGGCGAATGGGAAGAGATCCTCAACAGCGATGCCGCGATTTATGGTGGCGGCAACCGGGGCAATCTGGGGGGCGTGATCGTCGAGCCGGTAGCGTGGAACGGACAGGCGCAATCGGCGCTTGTCACGCTGCCGCCACTGTCGGCAGTCTATCTGAAACAGGTCTGACCGAAACAGGTCTGACCGAAACAGGTCTGACCGAAGCAGGTCTGACCGAAACAGGTCTGACCGAAACAGGTCTGACCGAAACAGGTCTGACCGAAACAGGTCTGACCGAAACAGGTCTGACCGAAACAGGTCTGACCGAAACAGGCCT
>Ga0105044_10004157_pt1 | contig 19866 bp, 17 predicted proteins | sample MAT01_FD_78092 | JGI IMG/M metagenome (GOLD analysis project Ga0105044, IMG submission 78092) | Freshwater microbial communities from Lake Fryxell liftoff mats and glacier meltwater in Antarctica - MAT-01 | ecosystem: Environmental > Aquatic > Freshwater > Ice > Liftoff microbial mat | place...
AATCCGGCCTCAGTGCCACGCGTCGCCGAGTTCGGCACGGGCTCGATCAGCTCGAACAACGCCGACGAGAACGGCTACCCCGACGACGAGGCCACCAACCCATTCCTGTTCGCGGTGAACCCGAACCACCTCCGCTACCTCGAGAGCGACCGAGACGGGTACGTGGTGGTGGAGACGGGCGCCGACGGAGCCACCGCCGGCCACACAGCGGGTGGTCCGGACGGCCTGAGCCCGCTCAGATGGACGCGCCCACGCGTTCGCCGTCGATCACGGCTGCGTGCGCACGACGCGGCGCCACGCAGTCCCCGACCCGTTGAACCGCGGGACCGGAGCCAGCGGCGTGACGATCACGAAGCTCGGTATAGAGCCACTCCACCGGACGCGGCGGCACGGCGCACACCACCCAGTCCGGAGTCCGATTCTGGGAGGTCCCGGTGGGATGATGCTGCAGATCGAGCACCCCCTCGGCCATCCCCATGGGAAGCAGATCCGTTGACTGCTCGATCCCCTTCGCCCCTGCCCGGATCCACCAGTTCTCCATGTCGAGCGTGATCCCGAGGTCCTGACCGACCACCATGCCGGGCGTGATGACCTCGACCCGACACCCCCGGTCAGCCAACAACTCGGCGACCGAGGTGGCATGGTGGAAGCCGATCTCGTCGAGGACCACCACCGAACCGGCGGGATCGGCGCGACCCTCGAGCACGTCACGGACGTCGCACACGTTGGATGCATCGCCGGCCCACCACGGTCGTGCGGGTTCGGAACCGGTGGCAACGACCACCACGTCCGGCGACCGACGCTCGACCTCGGCCAGGTCGACCCGCACCCCGAACTCGACCGTGACCCCGAGTCGCCGCGCCTCGTTCGTCTGGTTCCGGACCAGGTCCCCGAACTCGGCCCTATTGGGCACCGAGGCGGCCACCCTGACCTGGCCTCCCGGCAGGTCCTCGGCTTCACACACCGTGACGCGATGGCCGTTGCGCGCCGCGGCCATGGCCGCCTGCATCCCTGCGGGACCGGCGCCCACCACCAGCACGTCCCGAGGCTTGGGGGTGAGCCGCACATCACCGACTCCGAGTGCCTCACGACCGGTCCTCGGGTTCTCGATGCATCCCAGCCACCGGTTGAGTCCCATCCGGCCGACGCACTCCTGGTTGCAGCTGAGACACAGCCGGGTGTCGTCGGCGTGCCCCGAACGGGCCTTGGCCACAAAATCGGCGTCGGCGATCTGACCGCGGACCACGCCGACCAGATCACAGTGGCCCTCCTCCAGCGCACGTTCGGCTTGGATCGGGTCCTTGAAGCGGCCGACGCCGACGACCGGGAGGTCCACTGCCTTGCGGATGGCGCTCGGGATGAACATGGCGTAGCCCGGCGGGATGTGCATGGATGCCTCGATCATGAACAGGCTGGCCGTGGCCACCCCGATCGAGGTGTTGATGTAATCGACCTGGCCGGTGCCCTCCACGATCCGTGAGATCTCGACCGCGTCGGTGATGGTGGTCCCTCCCTCGATCAGTTCGTCGCCGCAGATCCGCACGCCGAGCGCCAGGCCGGGGCCGATGGCGCTTCGGACCGCGTCGACGATCTCGACCAGGATCCGGGCACGGTTCACCAGCGATCCCCCGTAGGCATCGGTTCGCCGGTTGGTGGCTGGCGACAGGAACCCGCGGACGATGGAGCTGTGGGAGCACTGCAACTCGATCCCGTCGAACCCGCCTTCGGCGCACCTCACGGCCACGTCGGCGTAGCCGGCGATGATGTCCGAGATCTCCTCGGCCGACACTGCTTTCGGGACCTCGCGGAACAGAGGATCGGCTACGGGCGACGGCGCCCAGACCGGCATTCGGCTGTACATCGAGCTGGCCTGACCACCGTTGTGGTTGATCTGGGCGAAGATCGGCGTGCGATGCCGGTGCACGGCGTCGGTCATCCGTTTGTAGCCGGCGATGACCTTGGGGCTGAACCCGTGGATGAGCTTCTCGTAGGGCCAGTCGGTGGGATGCGTGCTGTGTTCCTCGGTGATGATGAGCCCGGATCCACCCGCCGCCCGTGCCGCGTAGTACTGCGCATGTTGCTCCGAGGGCATGCCGTCCTGTGTCGCATAGTTCGTCAGGTGCGCGCTGAACACGATCCGGTTCCGCACGGTCACCGGACCCAGACGCAACGGCGACCACAGAAGTCGTTCGGGCATCCCCTCAGGCTACGGCTGAGAGGCGCTTTGACGGGAAGTCAGGACCGGATCACCGCCAGCAACTCACCGATCAGTGTCATCCCGATCGCCACGACGACGGTCAGGGTGACCAACGCCAGTCCGCCTCCGGCGTCGCTCGGCACGACTCCTGTCGCCAACGACCCGACACGGCGACGGTACTGGATCACCCCGAAGATCCAGACAGCACCTCCCGAGAGCATCAGTGCAACGCCTGCGAGGAACCGAAGGTCCGTCGGGCGGTCCACGAAGTACCGGGCGACGGCCGCTCCTGTTGCCATCCAGCTGAAAGCAGTCCGACGCCACGCCAGCGATGTGCGCTCGGTGGCGGTCGACTCGATGACTGCGTGGTGGTCCCCCACAGTGCTCATCGGAGCAGCCCCGCGACGGCCCGCATCAATCCCACCGGGCCGCGTTCACAGGGATCGGGCTCACAGGGATCGGGCTCACAGGGATCGGGCTCACAGGGTCGAGATCGCCGTACCGACGGCCACGAGACCCGTGACGACCGACAGGATCAGCAGCAGCGGCGAGTGCGGGAGCGGTTGGCGAAGCCGGAGCGCCCGCTCGCATCGGTACCAGTTCCAATAGCTGGCGCCCGACAGCACGAACCCCAGAGCGATCAGGGCCAGCCCCATCACTTCGGTGAGCGCATCGTTGCGGTCCGGGTTCAGCACGTTGATAACCGCCAGCCCCGCCACCACGGCGCCGAGTGCTGTGCGGTTCCAGGCCAGATAGGTCCGTTCGTTGGCGAAGGTGAACCGAGCGTCGGGCTCCTCGCCGATCTCGGCCAGCCATCGTCTCATCGGGCCGTCACCATTGTTGACACCGTATGTCAGTGATCCGACCGGCCCATGGGGACGCCATCGGAGACGGTGGCAGGGTGCTCGATGGCTTCGATGGCCCGACGGGCCTCGAGGATCGCTTCGTGGATGGTCCGGGGGGCGACGCAGTCCCCGACGCGGATCACCACGTCGTGAGTATCAGTCAGCTCGCGGTACACGGTCTCGTCGGGCAACCGGTGCCCACAGTCGATGATCGCCGAGCACCGGATCGTCCGTCGCTCGCCGCTGAATCGGTCCTCGACCTCGGCCGAGCCCTTCTTCACGGACCGGAGCAGCGTCCGGCGATGCAGGACCACGCCGGCCCGTTGCAGGCGGGCGTTGGCCGGCGCCAGATCTCCTGACCGCGAGAGCTCGTTGCCGACGATCCCGTCCGGTGTGGCCAGTTCGACCGCCCGGCCCTGCGCGGCCAACGACTCGGCGACCGAGACCGCAATGGGCCCTCCGATCGGATCCCACACCAGGATCACGCCTGGCGGGAGCTCAGCGCCGGCGAGCACCTCGGCCGCGGTCAACCGGACCGCAGCGCGCGTGACGGCGTACTCGACCACTCCGGGGGCCGACCCGGTCGCCACCACCACAACATCCACGCCCGCCGGAACATGGGTTGTGGCCAGGCGGACATCGACGCCGAGCCGTTCGACTTCTGCCACCTGCCAGCGGACCAGCTCTGCGAGCCGCCCGCGCCCGGCCCCTGCCGCAGCGTCGAGCACGGCGCCACCCAGTCGGTTCGACCGTTCAATGAGCGTGACGCGGTGGCCGCGTTCCGCCGCCACTCGGGCGGCTTCGAGGCCGCCGACGCCGCCGCCCACCACGGCGATCGACCGCGACGTTGATTCCGACCCGGATGCCGAACCGGGTATCGCCTCGTGATACTCGTGGCCCGTCGAAGGATCCACCACGCAGGTGATCGGTGGATTCCTGTTGTCCCGGACCTGACAGGTCTGGTTGCAGAGGATGCACGGCCGGACTCGGTCCCCCTCTCCCCGGCCGAGCTTGGCGACCAGGTCCGCATCGGCCAGCAACGCTCGGGTCATCTCCACACCATCGGCCCGGTCGCCGTCGCCCACCGCCCACTCCGCCTGACCCCAGTCGACGAGAGAACCCTGCACGATGACCGGGACCGACACCGCAGCACGGATCGGCGCGGCCAGATCGAGGTTGAATCCTGGCGGCGTGTGGCCGTCGGGCCGAGTGGCCGACACCGTATAGATCGAGCCACGCACCACGGTGATGGCGTCGACCATCGGTGCCAGCGCCACGGCCACCTCGACAGCAAGTTCCGGGGTCAGACCGGCCCAGGGCGCCAACTCGTCGCAGCTCAACCGGAGCATCAGCACGGCTTCGGATCCGATCGAGGACCGAACCTCAGAGAGCACCTGGCGCGCGAACGCCAGCCGATCGGTCCCCCATTCGTCACCCCGCTGATTGGTGAGCCCGGACAGGAATTGGCGCACCAGGCTGTGCTGTCCAGCGCTCACCTCGACGCCGTCGCATCCTGCAGCCATTGCAGCCCGGGCCGCGTCAGCGAAACCCGTGATCACCGTGGCGATGTCCTGGGGCTCCATGGCCTTCGGGACCTCACGCGTGTTGACCTCGGGAACGTTCGACGGGGCCCACAGCTCACGTTGACTCCAGTGCGAGGTGCCCTGACCGCCGGCATGACCGAGCGACGCAAGCACCAGTGCGCCGTGTTCGTGAACCACCGAAGCGATCGACGCCCAACCGGACTCGCACTCTGCAGCCAGCGGAGCCCGCTCGTACGGCCAGTCCGACTCGTGGACCGACGCCTCCTCGACCACGATCGTGCCGACGCCCCCGGCCGCCCGACGCCGGTAGTACTCGACGTGGCGATCCGACAGCGACCGACCCCAGCCGAGATTGGTCTCGTGGGCTCCGAAGACCACGCGATTCGGCGCAACGGCCGCGCCGAGGTTCAAGGGTTCGAGGAGCCGCACCCCGACAGAATCGCCGGTCCGTCGGCCCGTTGCCAACTGCGCAGCCGCATACGGTTCGGTCATGGACCTCCTCGACGCGCTCCGAGCCAATCCCGCCGCACGTTCGTTCACCACGACCGAAGTCGACGACGCCACCATCGCGTCGATCCTCGACGTCGCCCGATTCGCTCCCAGCGGCGGCAACCGTCAGCCGTGGCGAGTGGCTGTGGTGAGCGATCCGGAACTACGAACCTCGCTCGCCGCATTGTGCGCGCCCGTCTGGTGGGAGTACGTGTCCGGTCAGAACGAGCAGTACGCCCCCTTCTCCGCAGCCGAGGGGGCGCCGGGCGATCCTGCGGTCGAGGCCATCGTCGAGGTCCCCAATCCGATCCTGGACGACATTCGGTCGGTGCCGGCCGTCCTGGTCATCGCCGCCGACCTGAAGTCGATCGCCATGATGGACAAGAACCTGGAACGGCCGCCCATCACCGGCGGCGGATCGGTCTACCCGTTCGTCTGGTCCATCCTGTTGGCCGCCCGAGCACACGGTCTGGCCGGCGTCATGACGACCTTCCTGGCCCGGGCCGAGAACGACGCCCGCCCGCTGCTGGGGCTCCCCCACGACTGGGCCATTGCATCCATGGTGTGCCTCGGTGAGCCGACGACACGACCCACCCGCCTCAAGCGGAACCCAGTGGCATCGTTCGCCACGCGCGACCGCTTCGACGGACCGACGTTCGGCTGACCGAGTCGACCAGCCGGCTGTTACTCCGAGCGGGTGACCTTGCCCAACAGCCGACCGGCCACAGCCGTGGCCGTCTCGAACAGGATCGCCACGTCCATGGTGAACGACCAGTTCCGTACGTAGAAGAGGTCCAGCCGGCGATAGGCCGCGAACGACGGGTTGTCTCTCGACTGGACCTGCCACAGCCCGGTGAGACCCGGAGGAAGATCGAAGCGGACCATCAGGTCCTCGTCGAACAACGCCACCTCGGCGGGAAGCGCCGGCCGAGGACCGACCAGGCTCATGCTGCCCGAGATGACGTTGAGCAGCTGCGGCAACTCGTCCAGCGAGGCCATCTCGAGGAGCCGGCCGACCCGGGTCCGACGCGGGTCGTCCTCGAGCTTGAAAAGCACGCTGTCGCGTTCGTTGGCCTCGGCCAGGGCGCCCTGCATCGCCTCGGCCCCGGCAACCATGGTTCGCAGCTTGGTGACCTTGATGGGCTTGCCGAAGCGGCCGACCCGGGTCTGGCGGAAGAACACCGGTCCACGGTCGTCCAGCTTGATCGCCACCATGGCCAACCCCAGCAGCGGGAGCGACAACACGAACAACAGCGAGCCGAGCACCACATCGAGGCACCGCTTGGCCCCCATGGCCAGCTTCCGGGAATCCGTGGTCTCGACGTAGAAAAACGGCTCGCCCGCAATGGGAAGGGGTCGGATCCGGCCGGCATCCACGCCTTCGAGCCCGATCGACAGATGAACGTGGACCCGCTGCGCCATCAGCTCCTGGACGAGCCGGCGACGCTCGAGCGGGTTCGAGCCACTGGCGCTGATGAGCACACCATCGTCGCCGCTGGCCGACAGGACCTGCGAGGTGCGGCTCACCGGACCCAGGTAGGGGAGGTCGCTGAGCAGGGACTGGTGTTCGGCTCGGTCACCGACGACACCGCTGATCCGAAAGCCGAACTCGGGATGAGTGGCGAGCAGATCCGCCAGACGTCGGGCCTCCGGATCGGTCCCGACCAGGACGAGCGGGCGGGTCAGCAGGCCACGGGCCCGGCGGGCTCGGATGAGGGCCGAGAACACCCCCCGGGCAAAGGCCACGAGCACGAACGCCAACGTGGCGCCGGTCAGCAGGCGCTCAACTGGAACCGCATGACTGGAGACCTGGGCCACCAGACCCGTCCCGACCGAAGCCACCGCAGCGGCACGGAGCGTCCGAGTGATCTCCTCCTGCCTGATGGCGCACACCCGGGCCAGGTACATCCGCTGAACCCTCATGGCGACCAGACCCGTGCCGACCGCGACCAACCAGCCAGAGGCCACCAACGGGGCCGACAGCCCACCGACCTCGGCGGGCATCGGCATCAGGAACGCCACGGCGAACGCAACCGAGAAGCCGAGGACGTCGATCCAGATCAACGCCGCACGCAGGTTGACGCCCTGAGCCCTGGGCGTCGGCCGCCCAGGAGCCGGTGAACTCGGCACCGAAAGGGCCACATCGGTTGACTTCGGACGCCGAAGGAGGCCGGTCCCACCGTCTGCTCGAAGGACGCCGTCCGTTGTCCGGACAGTCGTCGAGATATCCACGCTCACTGCGCTGCCGATCCCACGTCGGTTCCCCTTGCTCTAGTTCGCAGCTTCCGCCACTCCGAACACATGTATCTGTCGGCAGCGCCTCGGGGCGACTAAAGGACAGCGATACGCCAGATGGTCAGCCGCTGGTGCGGGCACGAGCCCGCGAGCGGAGGACCAGGCCGAGCCCAAGGGCCGCGGCACCGATGAGGGCGAGTTGCCCGGCATCGGATCCGGTGAATGCCAGCGGCGAGGCCGCAGCGGCAGTAGCAGCAGACTCGACCTGCTGCGGCGCAGCAGCCGGGGCTGCCACTGACTCGCTCAGCACCCGTGCCGGAGCAACGGTGCTGGGCGAGTTGGTCACAGTGACCGCCGGCTTGCAGTCATTCTTCGACGGCGACGCGCTGGCGCAACCGTCCGATTGAGCGGACGCAGACGCCGTGAAACCCGTGAGGACCACACATGCCAACGCCAGAGTTGCCAGAACCTTGTAACGCATCTTTCCGCCTTTCAATGCTTTGTACCTCCCACAGTATGCACATGGACAGCATGCGGCAAGCGGGAAAATTGCCCAGGACCCGCCGTTCACACTCCTGTTACCTGACGCCGACCACCTTGGACTGGCGCTCCACCACGGGGATACCGTCCACATCCCACGTCGTAGCAGGGATTTTCGCCGACGGAACCACCTCGAGCGGGGCGCCGGCAGGCAGTGCGAACCGGACCGAAATCGTGCCCGTTTCGCCTCGTTGGAGCGAAATTCTTCTGGCAATCACCTGCGTTGGGCCATCTGGACCCGCCACCAGCGCAGGATCCCCGGTGAGTTGGATGTCGGTCGAGGCCCCCGGAAGGGTGAACGACACGACCCCGCCATAGGCCCCCTCGTCCACGCCGGCATCGACCCCGGCCCGTCGACTCGGACCGGCCACGTAGGAGGGGAGTCCGGTCGGGGTGTCATTGCGCAGGGTCACCGTCACGGTCACCTGATCGCGGCCGGGGGTCGAGCCGGCCGTACGCCGCACGACTGGTCGCACGTCGATCCACTTGTCGATCTTGGTACCGCCCTGCGAAAGGAGCGAGACCATCGTCGAGTCCGGTCCCAGCGCACCGTCGGCGCCTGCGGCAGCCCACGCGGTCTGTTCGCTGGCCCGGCTCGACCACATCAGAACGTGGCGTCCCCGGATCGCCTTGAGCATCTCATCGATCATCGTGGAGATCTTCCAGTCGCTCTCGTCGAGACCGCCGACCACCGCTCGGGCCAACTCACTGAGCCGGTCACGGCGGAGCCCGGTGGCCTCATCGAAATCCCCGCCTCGTTGGATGTCGCGGTACTGATCGACCAGCACGAAGTCGGTCACGTTGTCCTTGGTGATCGTCCGGTCCGACAACTGGACCGATCCCACCACGTTCACCAGCCCGCGCAGGGCTGCGACATCGACCACCATCACGCCGTCGACCGATGCCCCGGTCTTGGCTCGCCACATGTCTGCTGCGAGCGCGGCGGTGACCGGAAACTCCGGCGACATCGCCAGATTTCGCCATTCCTGGCCAGGTCCGGTCCACCCCCAGAGCCGATCGAGGTCAACCGGAAGGGTGACGGCGCCGGGCGGCAACCGGAGATCGGTGGTCGAGCTCATCTCGGCCACGTCGAAGCTGCCGCTGCGGACGTCGACGACGCCGGCGGACAGGAACATCCCCGTTCCGGCCCGCATCTCGCCGTTGTGTGCGGCGAGCAGCAGATATCGACTCGGGCCCTGGAGGAACTGGGCGACACCGGTGGCACCCCGGCCGACGTCGGTGAGCGTCTCGCCAAGCGACGCCACGGCGGTGACCACGTCGTCTCGGCCCGACTGGAGCGGGCGCACCAGGTCCTTCGGAGGTCCCAGATCCAGATCGCTCAGCGACCTGTTGACTTCATCGGCGATCGAGCCCAGCTGAGTGGCAACCTCGGCGCGCTGGTCGGGTTGGATCGACCCGTTGCCGATCACGGATCTCATCCGCTGCGATGCGTCCACGCCGAGGTCGGCCACCGAGGCAGCCGAGTTGGTCAACGACTGCACGGACCTGATCTGCCGGCCCAACCACGGGACGACTCGAAATGGATCGACCAGCCAGTGGTTGCTCGACGCTGCCGCACTGTCGAAATCCGCCGATGCCTCCCGCAACTGGCTGAGTTGGTCTCCTTGGATCAGTGATTCGACGCTCAGCCCGGATCGGGCCGACTCGAGGTGATCGATCCCGCGCAACATCGATGACCTCGTGCGGACCCCCAGGACAACGGCTGCCGCAACCCAGGCCAGCAGGACCAACGACACGCCCCACTTCACCATCCGACGGCGCCGGGTCGAGCGGCTTCGACCGCGGTCCGGCGCCCCGTCGGTCACCAGTTGGCCGGCCTCGAGGTCCTCCTCCGGCGCGTCGCCCCCGTCGCCCCCGGCGGACCCGGCGCCGCTCACGCCGGCTTTCGACCGACCGACACCATGACGGCTCCGGGCCGGGAGTGATCGGGCGAAGGAACCGGAGCCACGCCCGGGGCGAGCGCGGCCAGAAGCGGCTCGGCATGACCCTTGACACACTCGGGATCCGGATCATCGAGTTCGAGCCCGACGAAGAACTTGGCGGCCATGCACCCGCCCTGGCAGGCGTCGTAGCTGCCGCAACTCCCACACGCGCCTGGCGACGACGGCTCGCGCAGAGATGTGAACAACGGCGAGCGCTTCCAGACCTCGGCGAAGCCGCCGGGGTCACGAATCGAACCGGCCCGGAACTCGTCGTGGATCACGAACGGACACGCATACACGTCGCCGACCGGATCGATGAGGCAGACCACTCTGCCGGCCCCGCACAGGTTCAGGCCGGGCAACGCCTCGCCGTAGGCCGACAGGTGGAAGAACGAGTCCCCCGTCAGCACGTTGGGCCGGTCCATCAGCCAGTCGTAGAGCTGGCGCTGCTGCAGCTGCGTAGGGTGCAGCTCGTGCCACGTCTCGGCGCCCCGGCCCGCCGGGCGCAGCCGAGTGACCCGCAACTGGGCTCCGTAGCCCTCGGCCAACTCCAGGTACTGGTCGAGCTGATCGACGTTGTGCCTGGTGACCACCAAGCTGATCTTGAACGGGCCGAACTCGGCTGCGGCCAGATGATCCATGGCGGCTCGGGCCGCAGCGAAGGATCCCCTTCCCCGCACCTCGTCGTTGACATCGGCCGTGGCGCCGTCGATGGAGATCTGGACATCGAGGTAGTCCATGGCGGCCAGCCGTTTGGCCGCGGAGGCATCCAGGTAGGTCCCGTTGGTGGAGAACTTCACGCCGACCTGGTTGGTCGTGGCGTACTCGATGATGTCGAAGAAGTCTCGGCGCAGCATCGGTTCTCCACCGCCGATATTGACGTAGAAGACCTGAAGGGCCCGGAGTTGGTCGACCACGTCGATGCACTCAGCCGTGGTCAACTCCCTCGGGTCTCGACGACCGGAGGACGACAGGCAGTGAACGCACGCCAGGTTGCAGGCGTACGTGAGCTCCCAGGTGAGACAGATCGGGGCGTCGAGGCCCGCCTTCATCTGGTCGACCAGGGTCTCGTTCTTGGTGATGTGGCCGACCGGAGTCGAGATATCAAGCGACATGGACACGCTCCTGGATCATGTTGGACTCAGCCAAGGTGGACAACGCCGACAGGAAGCTCGGCCAACGACCCGGCTCGATCCCACAGTGCTCGAGGGCTGCCCGAACCGTCTCGTGATCGCCGAGCACTTGCACGACCGCCAAGATGTCGGGGGAGCGGAGGAAGCTGAGGCGACGGGTCCCGAAGTGGTACGCCAAGGCGCCAAAGGGCTCCGGACGCAACGAGACCATGGGGTCCAGCCCGAAGGCCTGGTCGAGGTCCACCCCGGTCAGTAGACGCCGCACATGCCGTCGATGGAGATCTCCTCGACGAGCAGTTCCTCGGTCGCCGAGCTCTCGCCGGCGGTGGTGGCGGGTGCCTGCTCGGTGGCCGGGCCGACCCCACCCGCCGGGGTCGAGTCGGTCGCTTGCTGCACGTCGATGGACATTTTGCTCCCCGGAGTGGTCGTGAGCAGATGGTACTGCCGGCCGGATCCCCCATCGGTCGCCCACGGCCGGACAACATGGGCGATGGCCACCGTTGAGCCCGAATCGGCTCCACCTGTCGAGCCCGCGCCGAGCGCCGCCGTCCACGATCCCCTCGCCGTCCCGAACGGGCTCGTCGTGGCATCTGAGATCGCCTGGCGGTCGATCGCGATCGCCGCCGCACTCGGTCTCGCCGTCTACGGGGCCATTTACATCAGCTTCGTGGTCGTGCCGGTGATCGCCGCGATCTTCGTCACCGCCATGCTGGAACACGTCCGACGCTTCCTCATCCGTCGTAGAGCTCGCCCTCAGGTGGCGTCGATGCTGTCGTTCCTGGTCGGCGTGCTGCTGATCACCGGCGTCATCACCAGCGCGGTGACCAACTTCTATTCCAACTTCGCGGAACTGACCGACTCGGCATCCGAGGGCGCGGGACGGATCACCGACTGGCTGGCGACCGGGCCGCTGCACCTCGACGCAGCCGGGGCCCAGGGCGCCTTCGATCGGGTGATCAACGAGCTTCAGAATGACCCGGGCTCGGCGCTGTCCGGAGCATTCTCGGTGCTGTCCACCACCGGCGGGCTGATCGCCGGTGGGCTGCTCGCGTTCATCACCACACTCTTCTTCGTGACCGACAGGCAGCGCATCGCCTCGGGCCTGACCCGGATAGTGCCGTCGGCCAGGCAGTCTCGGGTCTCCAAGGCCATGTTCGCGTCGTGGGACGTGCTGGTGGTCTACGTCGGCGTGACATTGACCGAGGCGTTCCTCTGCGCTGTCGTGGTGGGCGTCGCCGCGGCGATCGTGGGCCTGCCCATTGCCTTCACCCTGGCCGCCGTGGTGTTCCTCCTGGGATTCATCCCGACCATCGGGGCGATCGTCTCGGGCCTGATCGTGGTGCTGACCGCCCTGGTGACCAAGGGCGTCAGCCAGGCCGTCATCATCGGCATCGTGGTGTTGGTGGTCCAGCAACTCGACGCCAACGTGCTCTACCCGATGTTGACCAGCCGTCGACTGTCGATCCACCCCTTGGCCAGTTTGCTGCTGGTCACGACGGGCGGGGTGGTGGGAGGACTGTTCGGAGCGTTCCTGGCCGTACCGGTGGCAGCAATGCTGATGGCCGCTCGGGGCTCGTGGATCGGCGACAACGAACTCGCTCACATCGCCCCTCCCTGAGCCGACCGTCGGTTCCCCAGCCGATATCAACGTGGCCGAGCAGCGACTCGGCGAGGAGCGGCCCGGCCCCGCCCGACGCCGCGCCAGTTCGAAGTGGCAGCGACGGCGGGACATGGGGCGAAGGGGCGATTCCGCACTGACGACTGTGTACTGATGAACGCGGCTTCTCAAACTCATCAAGCGGAAAAGCGTGATCGTGGCCTTCGCCGGCGTTCGATGTCGTATTCGGGACTACGGAACGCTCCCGAACCGACCACAACTTCAACGAATTGTTGACGAACCTGGCCAGATCGAACCAGATCGACGCTCAGGTGGAGATCCCCACCACTGCCAGCGCCCGGGTGGCGATGTCTGCTGGCGCCATCGCCGGACGAGTGCTGCCGATCAACAGCACGGTGTCCACCACCAGCGAGGCGTCCGAGGCAACACCGCTCGGACCGCGACCGGTCAACTCGCCGAGCGCCGGGCAGACCACCAAATCGAACGGGACCAACTCGTGCATCGTCGGCGGGGAGTTGTCCGACGACTGACGCTCCAGTCCCCGCTCGATCAGCAGCGAGCCGGCGATACGAGGCTGCGCTCGTGCCGCCCGAGCAAGCTCCACCACGACGTCCACCAGCGCCACCAGCGCGTCTCCCTCGCGACGCGAGCCAGCCAGGCGCAGATCGTTGAGCCATGACCCCGCGGCCATCGCCACGCCGCGTTGGGGAGTCCCGATCAGCCTGACCGCATCGGCGAGCTCTAGGTCGAGGGCGCGGGCGATGGCGCTCATGGGGATCTCACCCGGTGCGTCGAGGAGCTCGGCGAGCGTCGTCCAGTCGAGAGCGGACAGGTCCGAGCCGGGCTCGAGCGCCCACGGGGCTCCGTGGTAAAGATCGCTGATCGTGTCGTCGAATTGGTACGAACGCCCGACCGGTCTGGTCATCTGCACGACCAGTCCGAGCATGGCCTCGCCGTAGTGCTTTCCCTCTCCGTCGAGCAGACCGATGTTGTCGCAGCCTCGAAGCCCCGCTTCGAGGACTGCGGCCATCACCTTGAAGTCGGTGATGGTGTAGGGAGGCATGAGCTCACGGCCCCAGCCATTCATCACCGACTGGTACATGGCGGTCATGTGTTCCTGATGCAGCGGCCAGTACCGGTCGGCGAAAACTCGGCGGACGAACTCCGGCTCGTCACCCACCGGCCGACGCCCGAGCGCCGAGATCATGTGAAGGGAATCGTTGAGGAGTCGTCCCCACGGGTCGCCGGGGTCCCACATCCACTCGGCGCCCGCCCGGACCATCGCTTGGACCTCGTCCGGACGTAGATGTTCGAACGTCCCGAGGATCTGCTGATCCAGATCGTCGAAGAGGACGTCGGCCAGGTGCTCGACCAGGCCACGCACATAGGCCGTCCAGTTCGGGAAATGGTGGTGGAACGCCCCGGAGGTTCGTCCGGCCGACGCGCAGATCTCACCGACGGAGATCGACGACAGCAGCTGGTCCAGCGGAACGGTGCACATGAGGCGCAACCCGGCTTCGAACAGTTCGACCCGGGTCTGCTCCCCTCGTCGGTTGTTGCGAGCCGGCCGAGCCGTGGCCGCGTCCGGTTCGGGCACATCCTGATGAGTCACCCGGTCGTTCTCCATCCGTCGGGCTATGCCATGACCCGCTGGGATCGGAGCGCACACTGGACCACGTCGTGCACCGGCGTGCTCGGGCGCGACGCCCCGAGGTGGAGGCAGATGTCGAGAACGATACCGAGGGCGTCGGGGCCTGGCCGTTCCCCGCTGGGGAAGGCCGCCAGGAACGAGGGCCGCAGCGCATCCTCCACCGGTACCAGCCGGCGGAGCTCGGCCACGTCCTGTTCCAGGAGCATCTCCGCGAGGAATGCGGCCGCGCACACCGGGTTCTCGCGTGCGGCCCTGGTGAGGATCATCAGGCCCTCGAACAGTGACCGGGCGGAATCGATGTGGCGGAAACGTTCGGTGGCCGCAATCGCCTCCGGCAACTCCAATCGCACGGTCAGCGCACAGGCCCGGCGAGTCGATCCGAACATCTGCGCCGCAACGGCGGCGCTCACACCACACGAATCGGCGATGCCGCTCATCCTGATATCCGAGCCGTACTGGCCGGCCAGCGAGCGGATGGCCTCAAGGTTCCCCCGATCGAGGATGACCTCCAGTTCGGCTCGGCTGGCCGGGTCACCCGCCGGCTCGATGGCGGCGTCCAGATCGCCGAGGGTCACCGAATGGGCGATCGGGGTGGTGAGGCCAGAGGTGAGCACGACCGAGGCGCGCCCGAGCAGACCCGTGTCGATCGGGGTCCCGACCGCGGACGCGGCGATCAGCCCGAGCTCGAGCGCCACGTTCAGCAGCGCCACCTCCTCGAAGGTGAACGGGGGCATGACCGTGCGACCGGTTGCTGCCCAGAACGCCTCGAGGTGCGGCACCATCGATTCAACGATGTCGTCCCATGCCGACGCCCGCACAACATCGGTCCGACCCGCCCGTTCACTCCCATCGGTCCCCATCGGGGCACCCCGGCTCCCCGAGCCTTCGTCACGGAACTCAGCCGCAGCGGTGAGCAGGAACAGCCGGCGGAACATCGTGCGATGCCGCTGGTCGCCGGTCACGATCTCCCACTCGGCGGTGGCGAGTTCGCGGACCAGTTCTCCTCGTGGCGACTCCCGAGCTCGTTCGCCGACCTTCATGATGATGTCCATGCGATCGAAGTCGAACTCACGCGCGAACTGGCCCACCATGGCGTCGATGAACGGTTCGAGCGACGTGAAGTGGTGGAAGAACGCGCCGGTGGTCCGGCCGGCCTCGCGGGCCACGTCGGACGGTGTCAGACACGCCAACAATTCGCCGAGCCCCATTCGATCGACGATCCGCCACCCGGCGTCGACCAGCTCTCCACGGGTCCGTTCACCGCGTTTGTTGGGCAAACGAAGCGTTCGCGCCTCAGGCATCTGACTCCCGCTCTCGACTGGATGTAGCTGCCCCGCCGTCAACATACACGCACCGGGAAGCCCCTCGGCTGATGTGCTTTCACGATGTGGGGGTGGGGGCTGCGCCAACCCGGTCGGAGGTGGTGTAGAACGCTTCGGTACCTGGACACCGGTCCCGGACGTCGGTCGAAGGGGGCCCATGGAATCTCGTGCTGCAGTGCTCTGGGAGGTCGGCCAGGACTGGGCGATCGAGAACATCACCATCGATCCTCCCGGCCCTGGCGAGGTCGTGGTGAAGATGAAGGTCGCCGGCATGTGTCATTCCGACGAACACATGTTCACCGGCGACATGCCCATGCCCCATTACCCGTGCATCGGCGGCCACGAAGGTGCCGGCGAGATCATCGAGATCGGGCCCAACGTCAGCTCGGTCACTCCGGGCGATCACGTGTCCATGTCGTTCATCCCGTCGTGTGGCAAGTGCAAGTGGTGCGCCTCGGGCCGCCAGAACCTCTGCGATCTGGGGGCCAAACTGTTCGACGTCGGCATGATGACCGACGGCCGCATGGCGCATCACGTCGGCGACAAGGACCTGGCCCGCATGTGCCAGCTCGGCACGTTCTCGGACTATCTCCTGGTCAGCGAGAACGCTGTGATCCGGGTCGAGCCCGACATCCCGTGGCACGCCGTGGCGCTGGTCTCCTGTGGCGTGGCCACCGGTTACGGCTCTGCGGTGCACCGGGCGAACGTCGAACCCGGCGACACCGTGGCGGTCATCGGTATCGGAGGCATCGGGATCAACGCTGTCCAGGGCGCCAAGATCGCCGGAGCCAAGCGGATCGTGGCCATCGACCCCGTCGAGTTCAAGCGGGAGAAGGCCATGGAGTTCGGGGCGACCCACACCTACGCATCGATCGAAGAGGCCACGTCGGCCATCTCCGAGCTGACGTGGGGCGAGATGGCAAACAAGACCATCATCAGCGTCGGCGTCATGAAGGGCGACCTGATCGAGCCCGCACTGAGCATGACCGCCAAGGGCGGCACCTGCGTGGTCACAGCGGTGGCCAGCATGTTCGATGGCGACGCCAAACTGAACAGCTTCATGTTCGCCATGATGAACAAGGAGCTGAAGGGCTGCCTCTTCGGTTCCGGCAACCCGAGGTTCGACATTCCGCAGCTGTTGTCCATGTACCAGGCGGGCCAACTCAAGCTCGACGAGCTGGTCACCAAGCGGTACACCCTCGATCAGGTCAACGAGGGCTACGACGACATGCGCAACGGCAAGAACATCCGCGGGATCATCGAGTTCGACTGATCGGGCGCCTCGTGACGGCTGACCCTGTCGCCTGAATCCACTCGACCCACCGGTAGCATCGGGCGGGGCACAGTGCCCCGCCCCGCTCCCCGTGACCACCACAGCAGCACGTCCCACCCGAACCGAGGCCGCGCCCAGCCTTCCCTATCTGGGTGGGATCGACGGCCTGCGCGCCGTCTCGGTACTGGCCGTCATCGGCTACCACGCGCCACTGTCGTGGCTGCCCGGCGGGTTCCTCGGCGTCGAGGTGTTCTTCGTCATCAGCGGATACCTCATCACCTCGTTGTTGGTCGGCGAGCACCGACGCACCGGAACGATCTCGCTTCGATCATTCTGGGTCCGACGGGCCCGTCGACTCCTGCCTGCGCTCTACGTGATGCTGGCCGCCACAGTGGTCATGGCCGCGCTGTTCGCCGACGACGCCCTGGCCGCCATGCGCGCGGACGTGCTCGCCGCGTTGCTGTACGTCTCGAATTGGTGGCAGATCATCGACGGCCAGTCCTACTTCGCACAGGCCGGCCGGCCACCGCTGCTCCAGCACCTGTGGTCGCTGGCCGTCGAGGAGCAGTTCTATCTGTTGTGGCCCCTGGCCTTCGCCTTCTTCGTCACCAGGGTGCGTCGGACGTCGCTCATCGTGGGAACGTTCGCCGTGGCGGTGGCCTCAACAGTGGCCATGGCCGTTTGGTTCGACGCATTCAGCGACGACCCGACTCCGCTGTACTACGCCACGGTCACCCGCCTGGGCGGGCTCCTGGCCGGCTGTGGGCTGGCCATGATCTGGCGGCCCGATCGGTTGCGGCGGCGACCTGCGTCACCCAAGGTGCGATGGGTCATGGACACCGTGGGCGTCGTCGGGTTGATCATCCTCTTCTGGGCGTTCACCAACGTCCGCGAGTTCGACCCCTTCGTGTACCGCGGAGCCTTCCCGCTGACCGACCTGGCCACGTTGATGGTGATCATGGCCGTGGTACACCCCGCATCGTCCATGGGGCGACTCCTCGGGGTGGGGCCTCTGCGCCAGATCGGCCTGCGTTCCTACGGGCTGTATCTGTGGCACTTTCCGGTTTTCCAGATCACCCGTCCCGGGTTGGACCTCGACCAGCCCGGTTGGGTCGTCGCCCTCATCCGCGTCGGTCTGACGATCCTGTTGTCCGAAGCCTGCTACCGATTGGTCGAGATCCCGATCCGTCGTGGCGCTCTGGGCAAACTCAGGCGTCCGCCGGTCTTCGCCAACGGCCGGGGGCGCTGGAAGCGCCGATCGCACTGGGCCATGCTGTCGGCCGCTCCGCTGCTCGTCCTCGGCATCCTGGTCTTCGACCGATCCGAATCAACAGGAGCAAAGGTTCAGCGCGAGATCGCCGAGGCGTCGGCCGCGGCGGCAGACGCCCCGCTGCTCAGCGTTGCTCCGGCACTCAGCGTTGCTCCGGCCCCGCCCACCGAAACGGCGGCGGTCGCCACCACGGCGGTTCCGACCGATCCGGCGACCGTGGACCCGAACGCCACCACGATTCCCGCAGCCGTCGACCCGAACGCCACCACCGTTCCGCCAGCGCCGGTCCCTCCGCAACTCATTCCCGGCCTGGCCAATACACCCGACCCCCCACCCACGGTGCCCCGCGATCCCTCGCTCCCGCTCACGCTTGTCCAGGTGACCGCCATCGGCGACTCCGTCATGCGCGGCGCTGCGCGCGTGCTCCAGAAGAACATCCCGGGCATCGCCATCAACGCCGAGGTCAGCCGACAGTTCGGCGAGGTCCTCCCCCTCCTGGCGGGGCTGGCGGCGTTCAATACGCTCGGACACGTGGTGTTGATCCACCTGGGAACGAACGGGGTCATCACGGACAAGATGATCGATCGACTGATGGGAATCGTCGGCCCCGCCCGGCAGGTGTACTTCATCACCCCCAAGGTGCCCCGCCCGTGGGAGGCCGAGGACAACGCCCGGCTCAACGCGGCCACGACCCGGTATTCGAACGTGCACGTCATCGACTGGTACACCTCTGCCCGGGAGAATCCGGCGCTGTTCGTCAGCGACGGGACCCACTTGAACAAGTTCGGGATCCTGGCCTATGTGCAACTGGTCCTGAACTCCCTCAACTGATGGGTGAGATCCTCATCGATGAGCACCACCTGATGGACCACGCCGCATGAGCAAGCCTTCCCCCGAACTGGTGACCGCCGTGACCGACCGGGTGGTGGGCCGCCGACGAGAGATCGAGCAGGTCGTGGCCGCGCTGGCCGGTCGACGCCACCTGCTGCTGGAGGGCCCACCCGGCACCGGGAAATCCACCCTCCTGCGCGCCGTCGCCGAGGAGCTCGGTCGCGGATTCGCGTTCGTCGAAGGCAACGCCGAGCTGACCCCGGCCCGCCTGGTCGGGGCCTTCGACCCCGCAGCGGTGCTCGACCGCGGCTATCACGCCGAGGCCTTCCTCGACGGACCGCTCGCCACCGCGCTGCGAAGCGGATCGCTGCTCTACGTCGAGGAGATCAACCGCATCCCCGAGGAGACGCTGAACGTGCTGATCGGCGTGATGAGCGAAGGGCTCATCCACGTGCCACGACTCGGACCGGTCGAGGCCGCCGAGGGCTTCGGGCTGGTGGCGGCCATGAACCCGTTCGATGCGGTCGGCACCGCCCGGATCAGCTCGGCGGTCTACGACCGCTGTTGCCGGTTGGCCATGGGCTACCAGGAAGCGGGCGACGAGATCCTGGTCGTGGCCCGGACCAGCCCCCACAGCGCCGCACAGCTCGGGGCAGGCTTCCTGACCCAAGCCGTGGACATGGTGCGAGCCACGCGGGAACACCCGGACATTCGCACCGGAGCGTCGGTTCGAGGCGCCATCGACTTCTCGATCCTGGCCGCCGAGTTGGCCCTCCTTCGGGATGTGGCGACCACCGAGCCGTCGGTCACCCTCGACGCCGCGCTGTTGGCGTTGACCGGGCGGGTTCGGGTCCGCGACGGAGCGAACGCCACCGCTGAGCAGATCATCACGTCGCTGTGGCAACGCTTCTTCGGGCCACCGGCCGACCCGAGCGACAACACCGGCGAGGCCAACCCAAAAGCCTGAGTCCGCCG
>Ga0105044_10004158_pt1 | contig 19865 bp, 14 predicted proteins | sample MAT01_FD_78092 | JGI IMG/M metagenome (GOLD analysis project Ga0105044, IMG submission 78092) | Freshwater microbial communities from Lake Fryxell liftoff mats and glacier meltwater in Antarctica - MAT-01 | ecosystem: Environmental > Aquatic > Freshwater > Ice > Liftoff microbial mat | place...
AGCAGCGCCACCCCCATCACCGTGGGCGTGTACCAGCGTGCAAAGCGGTCGATCAGCCGCTCGGTCGGCGCGCGCTGCTCCTGCGCCTCCTCCACCAGGGCCACGATGCGCGCGATGGTGTTGTCCGATGCCGCCGCCGTCACCCGCACCCGCAGCACCGCGGCGCCGTTGACGGTGCCGGCGAACACGGTGTCACCCGCAGTCTTGGCGACCGGGGCGCTCTCGCCGCTCACCGGCGCCTCGTCCACCGCGCCATCGCCTTCCAGCACCAAGCCGTCGGAGGCGATGCGATCGCCGGGGCGCACCAGGATCACCTCCCCCACCGCCAGCCGGGCGGCCGGCACTTCGTGCAGCACGCCGTCGCGCTCCACCAGGGCGGTGCGCGGCAGCAGCGCGGCCAACGACTGGATGCCCGCGCGCGCCCGCCCGGCAGCCACGCCCTCCAGCATTTCACCAACCAGGAACAGCAGCACCACGCTCGCCGCCTCCTCGACGGCCCCGATCGCGACGGCGCCGACAGCGGCCACCACCATCAGTGTCTCGATCGAGAACGGCGTGCCCGCACGCGCTGCCAACAAGGCCCGGCGCGCGATCGGGCCGAGCCCCACCAGCATCGCCGCGGCAAACGCCCATGGTGCGGCCTCGGGCGCCACCCACCCGGCCACGAAGGCCGCCACCAATGCCGTCGCACACGCCAGCACCACTGTGGCCTTGCGACTTTGCCACCACGCGGCTACGGCCGGCGGCACCGGCGGCGCCATAGGAACGGCATCGACGACCACCGCCCCGACCGCGCCCAGCGAGGCCAACCCATAGCCCAGCCGCGTCACCTGGCGCTCAACCACGGCGAGCACACCATCGGCGTCGTGGTGCACCACCATGGTCGCGGCCGACACCGAGACCGACACATCGACCACGCCCGGCACGCGGCGCACGGCGGTGTCGATCTTGGCGGCACAGGCGGCACAATCCATGCCGTCCACCCGGTAGCGCGTGCGTGTCGCGGTTTCGGTCATGCGGACGCCTCGTCAGGCAAACGGGTCGGCCACCCGCGGCCAGAACGGGCGCGTCACCTTGGTGTAGGGCAGCCCGACGAAATCCGCGCCGACGGTGCCGGGTGCGGCGACATAGCGCACCGCGCGGGCGATTGGTGCGAAGCCGGCATAGAAATGCTGCATCGACTTCACCACGACGATTTTCTTGTCGGCCAACGTGCAGCCGGCGCCGGTGAAGGCATCGGGGTCGAACACCTGTTGGCGCTTGCTGGTCAGGATGATGTGGATGCCCCCCGCTTTGTCCATTGGTGCTTCCACCCAGGCGCTGGTGCCGTACTGCGCCCGCCCGCCAGACAAGCCACGCTGGGTGTGGCCCTCCACGATTGCGCGCACCGTCACCCGCAGGTCGATGGGCTGGCCGGACACCGGGCCTGCCTTGCCGCCGATCCGCAGATCGAAACTCGCGCCCACCCCCGCCTCGGCGCAGAACGACACGGCAATCGGGTCCCAGAAGCAGCCGATGGCGGCATTGGTCACGCCGCGCTCCACCAGACGGCGCAGCACGAAGGTGCTGTCGCTGGGCGCGCCGCCGCCGGCATTGTCGGCGACATCGGCGAGCACGATCGGCCCCTCGGGTGCCGCCAGGGCGAAGTCGATCGCCGCATCGATGGTGTCGTGCGGGGTCACGGTGCGGTCGCGCATGTCCCAGACTTCGCGGTGCAACTGGGCGGCCAGCGCCTGCGCCTTCGCCCGGTCGCCATCGGCGATCACCACGAACTTGGCGCCGACCTCGGCGACATCGGCCCAGGGGAAGCCGTGGCCGAACGACACTGAAATTATGCCGTCATGGCCTTCCAGCGCCTTCATCCGGGTGACGAAGCTTTTGGTCGGCTCCACCGGCGTGCGCCACATGCCGACCATGCGGCAGTCGTGCAGCGCCACCACCGGCTTCGTCCTGCGGCGCACTGCATCGAGCACCACGTCGTAGAGGTCATCGGCGCGGTCCAGCGTATCGGTGTGCGGGTATTCCTTGAAGATCACCGGCAGGGCGTTGTCGCAGATGTCGTCGGTCAGGTGGCAGTGCAGATCCAGTTCCACCCCCACCGGCACGTTGGGTCCGACGATGGAGCGCACCCGCTTCAGCACGTCACCTTCGCAGTCGTCGTAGCCATCGGCCACCATTGCGCCGTGCAGGAACAGCAGCACGCCGTCCACGCGGCCGGCCTGTTTCAGGTCGTTGAGCAGCAGGTCGCGCAGTTCCTCATAGACGTGCTTCACGATCGCGCCGGAGGGCTCGGTCGAGGCCGAGATGCTCTCGACGATCTCGAAGCCGTCCGCTTCGGCACGCTTGCGCCAGACGATCAGCGGGCCATTGGCGCCGTCGAGCGGCTTGAGGCTGCCGCCGGTGCGATGGAAAGGCTTGTCCAGCTTGAACGCGTTCATGCCGGTTGGCACTGGCGACCAGGTATTGGTTTCCGTCACATAGGCGGCGATGAAGAGTTTCATGGCTGCGGCTCCCGGCAATAATACCAACCATCCGAATGATTGACCGATCTAGAAAGGCAAGGCCAGGGCTTTGCCCTGGTCCTGGTCGCCGCCACCTTGTTTCTGCGCGAACGGCTCACCCCGGTGCGCGTTGCCGCCGTGCTGCTGGCGGCAGCCGCCGTGGGGTTGCGGCGGTAGTCCGGTCAGGCGGGCGCGAGGTCCAGCCGTCGCTCGATCCGTTCCAACCGTACGCCCAATCGGTCGATGCGTGCCGAAAGATGGGCGTCGGCCTCGGCCAGCACTGCCACCTCGCGGCGCACCGCCGCGAGCCCGAGCTCGACTGCCGTCAGGCGCTGCTTCACGTCCTGCATGTCCTCGGCGATCCGGTCGAACTTGGCATCGAGCCGACGCAGCAGCGCCAGGACGAGATTGTCGGGGCTGTCGCTCATGTGGACAACGTGCCCCAGCCGGCCCCGGCGTTCAACCGTTTTCGCGCGGTTTCGGCTCGAAGATACCCCGAACCATTCGCCTTGCCCCCACCCATTGCTGGGTGAAGTATCCGCCGGTCGCCAGCGCCTCCTCGGCCGTCGGGTCGCCGGTCTGCACGAATTCGCGCGAGAAATCGGCGGTGCGGAACAGCATGTCCCACCACGGCAGCACCGCGCCGTAGTTCACGCTGACCTCGCCCGCCGCTGTCACGCCGTGATGTGCGCGATGGAAACGCGGCGACACCAGCAGCCGCTCGCCCAGCCACCCGTAGGACACGCGCGCATTGGCGTGGCTGAGGCTTTCGATCAGCCGCAGCAGCAGCACCAGCAGCGGGAACTGCATCGGCGGCACGCCGATCAGCAGTGCGATGGCGGTGAACCAGGCGAAGCCGATGATGTCGTCCAGCAGGTGGTTGCGATCATCCGACCAGAACGTCATTTGCCGCTGGGCGTGATGCAGCGCGTGCAGCGAGTACCACCAGCGGAAGGCGTGGCTCAGCCGGTGGCGCCAGTACTCGCCGAAATCGAGGATCACCGCATAGATCAGGAAGGTCAGCACCGGCTTGCCGAACAGGAACGGGAACAGGCGCTCCAGTGTCGGCGGCACCCAGCCGATGTCGGTGAGGGTCCCGTTCAGCTCCACCTGCAATTTGAAGAACAGCACGAACGTTATCAGCGGCAACAGCCCGACACGGCTGACGAAGGTATAGATCACGTCGACCACCACCGCCTGGGCATTGGGCCAGCGTTCCACCGGCCGCCAGCGCTCCAGTGGCACGCAGATGGCGAAGGTCACCACCACCTGGGCGGCGCCGTAGACGGCGAACAATGCCCAGCCGAAGGAAATGTCCTCCCACTGGATCAACCCGAGCGAGAACATCAGCGGCAGCAGCAGCGTTTCCTGCAGCCAGCCCGCGGCGGTGTCGAACAGCGGGATCATGCGGAGGCGATGCCGCGCGGGTTGAGAAAGATGCCGTGCGGCGAACGGCCGACATCGATGGTGGTGTAGTCGCCGCTGCCGGGGTCGAGCACTGCCACCTTGTGGATGAAGCGCATGGTGAACCAGACCCGCCCGTCCGGCGCGAATTCCAGATCGTCCGGCCCGCCCGGCAGGCGATAGCGCCGCACCGGGTCCAGGGTTGCTGCGTCCAGCACCACCACCGACATGGGATCCAGCCGGTTGTTCACCCAGATCGTCTTGCGGTCGGGTGCCCAGAACAGCGTGTGCGCGCCCTTGCCGGTGCGGATGCGGCGCAGCAATTTGCCCGACTTGGCGTCCAGCACCGCGACATCGTCGCTGCCCATGTTGCCGGCGAGAACGCGGCTGCCATGCACCAGCACGCCGGCGGGCGCGCTGCCGCATTCCGCATTCCACAGCACGTCCAGCGTGCGCAGGTCGATTGCCAGGATGCGTCCGGTGCCTTGCAGGCTCATGAACACCGCCGTGCTGTCCGCCGCGAAATCCATGTGGCTCGGCATTGAACGAATGGGGAAGCGCTTCAACAGCTTGTATGTGCCGGCCTCGTAGATATCGATCTGGTTGCGCGCCAGCCCCGCCACCACGAACATCTTGCCATCGGGGCTGAAGGCCAAATGGTATGGGTTCGATAGCGGCATGCGCCGCAGCACGGCGAAGCTCACGGGGTCGAGCACCTGGAGCTCGTTGCCCGAGGAATCGCCGATCAGCAATTCCTTGCGGTCGGGCGTCAGGGCCCAATGGTGCGGCTCGCGCAGCACCGGGATGCGCCGGGTCTCGCGCCGGGTGGCCATGTCGATGACGCTGAGCGAGGCGGCGCCGGAATTCATGATCAACACCGCGCCGCCGCCGGCTTGCGGGCGCGCCTGGCCCCGCGCTTGGCGTGGCAACAGCATCGCCGCAGCGCCAAGCCCGATTGCGCCGCGGCGTGTCAGACCGCCCAGAGTGGAATGATCTTCCGCCCACATATCATGATGTTCCGATGGAATACTCAGGTACATTCATAGCATACCCGGCGCCTTTTGGTCCACCGAGGACGCACCCGGCTGAGGGCCTACTCCCCTGTGTCTGTCACATGGCCTCGGTGCTGATCCTTGACCAGGATCATTGCTGCTCGGATTTGCGGTCCGGCCGGGCCGCCACCAGCCCGGCGGCCACGATCACCGCGGCGCCGACCAGCGTCCATCTGTCGGGCAGCGCGCCGAACAGCGCCCAGCCCAGCAGCGTGCTCCACAGCAGCGAGGAATAGCTGAACGGCGCCAGCAGCGAGGCCGAGGCAAAGCGGTATGCCTGCACCATCAGATACTGCCCGGCCGACGCCACCAGCCCGAGCGCGATGCCCAGGGCCCAGTCAGCCGGCCCCGGCCAGGTCCAGCCGAACGGCAGCACCGCCGTCATCGTGACCAACCCCACCACCGCCGACCACAGCAGCGTCGTGGCGGTCGGGTCGTGGCCGGCCATCCGCCGGGTCAGCACCACGGCCACCGCCCAGGCGGCGGACGAGGCCACCACCAGGAGGGCCGCGGGTTGGAATGCCGCGGTGCCCGGCCGGACAATGACCAGCACGCCCAGCAACCCCACCGCAATGGCCGCCCAGCGTGGCGCGCGCACCACCTCGCCCAGCACCAGCACCGACAACGCGGTGATCAACAGCGGCGAGACGAAGCCCACCGCATTCGCCTCGGCCAGCGGCATGGTCTGGATCGCCATCACATACATGAGTGCCGAGACCGCCAGCAGCAGGCCACGCGCCACCTGCATCCGCGGCTGCGCCACCCGCATCCGCCCGCCCGCGGTGTGCGCCACCAGCACCAGTGCGAAGGGCACGAACACGACATAGCGGATCCAGTTGAGCTGGGTCGCCGGCATTGCCTGGCCCAGCCACTTGGCCATCGCGTCGGACAAGGTGAAGCAGAACACCGCCCCCAGGATCATGATGATCCCGCGCATCGGCCGGTCGGCATTGGTCTCGCTCATGAAATCCCGATCAAATCGTCCGCCACCAGCGCCGTGTCAGCAGAATGGCCAGCAGCCCCTCCACCCCGATCAGCGCGGTGGCATACGACGCGCCGATCCAGTCGGCCAGCAGGCCCAGATGCAGAAAGCCCAGCGGCGCGGAACCGATGCACACGGCCAGCACGCCGAACACCCTGCTGCGCGCCTCCGCCGGCGCCAGCACATAGACCAGGGTCGATTGCATCACGCCGAAACAGGAACTTGCCGCCCCGACCACCAGCAGTGCCGCGGCGGCACCAACCGGGCCGGGCGCCAGCGCAAATGCGACGAAGGCCAACAAGTATAGCGCGGTCCCACCGACATAGGTTGCGCGATACAGCCCGGGCCGCAACCACACTGCCAACGCCGCCGCCGAGGCCAGCGCCCCCAACCCGTCCATGCCGGCCAGCAGCCCGATCGACGGCGCTGAAAGACCAAGCCGATCGGCGCCGATCACCGGCACCATGCTCGTCGCGGGCCAGCCGAACAGGTTGAAGATGATGGTCACCACCATGGTGCCCATCAACCGCGCGTCGCGCCGCACCACGGTGAAGCCCTCGGCGATGCGCGCAATCAGCGATGGGCCGCCTGCTGCGATGTGCGGGTTGCGATAGCTGATGCGCCAGGCCGCGGCGATCGCTGGAACGTACAGTATCGCGCCCAAGGCAAACGCGCCCTCGATGCCGACAGTCGCCAGCAGCGCGCCGCCCAATGCCGGGCCCACCATGCGCGCGGCGTTGCCGGCGCCGATGTCGAGCGACATGGCCGCCGGCAGCCGGGCGGCGCCCACCACTTCGCCGATCAGGAAACGCCGGACCGTGTTGTCGCTGGCCCAGGCCATCCCGTTCAACAGGCTCGCCATCGCGAGGTGCCACACCGTCAATTGCCCGCTCCAGGCCAACACGGCGAGCACCAGCGCGGTCAGCGCCATCGCCACCAGCACCCATAGCAGCAGCAGGCGCCGCTGCACGCGCTCGCCCACGGTGCCGAACACCAGGCCCAGCAGCCCCATCGGCAGCATGCGCAGCATGGTGAGCATGGCCACGATGAAGGCCGAGCCGGTGGCCTGATAGGCAAAGACCGCCATTGCCAGCGTATCCAGCCAGCGCACCACCGAGGACAGGACGCCGACCAGCCAAAGCCGCCGGTAGTCGGCCAAGGCGAACACCGACAGCCGACCCGCCCTGCCCGTCGGCACCGCATTCATCGGAGCACGCCGCGTTTCACGTCCGGCCCTTCCGCCCAAGTTGCTGCTTCGATAGGCGCGGCAGCCGGCGATGCCTAGCCAGACGCGCAGGTGCCCAGCGTTGCGTTTGCGCCGTCCGCCCCCCTACCCGCACCGATCAACGCCTTGACACAATCGCCAGCGGGCCGACATGGGTGCAATGAACATGGTTTCGACCCCATCCCCTGGCCCGCTGGCGCCGGACGGCTCCACGCGTGTCGCCATCGTCGGCGCTGGCATCGCAGGGCTGTCCGCCGCATGGTTGCTGCGCCGCCACGCCCGGGTGAGCGTGTTCGAGGCCGAGGCCCGTGCCGGCGGCCATGCCGAGACCCAGGAGGTGGCGCCCGACGGGGTGCCGATCCCGGTCGATACCGGCTTCATCGTTTACAACACGCTGAACTATCCACATCTCATGCAGTTCTTCGCGGCATTGGGCGTGGCAACCCAGCCGAGCGACATGTCGTTCGGGGTATCGGTGGGCGGCGGTGCGCTGGAATACGGCGGCGGCGACCTCCGCCAGCTTTTCGCGCAGCACCGCAACGCGTTGCGCCCCAGCTTCTGGTTCATGCTGCGCGACATCATGCGCTTTTACCGCGAGGCACCGGCACTGGCCGCCGCCCCCGGCGAGGAGGCGCTGGGCGACTGGCTCGGCCGAAGCGGCTATGGGCGCGCTTTCATCGACCACCACATCCTGCCGATGGGGGCGGCGATCTGGTCGGGGTCGGTGCAGGGGATGCGCGCCTTCCCGGCCCGCCATTTCGCGCGGTTTTTCCAGAATCACGGGCTGCTGCGGGTCACCGATCGGCCGCAATGGCGCACCGTCAGCGGCGGCTCGCGCGCCTACGTTCAGCGCGTGCTGGAAACCCTGCCGGGTCAGGTGCGGCTGGGGCAGCAAGTGGACGGGATCGCGCGCACGGGCAGCGGCGTTCGTATCCACCTTGCCAGCGGCGGGGTGGAAGAATTCGACCATGCGATCCTGGCCTGCCACGCCGACCAGGCGCTGGCGCTGCTGCACCAGCCGACGGCTGCCGAGCAAAGCGTGCTTGGCGCCATTCCGTGCGCGGACAACCTTGCTGTGCTGCATGACGACCCCAGCCTGATGCCGCGGCGCCGCGGCGTGTGGTCGGCGTGGAACTACCTGTCCAACGGCGCGCAGGACCACCAGGCCCGCGTGAGCATCACCTATTGGATGAACCGGCTGCAGGGCATGCAGACCACGCGCCCGCTGTTGGTTTCGCTCAACCCGTTGCGCGACCCCGACCCGTCCCGCGTGTTCAGCACCCGCACCTATCGCCATCCGCAATTCGACGCCGGGGCGATGCGCGCCCAGCCACGCTTGGCGGAACTGCAGGGCAATGGCGGCGTTTGGTTCGCCGGCGCATGGACCGGGTGGGGTTTCCATGAGGACGGCATCGCCAGTGCCGTGCGGATCGCCAGCGCGCTGGGCGTTGCCGCCCCGTGGCAGCACGCGGCGGCCGCCGCTCCTGCCTTGTCGCGCGCGGCATGACGATGCCTGTCTCTGTGCGACCTGCCGGGCTGATTTTCTCGGGCCGGGTGATGCATGCCCGCCACGTCGCCCCGCGGCTGCGCTTCTCCTACCGCATCTGGATGCTGGCACTGGACCTCGGGCGTATCGACCAGGTCGCCGCCGCAAGCTGGCTGTTCGGCCATAACCGCTTCGCACCCGTGGCGCTGCATGATCGCGACCATGGCGGGCGCGACGGCACGCCGTTGGGCGACTGGATCACGCACCAGTTGGACGCGGCGGGGCTGTCGGCCTATGCGGCGCAGGTGTATTTCGTGGCGATGCCGCGGCTGTTTGGGTTCGCGTTCAACCCGCTCGCCAGTTATTTTTGCCACGACGCGGCCGGGCGCCTGGGTGCCGTGCTGCATCAGGTCAAGAACACGTTCGGTGACCAGCACTGCTACCTGCTGCCGGTCGCGAACGCGGGGGAGCTGCGTCATCGTGCCGAGAAACGCCTGCACGTGTCGCCCTTCCACGACCTGGAGGGGTCCTACCGTTTCACCTGCCATGCTCCGGATTTCCAGCGCGACGACGCCATGCTGAGCCTGGCCATCGCCTATGGCACCGCCGCCGAGCCACGGATGTCGGCGGTGATGCGGCTGCGCGCCGCTCCGCTCACCGCCGCGCGCTTGTTGCGCATGCTCGCCAGCCAGCCATTCGCGGCAGTGCGGGTGGTTGCTGCGATCCATTGGCAGGCGCTGAAGCTTTGGTGGCGCGGCGCCCGCTTCCACCGCGCGCCACCGCCGCCGTCCGATCCTGTCAGCCTGGGGAAGCCAGCATGAGTTCCCCGCACGCAGCCCAGCTCGCCCGGCAGGAAACCGGCGCCGACAGCGCCCCACCGCGCGACCCGCGTCTGCGCCTGGCGCTGCGCGTTGCCCGGCTGATCCGCGTCGGCACGCTAACCGTGGTGATGCCGGATGGCACCACCCATCGCGTGATCGCCAGCCCCGAACCGGTGGCGACCGTTAGGCTCTGCGACGCCCGCGCGATCACGCGCCTGGTGACCGGCGGCAGCTTGGGATGGGCGGAAGCCTATCTCGACGGGCTGTGGGAAAGCCCGGATATCGGCGCGGTGATGGCGCTGGCTGCCGCCAACGAGGCCGAATGGGCGCCGCTGTTGCGCGGCCGGCGCTGGGTGCGGGCGATCGCCTGGCTGTCGCACCGGTTGCGCGCCAACACCAAGCGGGGTGCCGCGCGCAATATCATGGCGCATTACGATCTCGGCAACGATTTCTACCGGCTGTGGCTCGACCCCTCGATGACCTATTCATCGGCGGTGTTCGCCGAGCCGGCCGAAACCCTTGAAGCGGCACAGGCGCGCAAGATGCGCCTGCTGTGCGAGCGCCTGGAGCTGCGCCCCGGCATGCGGGTGCTGGAAATCGGCTGCGGCTGGGGCGGCTTTGCCACCATGGCCGCGCGCGATTTCGGCGCCCAGGTGGTGGGCCTGACCCTGTCGCCCGCACAGCTGGAATTCGCCCGCGCAGGCGTCGCCCGGGCTGGGTTGTCCGAGCGTGTCGAACTGCGGCTGCAAGACTATCGCGACACTACCGGGCAGTTCGACCGCATCGCATCGATTGAGATGTTCGAGGCAGTTGGCCGCGAATATTGGCCGGCCTATTTCCGCACCGTGCATGACCGGCTGGCACCCGGCGGGCTGGCGGGCATTCAGACCATCGCCATCGACGACACCTATTTCGACGAATATGTCAGCACCGCCGATTTCATCCAGCGCCACGTTTTTCCCGGTGGCATGTTGCCCAGCCCCAGCCACCTGAAGCGCGAGGTCGCCACCGCCGGACTCAGCTGGCATGCCGAGCATTGGTTCGGCGCCGACTACGCCCAGACCCTGGCGCGCTGGTACGGCGATTTCCAGCGTGCCTGGCCACAGATCGTGCGCTTGGCGCCGGCCGACGGCAAACGCCAATACGACAGTCGCTTCAAACGCCTGTGGGAATACTATCTCGCCTATTGCGAGACCGGATTTCGTGCAGGATGGACGGATGTCGGGCAGTTGATCCTGTCCCGCCCGGCGTGAGCGCGCCGCCCCGGCTGCCGCTTCCGACCCTGCTGGCCTATGCGGCCCCGGCGATCCCGCTTGCACTGCTGGGCATTCCGCTCACCGTCTACCTGCCGGCTTTCTGGGCCGGCGACATGGGATTGTCCCTGGCGGTGGTCGGGCTCGTTCTGACCGCGGTGCGGCTGATCGATGTGCTCACGGACCCGCTGGTGGGCCGCTGGTCCGATCGTCTCGTCAGCCGCTTTGGCCGCCGCAAGCCGTTCATCGCCGCGGCCCTGCCGGTCGCCGGACTGGGCATTGCGGGGCTGTTCTTTCCGCCCGCGGGTGCCGGCGCGGCCTGGCTGTTCGCCTTTTCCGCGCTGTTGGCCATCGGCTGGACCCTGTTGTCGTTGCCGTATCAGGCGTGGGGCGCGGAACTGTCGGATGACTACGCCGGGCGCGCCCGCATCACCACCTGGCGCGAGGGCGGGACCATCCTGGGCATCGTCCTCTCGGCCGCCCTGCCGGCCGTGCTCGGGCTGACCTCTGCCGGCGCGACACTCGCCCTGTTGGCCGCGCTGACCCTTGGACTCGCGCTTCCGCTGGTGGTGCTGATGCTTGTCGCCGTCCCCGAACCGCCGCACCGTGCGGCCGAGGGTGGCAGCCTTACCGCGGCGCTGCGCATGGCCGCCGCCAATGCCCCCTTCCGCCGCCTGCTGATTGCCTGGCTGGTGAACGGCATCGCCAACGGGCTGCCGGCCGCACTGTTCCTGCTGCTGTGCGCGCATTTGTTGCAGGCGCCGGCGGCGGCCGGACCATTGTTGCTGGCGTATTTCCTTGCCGGCATCGCCGGATTGCCGCTGTGGCAGCGCGCCGCCACGCGTTGGGGCAAGCACCGCGCCTGGTGCATCGCCATGCTGGCATCATGCGCCGCCTTCGCCTTCGTGCCGCTGCTCGGCCCCGGCGCGGTGGTGCCCTTCGCCGTTATCTGCCTCGCCAGCGGGCTGGGCCTTGGCGCCGACCTTGCATTGCCGCCGGCCATCCAGGCCGATGTCGTGGACCTCGATGAACTTACCAGCGGTGAGCAGCGCGCCGGCCTGTTCTTTGCCGCCTGGACGATGGCGCAAAAGGCCGGACAGGCACTGGCCGTGGGCATTGCCTTCCCGCTGCTCGACCTCGCCGGATTTCGGACCGAAGGGGACAACACCGCGACCGCGCTGGCCGCGCTCGTCGCGCTGTATTGCCTGCTGCCGATCGCGTTGAAGTTGGTCGCCGTCGCACTGATGTGGCGGTTCCCGCTGGACGCCCAGCAACACGCTGCCATCCGCGCGCGGATAGCGGCGCGCACGTAGCCCGTGTCGCGCTTCAATTTTCCTGACGATGGCCGGTGACGGCCGGCATTTGACGACACCGGCCACCGCGCCGCACCCTCGCGCGATCGACACCGTCCCCTGCGCTTACGACCGGAGGCCGCCATGACCCAGTCGACCCTCTACCACCAGGGCAACCGGGCGTTACAGGACCGCTTTGCCAGCCGCGCGCTGGCCGACCGGCTTGAACAGCGCGCGCGCCAGCTCTTCACCGACGACGACCGTGCGTTCATTGAAAGCGCGATCTACTTCTTCCTCGCCACTGCCGACGGTGATGGCCGGCCCGACTGCTCGTTCAAGGGCGGCCCGGCGGGCTTCGTGCGGGTTACCGGGCCGGCCGAGCTTGCCTTCCCCGACTACGACGGCAACGGCATGTTCAAGAGCCTGGGCAATCTCGGCGTGAACCCGCATGTTGGCCTGCTGTTCATCGACATGCACGGCCGGCCGCGCCGCCTGCGCGTGAACGGCACCGCGAGCGTGGCGCGCGACGACGCGATGCGCGCCGATACCGCCGGTGCCCAACTGATCGTGCGCGTTGCGGTGGACGCGATCTTCGCCAACTGCCCGCGCTACATCCCGCAATTGAGCCTGGTGGAACAGTCGATCTACGCACCCGAACCCGGCAAGCTCTCGCCAGAGCCAGCCTGGAAAGGCTTCGACGCGTTCAAGGACGTGGTGCCGCCGCGCCAGGACGGCAATTGACGGGCATTGCCGCATCCACCCATTGCGCCGCTGCGCGATCGCGTCAATCGCGTCGCTCCCGCAACGCGCGCCGCCCCGCACCTCACGCAAACACCGAAGCATCGAACCCATCCGGCAACACGCCACGCGGCCGGATCATCTCGTATGGCCCGCGCGCCAGGAACTGCCCCTGGCCGGGCACAGCCTGCACCACCCCGTCGCGCATCGCGACCTGCCCGCGCAGCAGCGTGGCGACCGGCCAGCCGGTGACCTCCAAGCCCTCGTACGGCGTGTAGTCCATCACGGACTGCATCATCGCGTTGCTCAGCGTCACCCGCTTGGACGGGTCCCATAACACCAGGTCGGCATCGAAGCCGGGTGCCACGCTGCCCTTGCGCGGATACAGCCCGAACAGCCGCGCCGGGTTGGTTGCGGTGATGCGCACGAAGGTGTTCAGGTCGATCCGCCCCTTCACCACCCCTTCGCTGAACAGGATCGGCAGCCGTGCGGCCAGGCCCGGCACGCCATTGGGGATATCGCGGAATGGCACGTCGCGCCCGTTCACCGTTTTTCCCCGCGGCCCGCTGAAGGTCCAGCCGGAATGATCGGAGCTGACCACATCCAGGGTGCCGCGCCGGACGTCGTTCCACAGCGCCTCCTGGTCCGCCTTGGTCCGCGGCGCCGGCGAGCACATGAACTTGGCGCCCTCGAATCCGGGCTTGTCCATGTCATCGGCGGTCAGCACGAAGTATTGCGGGCAGGTCTCGCCCCAGACCTTCAGGCCGCGGTTCTGGGCGCGGGCGATCTCCTCGGCGACTTCCGAGCAGGACACGTGGAACACCTGGATCGGTTGGTCGACCATCTCGGCCAGTGCGATCGCGCGATGCGTCGCCTCGCGCTCGATCATTTTGGGCCGCGACCAGGCGTGGTATTTTGGCGCGGTCAGCCCCGCCGCCAGCAGCGCCTCGGTGCGCCAGTTGATCGCCTCGTAGTTCTCGCAATGCACCGTCACCAGCGCCCCCGCACGCCGCGCGGCGGCCAGAACGCGCAGATAGGCGCGGTCGTCGAGGTGCAGCGGGTCGTAGGTGAGGAACACCTTCAGGCTGCGCACCCCTTGGGCCACCACCTGCGGAATCTCCTTCCAGATCACATCGTCGGTGGCATCGGTGATGATCTGGTGGAACGAATAATCCACCATCGACTGCTTCGCGCGGCGCTGATATTCGGCCAGCGGCGCGAGAAGGCCCTGTCCCTTGAACTGGGTCGAAAACGCGATCACCGAGGTGGTGCCGCCCACCAGGCACGACCGGCTGCCGGTCTCCCACGTCTCCTCGTCCGCGCCGCCGCCTTCCTGCAACTGCTCGATATGGCAGTGGGTGTCGACGCCGCCCGGCAGCACCAGCAACCCGTCGGCATCCAGGGTTTCGGCGCCCTCCAGCCGGTCGCCGATCGCCGCGATCCGCCCGTCGCGAATCCCGACATCCGCGCGCATGGTGTCGCTGCCCGTTACCACCGTGCCGCCACGTACAACCAGGTCGTAATCCGCCATGTCGATGCCCTAACGTGTTCGCTGATATGCAACCGGTTTCCCCGCGTTGCCGCAAGCTAAGGGCCTGGGGTGAGATAAGTAAGGCCAGGGCTCTGCCGTTGCGGCGCGAAGCCGCACCGCAGGGACCCGCCAGAGGCCGCGCCTCTGGACTCCATTTGTTTAAGTGTTGTTTGGGGAAGGGGGCCATCACCGTCGTTTAAACATCCCAATGGCCCCCTTCCCCAAACAACACCGAGTAAGGGGTTCCAAGGTCCACAGCCGTCGCGCGAAGGCGCGCTCCGGACTTGGTGGGGTCGAGGGGCGAAGCCCCCGCCTTGCTTATTCCGGCTCAGGCCCTAACCCTTCATTCCCCCGCCAGGACCGCCCCATGCGCCTGACCAGCCGCACCATCCAGCCCACCGGCCGTGCGATCACGCTGACCTTCGACGGCCAGCCGATCGCCGCACTGGAAGGCGAGAGCGTCGCCGCCGCCCTCTCCGCAGCTGGCATCACCACCCTGCGCACCACCCCGACCGGCGCACCGCGTGGCCTGCATTGCGGCATGGGCGCCTGCTACGACTGCGTGGTGACCATCGACGGCCGGCACGGCCAGCGTGCCTGCCAGGCCAAGGCGGCCGATGGCATGCAGGTCACCGGCGCCGCACCCGCCGTGTTGGCCGACCTCGTGGCGACGCCGGCCGACTGCATCCACCGCGCCTGCGACGTGTTGGTGATCGGCGCCGGCCCGGCCGGCCTGTCCGCCGCCATCGCGGCTGCCGAAGCGGGCGCGCAGGTGATCGTGCTCGATGAACGCGACGCCCCCGGCGGCCAGTATCACAAGCCGCTCGCCCCCAGCCACGCGGCCACGGCGCCCGATGCCCAGCACCGCGAAGGTAGCGCGCTGCGCGCCCGGGCCGAACGCGCCGGGGCCGAGATTGTTCCCAACGCCATCGTTTGGGGCGCTTTCGCCCACGACGAGGTCGCCGCAATCGTCGCCGGCCAGGCTACGGTTTTTGCCACGCGTCGCCTGATCCTCGCCCCCGGCGCGCACGAGCGCCCGGTGCCGCTGCCGGGCTGGACGCTGCCGGGCGTGCTGACCACCGGCGGGGTGCAGTCGCTCGCCCGCGCCCAGCGCGTTGTGCCCGGCCAGCCGGTGCTGATTGCCGGCAACGGGCCGCTCAACCTGCAACTTGCATGCGAATTGCTGGCCGGCGGGGTGCGCGTGGCCGCGGTGGTGGAGGCCGCCGCCAAACCGGGCCTGTCCAACCTGCCCGCTGCGCTCTCGATGTTGCTGGCCGACAACGCCATCACCCGCCAGGGCCTGGGCTATCTCGCCACGCTGCAGCGCGCCGGCGTGCCGGTTCTGTGGTCCAGCCGCGTCATTGCGCTGGAGGGCACCACGCATGTGGAGGCGGCGCAGGTTTCCACCCCGAACGGCCCCGCGCGCATCATCGCCGCCACCGTGGCACTCAACGCCGGATTCCAACCCGAGACGGGGCTGGCCCGTGCGCTCGACCTGCCGCACCGCTTTGTCGATGACGGCGTGGGCTATCTGGCGACCGTGGCCGACGCCGAAGGCCGCACCGCGCGGACCGAGATTTTCGCCATCGGCGACGGGGCCAGCCTCGGCGGATCGCGCGTTGCCTTGGCGCGCGGCCGTCTCGCCGGTCTCGCGGCCGCCCGGGATCTCGGTCTCGCGGCTGGCGATCCGGCCACCGCGCGGGCCGCGCTGGTCCGCGCCGAGCGCTTCCAGGCGGCACTCTGGAGCCTGTTCCGACCCGCGGCACAGGCGGCGCCGCTGCCCGATGAAACGATTGTCTGTCGCTGCGAGGAGGTCACCGCCGGCCGCCTGCGCGCCGAGATCGCCGATGGCCTGGTCTCCGTCGCCGCCTTGAAGAAGGCGACGCGGGCCGGCATGGGACGTTGCCAGGGTCGCTTTTGCGCGACCACCATCGCCCGCCTCTGCCCCGGCACGCCCGACGCCGCCGCCTTCGCAGCGCCCCGCCTGCCGCTCCGCCCGGTGCCGGCCGCTGCACTGATGTTCGAGCAAGGCGAATTCGATGCCCCCCTGCTGGAACGCCCCATCCCCAACCAGCGTCTCACGCCGGTTCTGCCTGCCACCGCCGAGCCACGCCACACCGACATCCTGGTGATCGGCGGCGGCTCGATCGGGCTGGCAGCCGCGTACTACCTGGCCAAGGGCGGCGCCGCGGTGCTGGTGGCCGAGCGCGATGAGGCCGGCATGGCCGCGGCCACCGCCAATGCCGGCAGCCTGCATGCGCAGTTGCTGTCTTACGATTTCGGCTATGACGGCATGCCGGAGGATGGCGGCCCCGCCGCACATACCCTGCCACTGCAACACCAGTCGATTGCCTTGTGGCAGGAGATCGCGCGCGACGCCGGGGAAACGCTCGGCATTGTCATCGAGGGCGGGCTGATGGTCGCCGCCACGCCGGACGACATGGAATGGCTGCGCGGCAAGGTCGCCATGGAGCGGCGCATCGGCATCGAAAGCCACCTGATCGGCCCCAATGAATTGCGCAACCTCGCCCCCCACCTGGCACCCGACCTGCTGGGCGCCGACTGGTGCCCTGCCGAGGGCCGCATCGACGCGCTGCGTGGCACCATGGCGTTGTCCACCCTCGCCCGCCGCCATGGTGCCACCATGCTGCGCGGCGCCGAGGTGCAGGCGATTTCCCGCGCGGGCACTGCCTGGCGCGTTGAAACATCGAAAGGCCCGATCACCGCCGGCCGTGTGCTGAACTGTGCGGGTGCCTGGGGCGGGCGCATCGGCGCCATGGTCGGGCTCGATTTGCCGATCACCGGCACCGTGCAGCAGGTGATCGTCACCGAGCCGGCGCCGCGCCTGGTGAACAACCTCGTCGCCCTGTCGCGCCGCCATTTGTCGCTCAAGCAGCAGGAGAATGGCGGCCTGTTGATCGGCGGCGGCTGGTTCGGCAGCTTCGACAGCACCGACGGGCGCAGCCGCAACGTGCGCCGCAACATTGAAGGCAACCTGTGGGTTGCCGCCCGCGTGCTGCCCGCCCTGCGCGGCCTGTCGATCATCCGCAGTTGGACCGGCATCGCGCCGATGCTTGACCGCGCGCCGATCCTGGGCGAGGCACCGGGCCTGCCGGGCTTTCACAACGCGCTGTGCGGCGTCGCGTATACGCTCGGCCCGATCGTCGGCAGGCTGGCGGCCGATGAGCTGTTGCACGGCACCACGCCCGACCCGCGCTTCACCCTGGGGCGTTTTGGGTGAGGAACACCGTCTTCACCGCCGCCGGCTTGCTGGCGGGCGTGCTGGCCGTGGCGCTGAATATGCGCGCCGCCATGCCGCCGCTGCAGGATTTCAACGAATGGATCTACCAGGGCTGGCTGATGGGCCAGCTGTTCCGCGGCGCCGACATCCCGTTCGGCATCAAGCCCTGGCCGGTGCCCAATGCTGCCGCCCAACTAGTGCTCGGCCTGTTCAACCTGCCACTGAACCCGCTGGCCGCCGGCATTGCCTACGCCACGCTGTATGTGGCCGGCTTCACCTGGCTCGCCGCCGCATTGGCCCGCCGCGACGGTCGCTTCGACCCCGCCACCTTCCTGTTGGCCCTGCTGATTGGCGGTCTCAACTCGCCCTACTGGGACGGCTATGCGAATTCGCAGCTTGGCCTTGTTCTTTACATGGTGCACGTGCTGCGCCAGCGCCGACCGGGCGGCACCGGCCCGGCCTGGGATGTCGCTGTCGGGCTTGCGCTGTTCTTCTGCCACGCGGTGATGCTGGCGGTCTTCGCGCTGCACGTCGCCATCCGCGGCTGGCAGCAGCGCCACCTTCGCCGCGCCGCCCTCGTGCTCACCCCGCCGTTCGCGCTGCTCGCCTGGTACATTTTGCGCGATGACAATTACGGCGAATTCATCCCACCCTTTGGCACTACAGTTTTCGACTTCATCGCCTACAAGGCCTACACCGCCGCCAAATCCGGCCCCTACCAGAACCTGATCATTGGCGGCATCGGCGACGCCGACCGCGCGCCGTGGCTTTACTGGACTGGTGTGGCGGTCAACCTCGCTTTCGTACTCGCCGCCCTTGCCCCGCTCACCTTCACCCTGCTGCGCCGCATCTGGGCCGGCGACCGCGCGCCCACGTTGTTGACGGCAGCCTGCTGCCTTGCCGGCTTCGCGATCCTGCCCAGTGCCCTCTTCGGCGTCGTCAACGTGGGCGAGCGCCTGCTGGTGCCCGCCATGCTGACCGTCCTCGCCTGCTGCCCCGACCCGGGCGGCACACGGCGCTACGGCGCCGCCATCGCCACGCTCGCCCCGGCAATGGTGCTGTATTTCCACCTGATCCTGCCGGCCACGATTCCCACCGCCGGCATCGACCACCTCGCCGCCCACGACCCCGCCCAGCGCAGCCGGCTGCTGTTCTGGCACCGGCCGTTCCAGTTCCAGGCGCAGATCGCCGCTGCCATGCGGGGCGAGCCCGTCCGCCTCGGCTTCACCACATCGCTGCTGCGTCCGGTTGCGCGCTAGGGTTTTTGGTCCGAAGCTTGCCGCATCAAGTCCGTCGGCCCGATCGAGGAGACCACCATGAACGATGCCGCCCCCCGCACCTATGCGCCGCCGCCGCATGTCAGCGCCAACTGGCACTTCACCAAGCCGGCAGCCAATGGCCGCCGCGGCATCGTCGTCTCCCAGGCCCGCGCCGCCGCCGAGGCTGGTGTCGCCGTGCTGGAAGCGGGCGGCAATGCCATCGATGCCGCGGTCGCCACCGCCTTCGCCCTGGCCAGCCAGGAGCCGTGGAACTCCGGCATCGGCGGCATCGGCTTCTGCGTGGTGCACCGCGCCGGCGAGAAGAGCGCCCAGGTGGTCGATTTCGGCCCGGTCGCCCCGCGCCATCTCAGCCCGGCCAACTTCAAGCTGACCGGCCGCATGTCCGACGAAGGCTTCAAGTGGCCGGAGGTGGAGGGCGACACCAACGTCCACGGGCCGCTTTCGGTGGCGGTGCCGTCGTCGGTGGCGGGCTACGAGAAGCTGCACTCGACCTGGGGCCGCCTGCCGATCGCCGAGGTGCTGGCGCCGGCGGTGGCATTGGCCAAGCGCGGCCTGCCGCAGGACTGGTTCACCATGCTGAAGATCGGCGGGTCCGCCGCGGCACTGCGCCTGTATGCCGAGAGCAACCGCATCTATATGCGCGACGGTCTGCCCCCGACCCCGCCTTCCGAGGGCGAGCCTGGCTTCCTCATCCAGGGCAACCTCAGCAACACCCTCGAACGCCTGCAGCATGCCGGGCTGCGCGACTATTACGAGGGCGACATCGCCAGCGCCTTCGTGCGCGACCAGAAAGCTGTCGGCGGCATTATCGACGCGGGAGACCTCACGGCGTGTGCGGCCCGCATCGTGCCGGCCATCGAAGTGCCCTGGCGCGGCACCGGGCGTGTGCTCCAGCTCGCCACCGGCCTGACCGCCGGCCCGACGCTGAAGGACGTGCTCGCCGGCATGCAACACGCACCCTACGGCGCCACCCCCGACGCCACCTGGTACCGCCGGCTCGCCGCCGAACTGCGCGCGGCCTACCACACCCGCCTCACCAGCCTGGGTGCCGAGGAGGTG
>Ga0105044_10004160_pt1 | contig 19864 bp, 12 predicted proteins | sample MAT01_FD_78092 | JGI IMG/M metagenome (GOLD analysis project Ga0105044, IMG submission 78092) | Freshwater microbial communities from Lake Fryxell liftoff mats and glacier meltwater in Antarctica - MAT-01 | ecosystem: Environmental > Aquatic > Freshwater > Ice > Liftoff microbial mat | place...
CACCGCCATCACGAACGCCCTGGCGGCGAATGAAGCGCGCCATGTCGTGGAGGCGCGCACCTTGCCGGATGGCCGGGCGGTAAAATTCACGACCTATCCGCTTTACGAACGGGCCAAGCCGGAAAAACAGAAGGTTCTGGTGGGCTTTGTGGCTGCTGGCTTGCCGGTGCCGGAAGTGACACGCCGGTTGGGCCGCGTGGCATGGGTGCTCACCGCTGCGGGCCTCTCCGTGCTCGTCGTGACGCTCGGAGCCGCTGCGCGGATGCTCCGCAGTGCGAGGCTGTCCGCAGAATGGGAGGAAGTCCGGCAACGAAAGCGAATCGCCGATTTCGTGGCCGACGCCGCTCATGAACTGGGCACCCCGCTGACGGTGTTGCGCGGCGAGATTGATCTCGCCCTCCGGCGCGAGCGGCTCGCCGAAGATTATCGCAACGCCCTGGTGGTCTGCCGCGAGGAAACCGACCGCCTGACACGCCTGGCGGCGCACTTGTTGCAACTGGCCTCGGCGGATGCGGGGCAGTCGCTGCTGGCGGTGAAGGAAACCGATCTCGCGCTGCTCTGTGGCGAAATGGCAGCGCGTTGGCAGTTGCAAGCGGGCGAGCGCGGCATCTCCATCAAATGCGACGCGCCGGAATCGTTGTTCATCTCCGCTGACGCAACCGCACTGGAACGTATCCTGCAAAACCTGCTTGATAATGCCGTTCGCCACACACCCCGCGGAGGCGGCAGCGTTGTCATCTCCCTCACCAAAGGAAGCAAGGAGGCAATCCTCCATGTCACCGATACTGGCGAAGGCATCGCCGCCGCGCACCTGCCGAAAATTTTCCAGCGCTTCTATCGGGTGGACCAGGCCCGCTCCCGTGCGCTAGGCGGGGCCGGGCTGGGTCTCGCGCTCGTCAAAGCACTGGTGGAAGCCCATGGCGGACACATCAATGTCACCAGTGAAGTGGGTAAGGGCACGAGGTTCGGGATGATTTTTCCGCTGGGCTGAGTCTGGAACCGGTGACTTTAAGTTCACAAACTTATCATCTTCGCATCACTGTCCTGTGAACTTGGTCTGCAATTATCAGAACTGATTATACAGTATCTTGGCTTGATCCTAAGTTGCCCAAGAAACAAATGATTTTGGTCAGTACCCCCCCATGAAAACCATCGCCACTTGTACCGCCACCCTGCTCATCTTCTGCGCCGTTTCGACCTTCGCGGTCGAGTACGTTTTCCCGTCCGATGCCGGCATCATTGATGTCAAACGCGATTTCGGCGCCAAGGGCGACGGCCAGACCGACGACACCGCCGCCCTGCAAAAGGCCATCGTCACCGCGCTGACAGGTGATTACCGTAATCCGAAGTTCATCTATCTGCCGGATGGCACCTACATTATTAGCAAGGCGCTGAAGGCGCGGATTCATGATTTACCCGATACCAAGGGCGGTTGGAGTGATGGCTGGCGCAGCGGGATGGCGATGGTGGGGCAGAGCCGGAACAAGACCATCATCAAGCTCAAGGACCAGAGCCCCGCGTTTGCGGACAAATCCAAGCCACTGGCGATGATCTACACGGGTTCCACCGATCACAGCTCGGTGCAGGTGCGATCATGGGGCCGGGGCAACGAGGGCTTTCAGAACACGTTGATGAACTTCACCGTGGATACTGGACGTGGCAATCCTGGTGCCAGCGGTATTGATTTCCTGGCAAGCAATCGGGGCACGCTTGAGGAAGTCACGATCCGCAGCGGAGACCCTAACAAGATCGGCATCTGCGGCATCGACACCAGCCGCTGGTGCCCGGGTCCGGCGCTGGTGAAGAACGTCTCGGTGGACGGCTTCGACGTGGGACTGCACCAGGATGGCATGGATTGCAGCATGACCTATGAACACCTGACCTTCAGCAATCAGAAGGTCTGTGCTATCCGCGGCACCCACGAACCCTTCATGAGTTTGCGCGGTATCATCAGCCGCAATGCGGTGCCGGTTTTCCAAATCGATGGCGGCAGCGCCATCGTCAACATCCTCGACAGCACCTTCACCTACACCGGCACCCAGCCGGCCCCGCCCGCGATTACCAGCAAGGGCCATCTGGTGCTCAAGCATATCGCGGTGGACGGCTATCCCGTAGTGGTCGCCACGCCGGAAAAGAAGGAAGCGGTCGCCCCGGCGGTCGATCTCAGCGCGAAGGCCGGCAAAGGCGAGGTGGCCTTCTACACCTCCCGCGCTCCAACTCGCGTGACGCCCGGACCCAATACTGTGCCGGATCTGCCGATCAAGGAAACGCCCACCTGGCACACGACCGATCTCAGCAAGTGGGCCAATGCGGCGAAGTTCGCCAAGGGCAGCCGCACCGCCGGCATCCAGGAAGCCATCGACAGCGGCGCCGAGATCGTTTACCTGCCCAACGGGAAATACCGCGTGTCCGAATCCATCATCCTGCGCGGCAATCTGCGCAAGCTCATGGGCTGCGAGGCCAGAATCAGTGCCGACAAGGGCGTCGAACCGCTGATCCGTTTCAGCGGCGTCGCCGCCAAGACTGTCATCCTCGAACATCTCGGCATTGATGGCGACGTCGAGCACGACAGCGACCAGACCCTGGTCATCCGCAAGTGCGACACCGGCTATCGCAACACTCCGCGCGGCAGCGGCGACGTCTTCCTCGAGGACGGCATGTTCGACCATCCGCGGATTCTCTATCCTCAGCACTTGTGGGCTCGGCAAATGAACTCTGAATTTGGCAAACGTCCGAACTTCACCAACCGCGGCGGGACGGCGTGGCTCCTCGGAATGAAAGTCGAGGGCTGGGTTCCCGCCATCCGCAACATCGGCGGCGTGACGGAATGTTACGCCCTTTATGCCATGACTGGCAACGAGTGGGAGGGCCTGAAAGGCTCCCCCTTCGTTGACAACCGCGAGGGCTGGATCGCCGTGTCCCTGCGTGAAGGCGGTCAAGGCAATCACTTCATCAAGCTCAAGGACACCTGGGAAGGCACCACGAACCAGATCGACAACTGGCAGCGCGAGTATTGCCTGATGGTGGCCGGTCAGCGCTTCGACGCCGCAGCCAGCAAGCCGGCAAGCCCGCTTGCGGTCGAGGGCAAGGCGGTTTCGCACAGCAGCATCACGCTGAACTGGGGCGCGGCTGAGGCAGGTGACCTGAGCTATTACCTCATCCGCCGTAATGGCGAAACCATCGCCGGCACGGAGGCGGACCAGCGCGTCTTTACCGACAGCGGATTGAACGAGAAGTCCGCTTACGCCTATGAGGTCTGCGCGGTGAATCTGCGTGGCGGCATCTCGGCGCCGGCCAAGGTCGCCGTCACCACGCCCGCTGACACAGTCGCACCCAAGCTGGTGACGGTGGCCGTCTGGCCCAGCGATCTCTCCTGCCTCACGCTCGACTTCGACGAAGCCATGGATGCCAAGACGGCTGAGGCCATCGGCAACTACGCGCTTGCACCGGCGATGGCCATCAGCAAGACCAGCCTGAGCCGCAGCGGCACGCGGGTCATCCTCGAAACTGTAAAGCCCCTGGTGGATGGCCAGACCTACACCCTGACCTGCCGCGGACTCAAAGACCGCAGCGCGGTCGGCCATACGTTGACCAAGCCCGAGGCAACTTTCTCCGCCTGGCAGCAGGGCGATGGCCTGCGCCTGGAGTTCTGGAATGCCAAGGACTCTTTCGAGGGCAAGCCGGTCGCCTCCACCACCGAGACACGCATCGACCATTGGTGGGGTGACAGCAGTCCGCTTCCGGGAGTGACTCCTGGCGCCTTCTGCGCCCGCTGGAGCGGCGTTGTGCGTCCGCGCATCGGGGGCGAATATACCTTCAACACCGGCGTGGTCAGCGGCTGCCGCATCCTCCTCGACGGCCAAGTGGTCCACGACCAATGGAATGGCCGCAACGAGTGGACCTGGAGCAAGCCCGTCACCTTGGAGGCCGGCAAGCGCTACACCCTGATCTTCGAGACCCACGCCGTCGCCGGTCATGGCGGCGCCCGCCTGAAATGGAAAGGGCCGGGCTTCAAAGACGCGGAGTTCCTCGATGACCGGGTGCTGTTCACCGGCGGCAAATCCGAAGCACCTGCCACCAAGTGAAACCCAAGCACAAATGGATAACACTATGAAACCGTTTCCCGTAATCCACCCGTTCCCTGCATTACTTATTGCCACCACCTGCTTTGTCTTGTGCGGCCAGCCCGCCTTTGGTGCCGATACGCTCAGCGCCGTCGCCGCCGCGACGGGCGCGACCTACGACAGCAGCAAGCCCGGCGCGCACAATCCCCGCTACGACCAGAAGGGCCTATGGCCGGAGGACGTGAAGCAGACGGCGTACTACAAAGAGAAATGGGAGCCGGCGCGGCTGCTGGTGTGGATCTCGAAGAAGGAAGGCAATCTCAAGCCGGAAGACCTGAACGACCTCGCGAATTGGCAGGAGTACCCGGCTTTGGCCGGCGTCGGCTATGGTGACGCGCGGGCCGCCACGGCACCGCCGGACAAGAATACGGATGTCGTCTTCCCTGACTCCCCACGGAACGAATATGGGCGCAGGACGGTCATTCAAGCGCCCCTACCCAGTCGCCACCTCACCATCGGGAAGCATGTCTGGTACGATCTATGGAATCGTCCCCCCGTAGTGGGTAATCTTTGGGTGGACGGCACTTGGCAGAATCCCGGAATGAACATCGCAGGAGGCAAGAACAGCTTCGTCCGGTTCCGTGGAGAACGATTCATCACCAAGACCCTGGCGGTGAACAAGCAGGCTGGCGCTTCGGTGGAATTTCTGGGCAGCCGCATTCAGTGCGATGATTGGCTGGAGCTCAACTCCGGGGTCATGATCGCTGGTCCAGGATGCACGTTGGCGATGGGAAACCGGCACCAGAACATCATTGCGCCCAAGGGGACCCTGGTCCTGATGTCCGGGGCGACATTCAAAACCCACCAGGAGAAGGCTTTTGCCTACGATCTGGACGTATTCGGGAAGGTATGGGCGGGAACGCCCGAACGACCTCTGACGTCGGACGCGGTCTTTTCGCTCAACGGCAAATCGAAGACCAAGGCCATTCATCCTGCGGGAAATCCGGGGGACAGGTCCTTCAGGCTGCAACCAACCGGGGCCATCGCGGTCTCTAGTGCCGATCCGGCCAAGGCGCGACTGGTGTTCAAGTTGGATGCCGCGTCCAAGCATAAACTGATCGATCTGAAACTGGCCGGCACGCTGTCTTTCGATGGTGTGCTGTTCGAGGATGTCGAACTGGGCGGCATCCAACTGCGTGACGCCGACGTGCGCAAGACATGGAAGAACGTCTCCTTCGGCGAGCGCAATGCCGGCAAGCCGGATGAACTCGTCGCCTACAACGCTGGCAGCGACCTCGGCAGAGCCCACGATGAGCAGAAGGCCGCTGGCGAACAGTTGAAGGAAGTGAAGGAAGCCGCTGAAGCTGCCGCCAAGGGCAAGCAGGCCGGCAGTCCTGAAACCCAACCCGCGGCCCCGGCACCAAAATAACTTTAGAAAGCAGGAGAACAAAAAATGAAATCGCTCAAGTTGTTAGTCATGATGATGTGCCTGGTTGTTGCAGGCCTGCTGTGCATGCCCGCTGTCGCGGCCGAGCCGGAAGCGGCCTACGACATCAAGACCCCCGGCGCGCACAATCCCTGTTACGATCGGAAGGATCTGTGGCCGGAGGACGTGAAGCAGACGGCGTACTACAGGGAGAAATGGGAGCCGGCGCGGCTGCTGGTGTGGGCCGGGAAGAAAGAGGGCACGATCGGCCCTGACGACGTGAAGAATCCGGCTAATTGGCTGGAGTTCCCGCCTGCGGCTGACGGGAAAGGGTATGGCAGTGCGCGGCCCGCAAGCACACCTCCGGACGAAAATACGGATGTGGTCATTCCTGATCAGCAGAAGTCTTGCACGTTCGATGACGGCAGCGGCAAGTATCGACACCTCACTATCGGGCGGAATGCGCGTTTCGTGTTATACACGAACGACAAGGCCCTCCACGCGCAGACGGTCAGCAATGTCTGGGTGGACGGTGAATTCGTTGTCATCCACTGGAATAACATTCGCAACGAAGAACACCTTCGTCCGCAACACCGGCAGGGCCGCCTGGAAGACCCTGGCGGTGAGCAAGGCCGCCGATGCTTCGGTGGAGTTCCTGGGCCGTATCCAGTGCGATGACTGGCTGGAGATCAATACGGGCACCATGATCGCGGGACCTGGATGCATCCTTGCGATGGGGAACCGGCACCAGAACATCATCGCGCCGAAGGGCACCCTGGTGCTGATGTCTGGGGCGACCTTCACCATCAAGGACGGGAAACTATTTGACTACGATCTGGATGTGTTCGGCAAGGTGCTGGCGGGGACGCCTGAGCGGCCGTTGACCACGGATGCGTACTTTGCGCTCAATGGCAGGGGCAAGACCAAGGAATACCACCCCGCCGCCAGTGGATCGAACCGCTCGCTGAAGCTGGAGCCGATCGGGGCCATCACGGTGACCAGTGCCGATCCGGCCAAGGCCCGTTTGGTGTTCAAGCTGGCCGAGCATTCCAAATTTCGCCAGATCGATCTGCAGCTTGCCGGCACCATGGATTTCAACGGGGTGCTGTTCGAGGATGTGGCCCAGGGCGGGATCCAGGTCCGCGACGCCGAGGTGCGCAAGGGCTGGAAGAACGTGTTCTTCGGCGAGCGCAACGCCGGGAAACCGGACGAACTGTTCGCCTTGGGCGTCGGGACGAAGTTGAACCAGGCGCACGACGAGCAGAAGGCTGCGGTCCAGCAGTTGAAGGAGCTGGCGGAAGAGGCTGCCAAGGCCGGGAAGTGACAGGCAGATGGTAACCAGTTTATCCGGACAACCATGAATACTCCAAACTCCATGAGAATCAGCCTCGCGCTCGCTGCCTTGAGCCTGGCCCTGCTCCAGCCGCTCTTGGCCGCGCCCGCCCAAGTCACCTTTGCCCAGTCGGCGGCAGGGGTGGAAACCTTTGACTTCGTCGAGGTCACGCTGAACGTCGTTTCGCCTGACGCCGCCAATCCCTTCTCCGGCGCGGTCGTGACCGGCGAGTTCACCCGCGACGGTGCCGCACCGCTGAAAGTGGACGGGTTCTGCGACGCTGCCGACGGCAGCGTGTTTCGCATCCGTTTCATGCCGATGGCCGCCGGGCGGCACACGTTCACCGTGCGCTACCGGCAAGGCGATTTCGAGCGCACGCACGCCGGCGCCTTCACCGCGCGCGAGGCCAAACGCCGCGGCCAACTGCGCGTGGACCCCCAATATCCCGAACACTTCCTTTGGGCCGGCACGGGCGAGCACTATTTCTGGAACGGCACCACCACCTATTACCTCATGGGCTGGGAGGACGACGCGGTGATCCGCCAGAGCATCGACCGGCTCGCCGCGCTCAAGGTCAATCGCCTGCGGGTCCTCGTTTATGGCCGCAACAGCGACCGCCCCTGGGACCAACCGGTGAAGTCCACTGCCGACTTCAAGCTCTACCTGAATCCCTGGCCCGCCGCCCGGCCGGATGATGTCAAGAATCCGGGCTTCGACCTCCAGCACTTCAATGTCTCCTTTTGGCAGAAATACGAACGGATGCTCCGCCACGCCCGCGAGCGGGACGTCATCGTCTCGGTGATTTTCTTCATTGGCGGCCAGGTGTTGCCGACGCCCTTTGCGGCCTACAGCGACGACGAGCAACGGTTTTATCGTTATGGCGTGGCGCGGTTGGCGGCCTTCGCAAATGTCACTTGGGACCTCGGCAACGAACATGATTTTCACCGCGAGTTCCCCAAGTGGGGCGACTGGCTCGGGCCGCTCGTGAAAGAATGGGATCCTTACGATCACCTCACCTCGGCGCACAACAAGGTTTACCGCACGCCTGGCAAGACTTGGAACGACCTGCAACTCATCCAGCGGTGGGACTCCGGCCAAAACGCCTTCATGCTCGGCGAGCGTGCCCGGCAGGCGACCACGGGCCGGAGCATTCCGCAGATCAACGAGGAATACGGTTACGAAGACCTCTGGGAGAAAACTCCCGGCCAACGCGCGGCGGACACACGGCGACGCTGTGCGTGGGAAATCGCCATGGCGGGCTGTTACCAGACCACCGGGGAAACCGCCAATCGCGGCGTGGGTTTCCCGCCCGACACCGGCGGCGGCTGGGTGAGCGGACGCGGCGACGATGCGATGACGATGCTGCGCGGCTACGCGCACATGGTGGATTTCTTCACGTCGTTTGACTGGTGGCAGGCCGTGCCGCGCAACGATCTGGTGCGCGGCGGCGGCTTTTGCCTGGCTGATACCGGCAAGGTGTATGTGGTGTATCTGCCGCGTCCAGCCAAGGTCTCGCTGGCCTTGGAGCCGGGCAACTACCACGCCCGCTGGTTCAATCCGCGCTCCGGCCAATGGAGCGATGCCCCGGTGGCCAGCGGACCGCGTTGGACGCCGCCACCGACGCCGGATGACGGGGATTGGGCGTTGCATTTGCGACGCGATCCCAATCTTCGGGACACTGTGCCACCGACGCCGGTGGCTGCCGAGGGCAGCCTGGTGCGTAACGTTGATCCGCCGATTGTGGAATTGCGCTTCAACGAAGGGCGCGGCCAGGTCACGGCCAACACCGGCAATTCCGGGCGCGCCCATCCCATCGCCGCGCTCACCGGCCAGCAATTTGTGTGGACCACCAACGTGCCGCCGAGGGGCGGACCGAGCGCCCTGGATTTCGGTGCTGTGCCGGCGGACCGCGCGGTGGAATTCGCTGGTGAAATAGCGCCAGCGCTCAGGGGTCTCAAGTCATTCACCCTCTCCGGTTGGGTCAACTGCCGCGATGCCACCACCGGCCCGGGCGGCAACCGCATCGTCACGACGATCAACAACGGCGGCGATGGCTTTGACCTGGTATTCCTGCGCGAGGGCCAACTCCAATTGAGTGTCAACCAGTGGCCGGATGGCCTGCCCACCAGCAGCTCCATCGGCCAGATTTCCGTGGACCGTCATGCCGGGGCGGCCAACTGGCGGTTTTTCGCGGTGACTTACGACAGCACCGCAGCCACCGGCCACGTGAAATTCTTCTTTGGCACACCGGCACAAAAGGCGGCCTTGGATACGACGGTCGATTATCCTCGTGGCCCGATTGGCCAGGATCCGGGTCCGCTGGCGGTGGGGCATTTCAATCGCACCATCCGTGCGGGACACGGCGACCGGATGTTTCGCGGATTGATTGACGACATCCGCGTCCACGGCAGTCCATTCGACGGCACCGGAGCCTTGACGCTGGAACAGATTCAGGCCGTACAGGGCTCCGGCGCACAGGCTCAGCCATGACCGACGACAGTTTCTTGGTCGTACCGCCACCCTGGCGGCTTTCGCTGCGTTGCCGTCCGTCGGGGAGGGTAGGGGTCAGCTTTAGAATCGAGAAATTTGTTGGGCGCGGGTCGGTAGAATCTCTGCGAATCCATGGCCCGCAGCATTCGCATCGAAGGGGAAAAGGAAAGGAATCCAGGCTTGCGTCGCCCGGCCAGCTTGGAAAAGGTCTCACCATCGTCGCTCCGTCCGCCCCCGCTTCCGCCCTACCGCCGCGCCCTTCGCCGCCGGCCAAACAACGGTTTCCGAAAAAGTCGCAGCCTTGCGAACCGCCCGCCGATCAAGCGCCCATGCGCCTCGCGCGGCGGCGCGGTCAGACCCCCTCACTCTCCGGGACCGCCCGACGCCCGGCCGGTTTCCGGCGCGCCGCGGTGAAAAGCAAATTCCTAGCAGCCAGCAACACCAAAACATACAGAGCCAAGAGCCAGCAATCCAATGAACCACCTCTTTATCGCTACCGCCGGGCTCATCCTGGCGCTCGCTCCCACCACTGCATTCAGCGCCGAGGATCTGCCGAAGACGCCAAGCCCCGCCTATGACCTCGCCACGCCCGGCGCCCACCATCCGCGCTATGACCAGAAGGGATTGTGGCCGGAGGACGTGCAGAAGACGGCGTACTTCAAGGAGACTTGGGAGCCGGCGCGCCTGCTGGTGTGGAGCGGCCCGCCGGCTGGCAAGATCCGCCCCGAGGTCTGGAGCCTGCCCGCGAACTGGCAGGAATACCCGCCTGCCGCCGCCGGCTATGGCAAGCCGCAGCCGGCGACCACCGGGCCAGACGAGAAGAGCGACGTGGTGGTGTCAGCGAGAAAGGACGGCCTGGAGTTCTCTGGCAATCTTCCCGCCCGCCATCTCACCATCGGAAGCGGGGTCAGACTCGTGGACGTCAGGTCCACTCCCCAGGGGAACATCTGGAATGACGGCTACTACGGGGGCGGATTCCTGCATGCCGACTTCAGGGGGAAGAAGAACACATTCATGCGTGGCAGCGGGCCGTTTAAAGCCAAGGCCGTCTTCGTGAACAAGGCGGCGGACGCCGCGGTGGAACTCGTCGGCGCTTATATGGAGTGCGTGGATTGGATGGAACTCAACACCGGCAGACTGATAGCTGGGCCCGGCGCCATCCTCGGCATGGGGAATCGGCACCAGAACATCATCGCCCCCAAGGGGACGCTGGTCCTGATGGGTGGCTCCACCTTCAAGACCTACGCGCCGAAGGACCATGACTACGACCTGGATGTTTTCGGGAAGGTGCTGGCGGGCACGCCTGAGCGGCCGCTGACCACCGACGCCGTCTTCCTGCTCAACAGCAAGCCCAAGAACAAGCAGGTCGGCGACGGCAACCTGAATCACCGTTCGCTCCGTCTGGAGCCGATCGGCTCGATCACGGTCAACAGCGCCGATCCGGCCAAGGCCCGCCTGGTGTTCCGCCCCTGGGACGACAAGGCTCTGATCGACCTGATGTTCGCCGGCAACACGGTCTTCGACGGTGTGCGTTTCGAGGGCATGGAGCTCGGCGGCATCCAGATCAAGGACGAGGCGGTGCGCAAGGGCTGGAAGAACGTCACTTTCGGCGAGCGCAACGCCGGCAAGCCTGACGAGATCTTCTCCTACAAGGTCAATGCCGGACTGAACGGCGTCTGGCACGTGAATCAAAATGCCAGCCAACAGATGAAGGAGCACCAGGCGGAGGAGACGGCCAAGGCCAAAGAGGATGCGGCCAAGGCCAAGCAGGCCGGCAGTCCTGCAGCCCAACCCGCGGCCCCGGCACCGAAATAACTTTAGAAAGCAGGAGAACTAAAATATGAAATCGCTCAAGTTGGACGCCCTGATGATGGGGCTGGTGTTCGGGTTGTTGTGTGGTGTAACGGCATGGGCCCTGGTGGATCCCTCTCTGCAACCTGACGATCTCTACGACCGTTACGACGCAGTGTTGACTCTCTCGATCACGGCGGTGGATGCCGGGAAGCGGACCGCCGAACTCCAGGTGGTACGAGTCTGCAAAGGGGATTTTGCCCCCAAGAAGGTTACGATTGCGACGTCGGGTGAGGCGGTGACGTCGGCCTTCGATATCTTGGCGAAAACCGGCACGACCGTGGTGGCCTTTGTCGGCCAGAAGTCTCGCAGGGAAAAGGATGACCGGGGAGGCAAGCTGCTAATGTATCTCGGCGGGAGAGGTCGATGGCAGGTCGGCCGCAGCGATGCCAAAGACCCCTCACGCTGGGAATGGGTCCAGGACATTAATCTCATGGAGGGCACCGGGATGCTCGGCACGTTCAACGGCCAGAGCGATCGGCTGGGCGAGATGATGGCGGATCGTGCCCAGGGGCGCTATTTCTTTCCAGCCAAGCCATTCGTGCAGTTCAAGGACGACCAGCTAATCGGCACTTTCGAGAAGGCGATCCGGGGCGTGGCGCTTTACGACCTCAATGGCGACGGCCGGCTCGACATCTACGCCTGCTCGGACGGCGGCGACCGCGTGTACCTCCAGACCGGGGCGCTGACGTTCACCGATTCGACGGTGGCGCTCGGGCTGAAAGGCGTCACCAGTCCTAGTGTCAATTTCGCCGACGTGAACGCCGACGGTCTGCCCGACCTCCTGGCCGGAGGCATTCTTTATTTGGGCACGGCCGGGGCATCGGGGACGGTGTTCCGCGTATCTGACCTTCTGCCGAAGGAGGCTGCCAAGAACGTCAAAATGTCCGCCTTTGTCGAGATCAACGGCGACGGATATCCCGACGTAGTAGTCTCACAGGTGGGCGGCGGTTTGCACGTGTACCTCAACCCCGGTGCGAAAGGCGGCACCTTCACGGACGCCACGGCAGCTCTGGGACTGGACGCCGCCGCGTGTGGCGCGGGTTTGACCGGCTTCTTCGCGCCCGGCGACTGGAACGGCGACCGGCGGACGGCCCTGTTCTACGCCGTTGGCAAGGGGCTGCTGCTGGTGCAGGACAAGAACGGACGCTTTGCGCCGCTCAAGCACGATCTGGAGTATGATTTCCAGACCGACGGCGAGACCCTCGGAATGACGGGTGCGGGGTGCTTCGCGCCCCTCTGGCGCCCGGACCGTTTGGACATCGTCTTTCCCACCGAGAACGTCGTCAACTGGATCGGCAACATCGACGGGCAACCGCGCGACCTGATCCCCTACGGCAACGAAATCAATGTAGGCTCTCAAGGTCTCCTGGCGACCATTGCCGAAGACCTCACGGTGTCCGGCAACGTGGATGTTTATTCATCCAATATACAGGTTTTCAAAAACACGTTTCACTCGAACCGCGGCTACGGCTCGTTCACGACGCCACTAACCTACAAGGCCGACATCTTTCCCGGGCCAGCGTTCGGGTGGGGCGCCTGGGGTCTCGCGGCCGGCGATGTGAACGGCGACGGCGCCAACGACCTGCTCTTGGGCGGCATTGACGGCAATCTGGTGCTCGTCGTCAACGACTCCCTGAGCGGCCGCAAGGAGAAGGAGCATCCCAAGTCCCAGGAGAAGGTATTGGCGCAGACGGCCATTCTGATCGTCCACGTCAAGGGGAAGATCGGCGTGCTCGGTGCCGAGGTGACGGTCGCCGACGCCGATGGTCAAATCGTCAGCCGGCGCGTCATCGGCGCCAACGTCGCCACCGGGTGCCGCGGGCCTGACACCGTCAACCTGGCCATTCGCTGGCCCGGCAAGTACGTGCTGACGGTTCGTTTCTCCGACGGACTAATCCGGACCTGGCCAGTCAAGTTCGACGAAGTGGGACGGCAAATCATCCAGGCGGCCCGAGAATGAGTCCCGATCGTTTCCTTTCACCTGCATCCGCTATTGACCATAAATAAACTACCATGAAATCGCCTATACTGACCCACAGGTTCCTCGCATTGCTCATCACCACCGCCTGCTTTGTCCTCTGCGCCAAGCCCGCCTTTGGGGCCGATAAGCCGAGCGCCGCCCCTCCGGTCGCGCCGACCTATGACCCCAAAGCCCCGAGCGCCCACAACCCCTGCTACGACCAGAAGGGGCTCTGGCCCGAAGATGTGAAGAAGACCGCCTACTACAAAGAGAAGTGGGAACCGGCCCGTCTGCTAGTGTGGGCGAAGATAGGCGATTTCAAGGGGCCCGTGGATAGTCCGGAAAACTGGATGGAATATTTGCCCGATGGATCGGCCCCCAAACCGGCGACCAAAGGCCCCGATGCCAAGACGGACGTCGTCTTCCCGGCCGGCAACTACAAGGTGGAAGGTCCCGGTGAGTGGGGAGATCGTGGAGGGTTTCCGGTGCGCCATCTTACCGAGGACAAAGGCGTTCATCTCAGTATTAGAAATCCCTCCATCGTCGGAAATCACTGGCAGTTTGAGGGGCCTCAAGGCTGGCACATCATGGAACCAAGCTGGGTGGGAAATAAGCATGTTTTCGCGCGTAACGAAAACCGGGGGACAATCGGATACAAGATCCCCAACGTGTCCAAAACCGAAAGCGCCTCGGTGGAGTTTCTTGGCTATTGGAATAACCAGGACGGCTGGTATGTTCACAGCGGCACCATGATCCTGGGGCCTGACGTGACCTTCCGGGGCGGTGATCGCCATATCTTGAACGTCGAAGAGGCCGGGACGCTGATTATGATGTCGGGGTCAACCTTTCAGTTGACGCAACGAAGGAACATGTGGAGGGATATTTACATCAAAGGAAAGTTTTTCGTTGGAACGCCGGATCGACCGCTGACCAAGGATGCATTCATTTACTTGAACGACAAAACAGGCGGCCTCGTAGTACCTGGCACCTATAAGGGAGGACTGATGCTCTGCCCCAAGGGCGGCATGGCGGTCAATAGCGCCGATCCCACGAAGGCGCGGCTGGTCTTCGCTCTGGCGAAATACCCCCCGAAGGGGAACGCCGAAGAGCAGGCCAAGCAGAAGGAATCCGAGAAGACACAGAAGATCGATATGGCCCTGTATGGGAAGGTCGATTTCAATGGCGTCGAGTTCAACGATGTCCGCGCTGGCGGCATTGAGATTACAGGCCAGGCGGTCCGCGCGGCATGGAAGAACGTATTCTACGGGAAGAACAATGCGGGCGAACCCGATACGCTCTTCACGGCAACTCCCAACCCGACCAATTTCAACTAGGTCAGGAAGATTGCGGGCACAAGAACAGGCCATAAATAAACCACCATGAAATCGCATATGGAATCGCTCAAGCATAAGGATCAGAAAAGCGCCAGGCCATGCAGGCGTCGCGTGAATGAGTGTCCAACCGTTTTCGGGTGCTCGGCATCCAGGGTGGACGATCATGAAATTTCATCCATAAGGAACAAGAAAATGAAGAGCCATTCACTATTTCGAGGACTGTCCGCAGTGCTCACCCTTGCGGGTTGTATTGCCGTGTGCGGAACCGCGCCTCGAACGGCTTCCGCTGCGGCAGTGGCGGGCGGCGAGAATATCGTCTTTCCGCGCGAAGCCGGCGTGATCAACATCCGCGAGGTTTATGGCGCGAAAGGGGACGGCGTCACGGATGATACGGCGGCCATTCAAAAGGCCATTGATGAAGAGAAGGGATGGAACAAGACGTTGTATTTCCCGAATGGAACGTATCTGGTGAGCGGCATGATGAACGTCGGCGACAAGGCGCACAGCATGGACCGGTTCATCTCCTTCCAGGGGCAGAGCCAGGCCGGTGTCATCATCAAGCTCAAGGATAACTGCCCCGGTTATCAGGATGCGAATAAGACGAAGATCGTCCTCTCGCTCTTTACCGGAGGGACGGGCGATGCCATGCACCAGTATGTCCGCAATCTCACGGTGGATGTGGGCAAAGGCAACCCCGGTGCGGTGGGGCTGCGCTTCATGACGAACAATTCGGGCGCCATGTATGATGTCACGGTGAGGATCTCGGACCCGGAACGGGTCGGCGCCATTGGTCTGGACCTTTCGTGCCATCAGTTCGGCCCGGGCTACATCAAGAACGTCACGGTCATCGGGTTTGACCGCGCGGTGACGACCGGGTCGTCCTTCAGCATGGTGCTGGAGCACCTGACCATCGAAGGCCAGCGGAAGATGGGGTTCCACAACAGCGGTGCCAATGTCACCATTCGCGATCTGAAGAGCCGCAACAAAGTGCCGGCGATCGTGAATGATCAACGCTCCATCACCCTCACGGATGCCACGCTGAATACGGAAGCGAGTTCGCGAAAGCAAAAGGGCTTTCGCTCTTCGTGTTTGAGGATCTCACCAGTCCGGCGATTGTTGTCGAGCGGTTCTTCTGCATGGGCAAAGTCAGGGGCAGTGGGAAAGATAACTATGTTTTCGAGAACCGAACGGACAAGGTGCTGATTATCAAGAACATGGCCCTGAATGGCATCATCCGCAAACCGGGTAAACCCGGCAGCACGCTTTTCATGGAAGACATCGTCGCTTTGCCACTGATCCTGAACAAAGGCGAACAGTGCTGGGCGCGCCAATGGAACCCGGAATCGCCGCGAGCCGTCATGAGCGAAATTGACGGCGGGATGTTCTGGTTGCTGAGTATCAAGACCGAAGGCCGGACGACTCACGTTGCGGCCAAAAACGGGGCCCGGGTTGAAGTTATCGGCGGCATCTCGTACCAGTCCTGGGATGGTCCGATTGATCCGCCCATGTTTGTGGTGGAAAACGCCGATTTCTCCGCTGTAATAGCCATTCACGGGCGAACGCACCCATTCTCGAAGATTGTCAGTGAGACGCTAGGGGGCGAGACACGCGAGTTGACTGCAAAGGAGCCGGGCAATCCCTTGCGGCACCACCTGCCGCTCTATCGGTCGGGGCATTAGGAGTTTCGTGTTATTCATACGTACCCACGGAATCAGAATGTCTACCCTTAAGAAAAAAGAGAACGGAAAATATGGAATTACTCAAGTTGATTGCAATGATGAATCCGTTATTGACCGTAAATAAACTACCATGAAATCGCATATACTGACCCACAGGTTCCTCGCATTGCTCATCACCACGGCCTTCTTTGTCCTCTGCGCCAAACCCGCCTCTGCGGCTGATGCGCCCGCAGCCGCCCCAGTTTACGACCCCAAAGCCCCGAGCGCCCACAACCCCTGTTACGAGCAGAAGAGCCTATGGCCGGAGGATGTGAAGAAGACCGCCTATTACAATGAGAAGTGGGAGCCGGTCCGGCTGCTGGTGTGGGCCAAGAAGGGGGATTTCAAAGGCCCCGTGGATAGTCCGGACAACTGGCTGGAATATTTGCCTGGCGAATCGGCCGGTAAACCGGCGACCAAAGGCCCCGATGCCAAGACGGACGTCGTCTTCCCGGACGGCAACTACAAGGTGGAAGGCCCTGGCGGATGGGAAGAATATGGCGGATTCCCGGTGCGTCATCTTACCCAAGGCAAGGGCGTTCATCTCAGTCTGAGGAATCCCTCGGTAGTCGGGAACTACTGGCAGTGCGAGGGGCCAGCAGCCTGGCACATCCACGAACCAAGATGGGTGGGAAACAGGCATGCCTTCGCCCGTAACGAAAACAGGCGGACAATCGGCTTCAAGATTCCATCCGTGAACAAGAGCGAGGGTGCCTCGGTGGAGTTTCTTGGCTATTGGAACAACCAGGACGGCTGGTATGTTCACACCGGCACCATGATCCTGGGGCCTGATGTGACCTTCCGGGGCGGGGATCGTCATGTCATGAACATCGAAGAGGCCGGCACGCTGGTCATGATGTCGGGGGCGACCTTTCAGTTGACGCAGCGGCGGGCGATGTGGATGGACATGACCATCAAGGGCAAACTGCTCGTCGGAACGCCTGAACGACCGCTGACCAAGGACGCTTTCATCTACCTGAATGACAAATCGGGCGGCACTAAACCAACGGATCGGGGAATGATCCTGAGCCCCCAAGGAAGCATCGCCGTCACCAGCGCTGATCCCAAGAAGGCGCGTCTGGTCTTCGCCCTGGCGAAATACCCCCCGAAGGGGAAGGCCGAAGAGCAGGCCAGGCAGAAGGAATCCGAGAAATCACAAAAGATCACCATGAGCCTGTTTGGAAAAGTGGATTTCAACGGCGTCGAGTTTAACGATGTCCGAACTGGCGGCATCGAGATCACCGGCGCGGACGTCCGTGCTGGCTGGAAGAACGTCTTCTTCGGAAGCAACAATGAAGACAAGCCGGATACCCTGTTCACAATAACGTCCAACAAGCCCAAGTGATACACGAACGGCACCCATGATTGCTCATCATCGACAAACGCCCGCCTTGCGCAGGCTGATAATCCTGCTTCTCATCCCGTTGTGCGCGCAGGCGATCATCAATCCCAGTCTCCAACCGGGTCATTTGTTCGAGCGCTATGATGTCGTAATGGAACTCAAAGTCACCTCGGTGGATGCCGAGAAGGGGACGGCGAAGCTAGAGGTGCTACAGGTGATCAAGGGGACTTTCGCGCCGAAGACGGTTGCCGTGACGGCGTCCGGAGACGACATGAAGCTGGCCTTCGTATCACTGGCGAAAGTTGGTTCGCCAGTGGTGGCCTATGTCGGTGAAGCTCGCAAGTCCGCAAAAATCCTGCTCTACACCGGCGGAACGGGCGAGTGGCAGGTTGGTGAAAAGGACGTCCGGGATCCGTCATCCTGGCAATGGACGGAGCGGATTGATCCCATGAGGAACGGTGGTGGGATGGCCGGCACCGTCAATGGCGCCACCGATCGCCTGGTCGAGATGATGGTTGATAAGAAACGAGGGCACTACTACTTCCCAGTCGCACCGCAGATGCAGTGTCGCGAAGCCGTGGTGATCGGCAAATTCAAAAGCCCGGTTCGCGGAGTGGCGCTCTATGACATTGACGGGGATGGCCGCTTGGACGTTTACGCGGCTTCCGACGATGGCGATCGGGTTTTTCTGCAACGGGGCAAGCTGGAGTTTATTGATGACACCGAAGCGCTGGGACTTCAGAACCTTAAGAGCCCCAGTGTCAACTTCGCCGATGTCAACGCCGACGGACATCCTGACCTACTGGCAGGCGGGACTATTTATTTGGGCAATGGCAAGACCTTCAGCGCCTCCGCGCTGCTGCCGAAGGAGGCAGCCGCGAACATGCTGTGCGCAGCCTTTGTCGAGATCAATGGCGACGGCTACCCTGATGTCATCGTGTCGAAGATCGGCCGCGGTTTGCATGTCTATCTGAATCCGGGAACGCAAGAAGGCACCTTCACCGATGCCACGGCGGCGATGGGTCTGGACCAGGAATCCAGCGGTGCCTCGCAGACCGGATACTTCTCCGCCGGCGACTGGAACCGGGATGGCCATACCGATCTCATGTATGCCACTGGCAAGGGTCTTCTGCTCATTCAGGACGAGAAGGCGCGCTTCAAGGCGATGAAACTCAATATCGCGTTGGAAGCGCGGTTTGACGACAAGGGCGAAGAATTGCCGCCGACCCTGGCCGGCGCCAGCTCCTTCGCCCCGCTGTGGAGGCCGGATCGAATCGACCTGGCGATCTGCTTGGAGTCCCGGCTCCGCTGGCTGGGAGAAGACGTCGGAACTGTCCGTAACCTGACCGGCTACGGCAATGAACTCCAGGTGGGAAACAATTCGATGTTCCCAGTCATCGCCGAGGATCTCAACGCCGACGGCCTGATGGACCTCTATGTCGGTGCACGCAAAGCGGCTCCGAACGCGCTGTATCTGAGTCGAGGCTACGGTTCATTCACCACCGCGTTGTCGCACAAGCCGGACATCTTCGTGGATGAGTCCCACGAACGGGGGGCTTGGTCCCTGGCCGCCGGCGATGCCGATGCTGACGGCGTGAATGACCTCGTGCTGGGCGGTGCCGATGGTTCGCTGCGGTTGATCCCGAACGACAGCCTGCGTCTGCGCCAGCCCAAGGAAAATCAATCCTTGGACGAGGTGCTGCTGGCGAAGGTGGGAATCCTGAGTGTCCATGTTCGTGGTAAACGCGGCGTTCTTGGCGCGCGAGTGACGCTGGCTGATTCCCAGGGTAAGATCGTCGGCATGCGCGACATCGGAGCCAATATCGCCACGGGTTGCCGGGGACCGGACACGGTGAACCTGGCGGTGCAGGAACCGGGTAAATGCCTGCTGACGGTCCGGTATGCGGATGGCAAGGTGCGCGCGTGGCCGCTAACTCTGCAGCCTTCGAAGCGGTTTGCCATGGACGCCTGGCATCCGGATGACAAGCAGTAATGAGAAGAAGCGACCGTGCAACTCGCTCTGCCCTGTATCTGTTATCGCCCATAAATAACCTGCCATGAAATCACGCACACTAACCCGCAGTTACCCTGCATTGCTCATCACCTTGGTCTTCTGCGCCAAGCCCATCTCTCAGGGCGAAGGGAAGGATAATTAGCATCGGAGAAAACCGGTAAGCCGGCGCAAATCTCAACTGCATCCACAAAATCGTATGCGTAAACTCGCTCTCATCCTCTTGATCGCTGCCATCTCGCCGGCAGCCTTCGCCCTCGTGAACCCGGCTCTCCAACCGAATGAGATCGGCCAACGCTACAAAACCATCGTGGCTGGGATGATCATTAAGA
>Ga0105044_10004161_pt1 | contig 19861 bp, 18 predicted proteins | sample MAT01_FD_78092 | JGI IMG/M metagenome (GOLD analysis project Ga0105044, IMG submission 78092) | Freshwater microbial communities from Lake Fryxell liftoff mats and glacier meltwater in Antarctica - MAT-01 | ecosystem: Environmental > Aquatic > Freshwater > Ice > Liftoff microbial mat | place...
TGACTTCGCGATAGTGTCGTCCAACGTACGTCCGAAGGCACGGTGGCGCAGAGGCATTCCCAGAGACGCGACGGCAGGCTGGCGATGGGAGAGTTCACGATTTTCTTGCCAGGCTGCTCCTCGCGCTGTTTCTGGAGGAGATTCTCAACCTGTTGCGGTGAGTGGCCGGGCAGAAAATTCAGCCGCAGCGAGAAGCAATCCTTCCGTGCGGCGAGCTCGCGCGCGCCCCATGCCGATAGGCGAAGGATGGCTGGCCCGCTGAGCCCGCGGTGGGTGAAAAGGATGGGGCCTGTCTCGCGGAGAGGGGTTTCCGGGATGAATGCCTCGGCTCGGCAAGAAAGCCCTGCCAGCTCGTGAATCCATTTTGCCGGGGTATCAAACGTAAAAAGCGAGGGCACTGGTGGTATGGGCACATGGCCTAGAGAGGCCGCAATGAGTGCCCCACTCGGGACACGACTTCCTCCGGTTGCGAGCAACACGCACTCGCAGGAAATCGCTTCGCCGTTGGTCGAAAAAGAAAACAAGCCATTCCTAAAAACGACCTCACTTACGGCGCTGCGAACATGCACATGCACTCCGGCCGCTCGGGCGGATTCGAGGAGGCACTGGACGACGGAGGCGGAGGTATCTGATTGGGGGAACATGCGGCCGTCTGACTCGCGCTTGAGACGCACACCGCGTGCTTCGAACCACTCCACGGCATGTTCGGCATGGAACTTATGGAACGCGCCAATAAGTGCCCGCTCCCCACGCGGGAAGTGCTCAGACAGACGCCGCGGTTCGAAACAGGCGTGAGTGACATTGCAACGACCTCCACCGGATTTTGCGACTTTTGTGAGACATTGCGACGATTGCTCAAAGATGTGAACTTCGGCCTCCGGATTGGCTTCAGCACAAGCGATCGCGGCAAAGAAACCTGAAGCACCACCTCCAAGAATGGCGATTCGGTGCGCTTTGTTGCTATGGTCGGAGGCTGAATTCACGCGTTAGGCCATGGTTCGAAAAGTGAGACTAATGCGGGGATGCACAACACGTGAAGATTTCGGCAGCGCATGACGCCAATGTGTCTGCGTGCTACCACTCATCACGAGGAGACTTCCGTGTTCCAAGAGCAGCGAGGCCTTTTCTTGGGTTCGTTTGTGTTTGAAGCAAAATCGCCTCTCCGCTCCAAAGCTCAGCGAGGCAATCGGAGCGCACGGGACGAGGGTTGCCTCATCGTCGCTGTGCCACGACATGGATTCGGAGCCGAGGTGGTAGAGATTGAGTAAACAACAATTGTATTTTGAGGACGAAATGTCCTGCACGCGAGACCGGAGTGCTAGCATGGACTCCGACCAAGGCTCAGGTCGCTTTGTCGTCCCAGTGTAAGAATACGCAGCCCCACCGTCCGCAAACCAAGCTACTTTTCGTGCCATCGTGATCCGCTTGCCAAACATGACCACTTCGTCGTTCTTCCACGGAATTGCTTCGAACAGCATGCTCAGCCACTGATCAGCCTCCAGCTTGGAAAAAACGGGCCCGAGGTAGTCCACAGCACCATCGTACGGAAGGATGTTCATGGCCTGCCGACTTACACGTCAGCCGACGTCGCAGCGGCCCGGCTTAGAGCCCCTGCAAGCTCGGCGCGCCGGATCGGTTTGCTGAGATAGTCGTCCATTCCCGCACGCAGGCAAAGCTGGCGATCAGACTCCAAAGCGTCGGCTGTGAACGCCACGATGTAGGCGTGTGGTGACCCTAGCGCATGAGCTTCCATTTCCCGAATCGCTGCCGCGGCCTTGAAGCCATCCATCACCGGCATTTGTAGGTCCATAAAAATGACGTCATACGCCTCTGCCAAATGGGCCTCTACGGCTTGCTGCCCATGCTCGGCGACATCGCTCTCCACGCCGAGGGCGAGCAACATCCTCTGGGCGAGGACGCGGTTCACGGCATTGTCTTCGACGACCAGCACGCGTCGTCCCGTGTTCCAAAAGGGGACATCGCGAAAGTCGTTCGAACCGATTTGCTCTGTGGGCTCCTGTGCGGGCGGAAGCGCTACCAATGGAAGTGTGAGGGCGAAGACGGTGCCTGCGGGGGATGATCGCACGATTCTCACATGTCCACCGAGAAGTTCCGCGAGCCTCTGGCAAATCACAAGGCCGAGTCCCGTGCCCCCGAACCGCCTTGTGGTCGAGGAATCGGCTTGCGAGAACGGCTTGAACAAGCGTGCCAGCCTATCCGGCGGCACGCCGATGCCTGTATCCGCTATTTCAATCAACAAAGGAAACCGCCCATCTTCGTGGTCAACCTGAGCGCGATAAGCCGATATCGTAATGCTGCCACTGGGTGTAAACTTCACGGCATTTCCGATCAGGTTGAGAAGAATTTGTCGCAGGCGCCCGGGATCAGTGCAGAGAAACTCAGGCACTTCCTCATGGACGGAAACGGATAGGGCGATGTTCTTCACCGCCGCACTCGCACGATACAAGTCCACCACGTCGAGGAGACAATCTCGCACGCTGACAGAGGAGAGTTGAATAAGCATTTTGCCGGACTCGATGCGCGAGAAGTCGAGGATGTCGTTGAGCAGGACGAGGAGAGCATCGCCACTCCTCCGGATCATTTGCATCTGATCGTATTGAGCCGGTGAGAGACCAGATTCGATCAGGAGATCAGCGAAGCCCAAGACGCTGTTGAGTGGAGTTCGGATCTCGTGGCTCATCACGGCAAGAAACTCGCTCTTAGCGTGGTCCGCAGCTTGGGCTGCTTCTTTTTCGCGAATCAGATCGGCCTGTCCATGGATCCGCGCGGTGATGTCGAGTCCGGCTCCACGAAAGCCCACAAGTCGCCCTTGGGTATTGATCACAGGCACGCCATTGACGCTTAGCCATATGGTGACGCCATCCGCGCGAACCATCGGATGTTCGAAATCTCGGAATGCCGATTGGGAATCGGTAAGTGCCGCCGATCTGCTGCTCACCGCTTCAATGTGATCTGCGGGAACGAGCGAGAGAGGGCTGCGGCCAAGCAGCATCTCGGGGCTGTAGCCCAGCACGTCGAACACGCGTGCTGAAAGGTAGGTATAGTGGCCTGCGGCGTCCACTTCCCAGATATACTCGCCTGCCGCATCAACAATATCGTTGAGTCTTTGCTCGACTTCCCGAACAGGAGTGACGTTAAGAATACTGCCGACGGCAAGGGGTTCATTTTTTGAGAATTCGAGTTTTTGGCCCCGATCGAGGACCCAGTGGATCCGGCCATCCTGCCCCGCGAGACGATATTCGACATGCCACTTGCTACCGATAGGGCCTGACCACGCCGCACGGCACTTTTCGACGTCTTGTTCATGGATGTGTTCCAGCCACTGGCTTCGCGTGGTAGGGATTTTCTCGACAGCATCCCAACCAAGGGACGACAAATTTCCTTGCCAGAGAATAAAACCTTCACGGGGGTCAAAGCGGTAGATCGCCTCGCCAATCGCATCAATGAGAGCACGCTCGACGCGTTCGACCTTAGCCAAGTTCGCCGTATCGCTGATGTTTTTTTTGCGAAACGAATAGATCGCGATTGCCACCAACAAAGAGATGAGAGAACCCATGAGGACGGATGACCACGCCGCTGATTGCAAAGAGGCGAGCGTGGGCTGCAGGCGGTCGCTTGTAGATTCCACGACCACCACGCCTTTCGGCTTTTGGTTTCCCCCTAGAATCGGAACAATTGCCATCACAAGTGGTTCTACGGAGCCTGGGTAGTTGATTTCGCCAACCCACGCTTTGCCAGACGTGTAAACGGCGAGCGTGCAATAGTGGATTGTTTCCTTTGAAAAATCCCCGCTTTTGCCAGGCACGGTCGGAAGCCGCTCCCACGAGCGAGCCGGAAAGCCGTCGCTATCAAGAATCATGCGCGACACAGCATTATCAAAAGCGATTGTGTAAATGCGCGAGACGATTTCCTCGGAAACCTTTGAGTTGCGCAGGGGGGTTTGGAGCCGTGTGTATTCCTTGGAATCCACCTGACCAATCTCCGTGGCAGCGAGAGTTGCATGTCCTGCCACGTCGAGTGAAGATGCAGTCCTCCACCCGACGGCCTCGACACGCTCGCGATTTTGCGTGCTATTCTTCGCACTCGCCCGATCGTAAATATAATAGGCCGATGCGATAAAACACATCAAGATCGCAATGCCCGCATAGGTGGCATCGCGAAATGGGGATGAAGGTCGTGAAAGACGAAAGATCATGAGCAGAAAAGATTACGCTTCCCGACAGACTTTGGACTCACAGATTTCCCCTCAACGAGGCAGGGCATAGGCTGCATGGGGTCATGCAGTGTTGGCCTAACGCAAGGCCGGAATCGGTTTTCCCTTGAGTCCCTCGAAAGCTGCGGCTTGCGTTGGAGTCAGCACGGCGAGAAGCCGCTTGGACTCCACGGCGCGTTCTTGTCGGAGGAGGCTAAGCCGCTCGGAATGGCTATTCTCTCCCTTCTCGTAGAGAGCCGTGAGGCTTTGTGCCGAGGCGTCCGTTTGGGATTTGATGGATTGAATGTCACGGATCTGCTTGTCGCTCAATGCGAGAGTTTTTTGCACGGTTGGCGAGACGAGGACACTACCTTTGTGAAGTTGGTATTGAATCTCTCGAAGGCGACGTTCCTGTGAAGCGGAGAGCACGGCTTCGGCTTGAACGTCGGCACGGTGCGTGAGACTCTTTAGTTTCTCCGCAGCCACTCGTCGCGCAGAGGAATCTGCGGGCAAGTCGGCAACAAGTATCCGAGATTTTGCACGGTAGTTCGCTCGAATCTGATCAAGTGACGCGCTTTGGGCCTTGGTGACCTTTAGCTCGGAACGCACCGAGTCTAGGCCAAGCAAAATGGCAGATGAGCCCGGAAAGTCCGCTGCATGGGCTACGGCTGCAAAGGAAAGGACAAAGAGCAGAAGGCGACAGGAAAGAGAGTTCATAAAATATCCTAGTGAGCAGTGGCTATGATCGCTTCGAGTTTCACGATGTCGGCAGCAAATTTTCGAATGCCTTCGGCCAGTTTGTCGGTCGCCATCGCGTCTTCGTTAAGAAGCCATCGGAATGTCTTTTCGTCCACCGTGATCTTCTCGATGGCAGCGGCTTTCGCAGACTCCGGATCGAGCTTGCGCGCGACGGCATCGGTGGAATTTTGAAGGTCGCCGAGGAGATCGGGGCTAATGGTGAGGAGGTCGCAGCCTGCGAGGTGCAAGATTTGGCCGACGTTTCGAAAACTGGCTCCCATGACCTGTGTTTCGTAGCCAAATTTTTTGTAATAATTATAGACGGTATTGACTGACTTAACGCCCGGATCATCGGCTCCCACGAAGTCCTTACCAGTCGTCGCCTTGTAATAGTCATAAATACGGCCCACGAAGGGAGAAATGAGGCGGGCTCCCGCTTCTGCGCAAGCGATGGCTTGGGGGAGGGAAAAGAGCAGAGTGAGGTTGCAATTTATGCCTTCCTTCTGGCAAACCCGAGCGGCTTGGGCTCCTTCCCACGTGGATGCGATTTTTATCAAGATCCTTTCCCGAGGAATGCCCATCTTCTCGTAGAGACCGATCAGCGTACGCGCTTTCTCGACGGTTGCTGTCGCGTCGAAGGAAAGCCTAGCGTCCACCTCGGTAGACACGCGACCGGGTACAATTTGCAAAATCTCGCGCCCGAAGGCCACAAGCAAGTCATCAATCACTTTTTTGTGAAGAGCCGACCCGGCTAGTGATGATGAAGCATTATCAGCAATCGCTTTGTCAAGGAGGGGCCGATACTCCGGCTGCTGGACGGCCTTGTAAATGAGGGTCGGATTTGTCGTGGCATCCTGCGGCTTGTAAGCACGAATTGTCTGAAAATCCCCCGTGTCGGCGACGACGGTGGTAAATTGCTTGAGTTGGTCGAGGGTCGAGGTTGGACTCATAAATAAGGAAACATTTTGCCCCGGCCGCGAGCAAATAGCAATGCTCCAGTTGGCTCCGGAAAGGAATGGCCGGTCGGGTTTTCTCTCCTGTTAATCGCCTCGACAAAGAATAAACATCCGTCGAAGATTGGATTTCTCAAAAAATGCCCACGCGCATCTCTCTTGGCTACCATGAACTCATCCCTGCGTAAGTCGGCTCAACCTGATGCCTTAGAGCAAGCGTTTCATCCATCGCGCATGAAGTTGCTCGTGCTTGAAGAACAGAAGGATGGCTCAGCGCCTGTGCGGGCATTCCTTTCAGCTGCCCGAAGGTCTAGTGCTCGGGAGTGCCTCGTCCTGCCGCCTGGAGACTATCCCATGCCGGCCCTCACCCATGGCCTTGCTCTCCGTGCTCAGAAGCCTGGCACCGTGCGGTTGCTTGTTGAGGCGAGTGCCGTTCGAACGATGTCCATGTCGGAGGCCGTCTGGATGTCTGGAGTGGAAATCTGCGCGGGAGAGGGTGCGGACGTCGCGCTGAATCTCACGAAAGGCTCTCTATTTCTTACCGACTGCATCATTCGAGGAGGGCTTGCATGTGCCGGCAAAGAGGCGCGGCTGTTTTTGATGAATTGTCACTTGGAAGCAGCAATCGTCGGTTTGGAAGTGTCTGGACTGGCGGAAGCCGAGCTTGCCTTCTCCGCGATCGTTGGCTGTCAGGTGGGTGTTTCTGCGACATTTGGTGCGAAGTTTGCCCTTTTCAGCTCCAGAGTTGTAAAGAGCATCGGCAAGGCTGATCTCTCGCCTGGCGCGGGACTGCACGCCGAGGCGGCCTCGATCACGTGTGAGGGCGGATTGTTTGTTGGAAATGAAATTGGCATCCACCTCGTAAACTGTCCCCATGCGGAAATTGCTTTCTCTCGATTTGAACAGCAATCCTTGGGTGGTGTGATGATGCTCGGTGGCGGCACGCTTCACATCGGCACATCGTCTTTTAGTGACCAAAAACCAAGTGGCTACTCGCATGTTACGCTAGAAAATGTGAAGGCGACTTTGGTGGACGTCGAGTTTGACACGGCAATCCAACCCGACATTCAAGCTCAAGGCGGCAGTGTGTCGCGCAGCGGAGCAGTGCAAGCGGCGGATGCAGCGACGGATGTTTTTTCGAAAGCTCTTCGGCAAATTCGATCCGTTGTGGGAGTTCAGAAATCACGAACAACGCTCGAAGCGCTCCTGCACCAAGCCCACGCTGCCAAGGCCCGCCAGGAGCGGGGCTTCGCGAATACACAAGGCGGTTTCCATTGTGTGTTTGAGGGGGATGAGATCGACACTCTCCAGCGCACCGCGGCCCTGATGGCGACGGCATTAGGGGCCTTGGGTGTGCTGAGTTCGCCACGAGTCGAGGAAGCGAGTCTGCTGGACTTGCTGACGGGAACCATGTCCGTGGCCGAAGCTGTGGGAAAAGCGCACGGGGGAATCCTCATGCTCACAGCACCCGAAGAACTTCGGCGACGCGATGGCACAGCGAACTATGAAGAGGCGCGCTCCATCCTGCGCACCATACCCGCAGCCTGCGGCGAGGACGTGATTTTTATTCTGTGTGGCCCGAGAGATGTCGTGCGTCCACTGCTCAGAAACTCTGCCGAGATGGAAGAACTTTTTCGAGCCGTGATTTCCTTTCATGCTCCTACCCCGCCAGCGTTAGCCTCGCTTTTTAGTGGCTTTTGCCTCGAGCAGGAAATTTTCATGTCGAGCATGGCGAAGATAAAAGTTCTCCTCATCTTCCACATGCTGGACGACCGGGGGGATCGGCGCTTTTTGAGTATGAACGGTGTTGAAAGGTTATTCTCGCTGGCACAGAGGAGGTATTTGGAACGCTGCAGCCGCCAAGCGGACTTTGAACTCTTTATGGACGTGGCTGATCTGGAGTTGCCGCTGAGCAAGATTGCAGATGAATTGCTCGAATCCCAGCCAGAATTCGCCTCTATCTGCCCTGAGTGTGCTGAGGAAAACCCTTGGCTACCGGGCCTGTCAGACGTTTTTTCGTGTCAAAAATGCGGGCACCACTGGCATCCCGGCTACGGGATTTGGAAGGGATCTTCCTATTACCGAAGGCTGGTTAGTTCTGAGCAAGGCGAAATTCCACTCGAACTCGCCTCACGGCGGAAGCGTGTGCCCTTCGCTCCGTTTGCGAGGTGATTTGCCGATCCGCTCGCCTCGGTCTCATAAGCCTGTTCCTCACTGCCTTGTTTCGGAAGAAATCAGCTACTGGCTCGGTTGCGGGTTTGACTCAGGCTGTGGAACGATGACTGGTTCGGCGCGCGGGGGGGCTTGGCGGATGGCTAGGAGGAGATTCGATTCTCCGGTGCGCCATTTGTAGCCGGTGCCAAATGGTAAGGACTGTGCGCCAGCGGCGAAAGCAGATTGGAGGTCGCTTTGATAGTAGGATTTAAAGATGTCGAGCGTCCCGGAATACGTTCCAAAAAAGAAGCATCTCCATTCCCCATTCAGAAAATCCTTGAGGGGGGATGCCGGAATCATCCTGTAAGACAGAGTGTGATTGGGTAAGGATGGCGGCGCGCACTTTTGAAAATGAGAAAGGCCGCAAGCCAGAGTAGCGCGCGGTTGTACACTGCGTCGTTCTACCGACCGGTTTATCGGCCATATCTCCCCCCTACAAGGTGGGATTGCGGATTGGCCGAAAGGCCTCGCTCGACCCGTCGGCGCCCCATGTGACTTCCTCGACACGCGTCCAATCCGTGAACAACTTAGGCTCATATAAAGTGCCGTCTTTCAATTTTTGTCGCACAGCTTGCCGCAGGTGATAGCTCGTCTCTGCGGGGTCAACATCGAGCTGGAGAATTCGGATGCGTAGCTTGTTCTGGTTTAAGAGTTGAGGATGCGCAAAAACATAAGCACCCACCGGCACGTCGCCGTCGCTTCTTGTGCAGAGCATCGTGAGAAAAAGCGAATCTCCCACACGCGAAGGCCATGCCTCGAATTCGTAGCGCAGCACCTGACGTGGTTTTTTTCCTGGCATGGTGAGTTGGATCGTGTAGCGGCTTATGTCGAGAGGCGAGATCATCGCTCGCGAAATGCGCCCTCTCTCATCCTTATGCTCCCACACTCCAAGGAGCCATGAATTCAGATTTTTCGAAGGTGTCTTCGTGAGGGGTTGATCGAAATAACAGCCGCTCAGGCAGACGGAGATGGCCAGCATCAAGCCGGCGCGAAGAGATAAACGCATCCCCCGCCTATACCGAAGTTCTGCGGGAATTGACACGCTTTTTCGTAATGCTCAAAGAAGCTCGGCGATCTGCACCGCATTGAGCGCGGCACCCTTGAGGAGCTGGTCGCCACAGACCCAAAAAGCAATACCATTCTCCAGCGCGCAATCGAGGCGGAGACGTCCGACGAAGCAATCGTCTTGTCCCGCAGCTCCGATCGGCATCGGATATGATTCGCTCATGACTTGAACTCCCGGTGCTTTATCCAAAGCTTCGAGCGCCTCGTGGAGCGTCACCGGACGCTCGAACTCCGCACTCACAGCGACCGAATGGGCGCGATAGACTGGCACGCGCACACAGGTGACAGATGCCTTGAAGGTCGGTAGGTGCATGATGCGGCGTCCCTCATTTTGCATTTTCATTTCCTCCTTCGTGTAGCCATTTGGTGCGAAGTCATCCACTTGCGGGATCACATTAAACGCAATCTGGTGGGCGAAGACCTCGCGTGTAATCGGTTTATTTTTCGTGATTGCCGCGACTTGGTCTCGAAGCTCACCGATGGCACGCGCCCCCGCGCCCGAAACGGCTTGGTAGCTCGATGCAAAGAGCCGTTTCACTCGAAAACGCTGATGTAAAGGATACAGCGCCATGAGCGTGACCGCGGTCGTGCAGTTGGGATTCGCAATGAGGCCTTGGTGGCCCTTCACGTCGGCGCCATTGATTTCCGGAATCACGAGTGGCACAGATTCCACAGCTCGGAAGGCAGACGAATTATCAATAACAACCGCTCCCGAGTCCATGGCGACCGGTGCAAAGTCCCTCGAAATGCTCGACCCTGCACTGAAAAGTGCCACATCAATTCCCTCAAAAGAATTCACGCCCAGAGCCTCCACGCAAAGCGGCTCTCCGCGAAACTCCAGCGTAGTTCCCGCCGACCGGGGCGATGCCAAGAGCTTAAGGCTTGCCACTGGAAAATTGCGGCGTTCCATGACCCGAAGCATTTCGACTCCCACTGCGCCAGACGCGCCTACGATTGCAACTCGAACTTTTTTTGACATTGTATGAAATAATTGAAAGCTGACCTCGACACTTTGCCCGCCTTAACACTCCATGTGGATGTCGCGGACCAAGCCCTTCATCTTCTCTCGAATGGTGTCGCGGTCAAGTCTTGGCCTGTCTCGACTTCCAAGTTCGGCCTCGGGGCGGAACCAGGAAGCTTCAAGACACCCACCGGACGATTTCGCATTTTTGAGAAACATGGAGATGCATCCGAGCCGTGGAGCATTTTCCGCAGCCGCCTTGCCACAGGCGAGATGGGGACTCCAGGTGGCGAGCACGATGCTGTGCTCACGCGCATTCTCTGGCTGGAGGGTCTCGATGAGGAGAATGCCAACACCCGAGATCGCTTCATCTACATTCACGGCACCAATCGAGAAGACCTGATCGGCCAGCCAGCCAGCCACGGATGCGTGCGGCTGCGAAATCAGGACGTCATTGAGCTCTTCGATCTCGTCTCGACCGGTATGGATGTTCGCATCGCTTAGCACCACGCGTGAGATTTCCTGCTTTTGTTGTTGTCGGGTCTCGCGGATATGACAACCTTCGAGCGGCAACAAGCCAAGAAAGGAGGGGACACTTCATCGTGAAATCAATTAAAATCGTAGCAGCACTCGCCATCGCGGCGGCATCACTCAGCCTCGGCGCTTGCGCCAGCAAGCCAAAGCCAGCACCAGCACCGAGCAGCATCGGCATGTCCAAGTAGGACACTAACAGTTTAGGCCGGGCGAGGAGTTTCTCCTCGCCCGGCCTTCTCTTTTTCTTTTTTAAAAATGACAGTGCATCATTCGCAGTTGGAAGTCAGAACGTCGGGGAAGGGGACCTATGAAATCACCGACCACGTTCGACAGATCGTTCGAGCTTCCGACATTCGCAGTGGTACGGTGACTGTCTTCGTGCAGCATACCAGCGCGAGCTTGGTCATTTACGAGAACGCCGATCCCTCAGCGCGCGTGGATTTTCACGCATGGCTCGAGAGAATGGCTCCGGAGGGAGACCGCTCCTACACGCACACCGCCGAAGGGCTGGATGACACGACGAGCCACCTTCGCATGGCACTCACGCGTACGAGCGAAGTGATCCCCGTGGTGGATGGGCGGCTTGCACTAGGCACATGGCAGGGACTTTTTCTGTGCGAACACCGCAACGCCCCGCACGCACGCCGACTTGTCGTGGTCGTGATGGGATGCTAGCATCGCTCGCTGGCAGCGAGAAAGGGAGCGAGTGAGGAAACGAGGTCGGCGAATGCGGCAAAGTCTACCTGCTGCTGGCCATCGCTGAGTGCTTCAGCAGGATTCGGGTGCACTTCGATAAGCAGGCCATCCGCACCCATGGCGATCGCACCACGGCACAACGCAGCCACGAGATCCGCACGGCCGCAGCCCTGACTCGGATCTACAATGACCGGCAGGTGGGATTCTTTTTTTGCGATGGCGACGGCCGCGAGGTCAAGTGTATTGCGCGTGTAGGTCTCGAATGTGCGAATCCCCCGCTCACAGAGCAGCACATTCGGATTTCCATGCGCGAGGAGATACTCCGCCGCGAGTAGCCATTCCTCGATGCGCTGGCTCATTCCGCGCTTGAGCAGGATTGCCTTGCCCGAGCGTGCACACTCGATGAGGAGTTGGAAATTTTGGGCATTGCGGGCTCCGATTTGTAGGATGTCCGCCGTGGCGGCAACGTGCTCCACGTCGCGTTCGCTAAGCACCTCGGTGATAATTTTTAGCCCCGTCTCTGCCTTGGCCATCGCAAGCAAGCGAAGGCCTTCCTTGCCGAGGCCTTGAAATTCGTAGGGCGACGTGCGGGGCTTGTAAGCGCCTCCGCGGAGAATCGTCGCCCCGGCTGCCTTGACGGCGCGTGCTGTGGAGAGGAGCTGCTCTTCGCTCTCGACGGAACAAGGGCCCGCCATGAGCGCGACCCGGTTCCCGCCAATTTTCACACCATCTACGTCCACAACTGTCGTGGCTGAGTGCGATTCTCGACTCGTCAATTTGTAGCGCTTTTGCACCCGCAGAACACTTTCGACCTGCGGCAATGCCCTCAGCGATTCAAGATTCTGTCCGGTGCGTTCATCGCCAATTGCGGCAATGACCGTCTGTGTCGCGCCATGAATAGGTGCCGGCTCGTAACCAAGCTTGGCGATCTCGGCAATCACGGCATCAATAGCCGCTTTAGGCGTGTGGGGTCGAAGGACAATGATCATGCGACACCACTCTTAACTCGTCCGCCGCGCGGATTGCGATCATGATGTGGTATTGTTTCTATGATGGAAGAAAAAGAAATGGAGCCGGAACCCAAGGCAACATGAGAGAATCCTCAGCATGAAACGCCGTATGTTTATTACTGGCCTTGCCTTGGCGCCGTGGACGAAAATCTTTGCGCGTGATGTGGATTTCAAGAAAGTCTTCGGGAGAATTCAATTTGTGGACAGCTTTGAGGACTACAAAGTGCAGGTCGTCACAGCGTTTGCCGACGTCGATGTGCAGGTCGTGACCGCATTTCCGAAAAGCCCGGGCCAATGGCAAATCGTGACCGCTTTTCCTGATTTCAAGATTCGCATCGTGGACGCCTTCCCGGATTTCCGCATCCGCTACGTCGAGAATTTTCCGCGTGTGCGGTAAGGGAGCTTCTACTCCGAAGGCAGGCGATTGCGATCAATCGTGATGATGGCTTCCTCCACGTCGCGTGTTTCGGCGGGGGTAAGTCCTTGTAAGAGGGCCGCTGCGTAGTGGGTCTTGGCCTGCTCTGGAAATCCTCGCCCAGCCCATGCTTGCCCAAGAAAAAGATGAATCCGCCCGGTCGGCACCTTTGCGTCTTGGGCGATGGAAAGGAGATGCTCAAGAGCTATCGTTTCCTGTGCCCCGTCGTGGAGCCGCCGGGCGGCACGCGCTCGCAGGAGCCATGTCGCCACGTCCAGCGGTTGTTCGCGCAGGAGACCATCGGTCGCAGCGAAGGCCTTCGCGGCGGAGCCCGTTTCCAGTTGAGAGAGAGCAAGGAGATAGCCGCCTTGGCTTGCCTCCGCCGAATGGTGTAAGGCGTCTTCCGCAAAAGAAAGAGCGCGCGACCAGCGCCCTTGCGAGGCGGCTAAGGACGCAGCGCGCAGCAAGACATCTCCACTTCGCGGCGTCTCCGCCATGGCCTTATCCATGTAGGCCCGGGCATCGGTGCGAAGCCCCACTTCTTGCAAGACGAGGGCCATTTGGGATAGGCCCAAAGCTTTCTCGCGGGGTAGTGAAAAACGGCTGGCAAAATTCGCCGGCGATGGTGGCGAAAAGGGAGTGCCAGCCCCACGAAGAAAAAGAACACCCTGATTGGTCACAAGGTCCAGGTTCCAATCCGGGGCCGAGAGGAGGTGGCTCACGAGCGCGCGGGCTTCTGTGAGCTGCCCCGCAATCAAGATGGACGATGCCGATTTTTCGCGATCGGCCTCGCGCCACTTCACGGGGTTGGACATCCACTGTCCTAGGCTACTTGGTTCTATGTCTCTCTGTATTAGCTCTGGCGCAAAACTAGCGACGTCTGCTTGGGCACTCGGATTCACAAGCACGCGGCCGCCATGCTCACGGGCGGCTTCGGCGAGCTCCATTGGTGCCAGCAAGCGCATGTCTTCAATCCTCTCTGCACGCGAGGCGAATCCCTGCACAAGACCGCTGACACCGAAGACCAGACAAACGAGACCCACGCCGACAACGGCCACAATGCTTCTCAGTCTGCGCGCGACTGCGAAGAGAGCTATCATGACTATCGAAAGCCCTACAAACGTAGGCAGGGCTGCTCCGAGCCCAGCTCCGGCCCATCCCCCGAGCGCATAGCCCGCACCCACGAGGTGATCGGTCCAGAGTTGGCCATGGCCCAGCGCATTCCGGCCCGCCGCCCGTAGCGTATCAGTCCCTACGAAGGTGCGGGGCCATGCCATAGCCGCAGCTGTCGCGAAAGAGAGGATAATTTGGGCGAGGAGTGGAAACTTCATTTGCAGCGCATGGCTGTCTGGAATATGCTCGCCGAATGCCCCTTCGCGCAACCGTATTGCTTCTCGCTATGTTTTCCATTTTTGGCCTCGCCGCAAAATCTTCCGCCCTTGAGGCCGGTTCTCCCGCACCGATCGTGAGCGGCACAAATCAAGACGGGCAGCCAACTGCCTTCGAAGACGTTTATGCCAAGGGCCCTACGCTGGTCTTTTTTTACCCTAAGGCCGAGACGCCCGGCTGCACAGCGCAAGCGTGTTCGTTGCGTGATGCGTTTGCAGAATTGAGTGCTCAAAATTTGCAAATCCTCGGCGTGAGTCGCGACACAGCCGAAGCCCAGAAGAAGTTCCAGCAGAAGCAAAATCTTCCATTCCCGCTGATTGCCGATCATGACGGAAAAATCGCCGAGGCCTTTGGCGTCTCATCTGTGCTCGGTCTCCCGATCAGCAATCGCCAATCTTTTCTCATCAAGGATGGAAAAATCGTGTGGACATCCCCCAAGGCGAAGACTGGGGAACATGCCAAGGAAGTGCAAGCGGCACTCGACGCACTGAAGTTGGGCAATTGACCTTTTGGCTGTGGGTAATTAGGTTCTAAAGCATGCAAGGTAATGGACGGCGTGTGGTGGTGGGGATGAGTGGTGGCGTAGATTCGAGCGTCACTGCATATCTCCTGAAGCGGGACGGATGGGATGTCATCGGTGTCACGATGAAGGTCTGGCCTCAGGATTGCATCTCTCGCGCTGAGGATAAATGTTGCGGCCCTTCAGCCATCGCGGATGCCCGCGGCGTGGCACACAAGCTCGGTATTCCACACTATGTCGTGGATGAGGCAGAGCACTTCGAACGCATCGTGATTGATTATTTCGCCCGAGAATATCGCGCGGGGCGAACTCCCAATCCGTGCGTGATGTGCAATGAACACCTGAAATTTGGCAATCTCCGCACGAAGGCCAAATCCCTAGGAGCCGACTTTATTGCCACCGGCCACTACACCATCATCGAACACCACGCCGACCGCGCCGTCCTACGCAAAGGTGCCGACCCGCGAAAAGACCAGTCGTATTTTCTCTTCAGCCTCAGCCAGGATCAACTCCAGCATGCCCTCACTCCCCTCGGCGGAATGACGAAACCCGAGATTCGTGATATTGCACGGAATCTCGGCATGAAGGTGGCCGACAAAGTGGATAGTCAGGAAATCTGCTTCGTGCCGGGGAATGACTACAAGGCCTTCTTGCGCGGACACCTCGGCGCTGAGGAGTTTCACCGCGGGGGCATCTACGACCTCGCTGGCCACTTTCTCGCAGACCACGAGGGGATCGAAATGTTCACCATCGGGCAACGGAAGGGCCTTCCGGGCGGGTCGCCGAAGCCGCGCTACGTCGTAGATATTGACCCCGCCACTTCGCGTGTGATCGTGGGTGATGAAGAGGATCTTGTGCGAGAAGACTTCGAAGTGGATCGCACAAATTGGGTCGGTGGCGTTCCCGAGGAACCGCTCGATGTGACGGTGAAAATTCGTTATGCACATCCCGGCACAGAAGCGCGACTTGAGCCCATGGATGGCGGATGCGCTCGTGTTTCCCTTGCGATCCCGCAGCGTGCCGTCACGCCTGGACAAGCCGCCGTTTTCTACAAAGGTGATCGTGTGGTCGGGGGAGGCTGGATCGTGCGCAAGCCCGCGCCCGTCGCCGGCTGAAAGCCGACCCAGTGTCGGTGAATCTCTCAATCGCAGCCGCTCTAGTAAACGACCGATCCCTATAGGAATCAGTTGCCCTTTAGATCGCATGTGCTATGCTGCGGCGCTTTCTGCGGATTACCTTGCATTGAAAGATTCATTTAACAAATCTTCACCGAAGCCAAAAACCTGAACCTCGCTCTATGAACTTACACCTATCTCGACTTTTTTCTCTGGCCCTTGGCGTCACCTTCGCATTCGGATTGGGCGCATGTACGACCACAGGAACGCTCAAAAATCCGCAGAACTCGTTTTCGTTTGATCCTCCGGCTAAGCAGCCGAAAAATCCAGCTAACGTGAAGATGATGCTGAGCACGAGAGCCCAGCGACTCTATGTTGTCGAAGGCAGCGAGGTCCTGCTCGCCACACCAATCTCGGTAGGCAAGGCATCCTCACCGACGCCGCATGGCGTCTTTCCAATTCAGGCGAAGACGATCCATCGTCGCCGCGTGAGCAGCCCGGGTGCTGGATATCCAATGACGTATTGGATGCAGTTCTACGCCCCTGCCTACGGGATGCACTGGGGTTTCATTAAGTCAAAGCCAAGCACAATGGGCTGCGTTCGGATTCCGCTCAAGGCTGCGAAAAAAGTGTTTGATATGGCTCGCATCGGCACACGGGTCCACGTTGCCACGAGTCAGCCATGGGATGAGACGATTGGCAAAACCTTGCCCGTTCTCGATGACAGTGCCCTTGCAGATCCACCGCTCTCCTACATGCTCAGCCCTCAGGTCTTTGCGGACGCACGCGAAGGCAAGCTCTGGAAATACTGATTCGTTCCACTACCGCAGAGTTTCGGGACGGACGTCTTTATTGCATAGCCGGAGGGTGATTGACTTCCTTGGGGTGGAAGAAGAAGGTTAGGGCGATCCGTGCAGGGTTCCGTTGTTGCGATGACAAGAGGAATCGCTGCCAGCGAGAGGCGCGCGAGTCACAAGATGCAGGCATGTGGTCGGAGCACACAAGCAAGCAGCAGCTGCGGCGCGATCTCTGTGCACATGGAACCTTTCCCACTTACCTCTCATTTGGCTTTCGTCGGGGATTACGTCCCTAGACGCTGCGGCATTGCGACATTTACAGCTGACATCTGCGAGGCGATCGCGGCGGAGTATCCTGACACGAAATGCATCGTGGGATCCGTCAATGATCGCGAAGAGGGTTACGATTATCCCGATCGCGTGCGCTTTGAGATCGCCGAGAAAGAAGTGGCAAGCTACCGGCGGGCCGGGGAGTTCCTGAATATCAACAATGTCGAAGTGCTCTCGGTGCAGCACGAATTTGGCATTTACGGCGGGGCCGCTGGCAGCCACCTCCTCGAACTCTTGCACAGCGTGCGCATGCCGATCGTCACGACGCTGCACACGGTGCTGCAAGATCCGAGTGAAGAACAGAGATTCGTAATGGCAGAGCTGGATAAACTCTCCAACCGCCTCGTGGTGATGGCTGATCGCGGGCGCAACCTTCTGGAGACGGTCTATGGCGTGTCGCCGCACAAGATTGATCTTATACCGCACGGGGTGATTGACCTGCCGTTCATGGATTCAAATTTTTACAAAGACGAGTTCCAAGTGGAGGGCAAGACGGTGCTGCTGACCTTCGGCCTTCTGTCTCCAAATAAGGGTATCGAATACGGGATCGAGGCGCTTCCGGCTATCTTGGAGAAAGATCCAGACGTCGTCTATCTCGTGCTCGGGGCCACACACCCGAATCTCCTCGCCGCTGAAGGTGAAAAGTATCGCACCAAGCTTGAGAAACTTGCGCGCGACAAAGGCGTTGCCGACAAGGTCATCTTCCACAATCGCTTTGTGGCTCTGCAGGAACTTAAAGAATTTATCGGGGCGGCAGATATCTATCTCACGCCATACTTGAATGTCGCACAGGTGACATCTGGCACGCTGGCTTATGCCTTCGGCGCTGGAAAGGCGATTGTCTCGACGCCGTATTGGCACGCGCAGGAATTGCTCTCAGACGATCGCGGAATTCTTGTTCCTTTCTCTGATAGTGCTGCCATCGCGAAGGCGGTGACGAGTTTTCTTACGCATCCCACGCGCATGACGGCCATGCGCAAGCGAGCCTGGAAGCAAGGGCGCGATATGATTTGGCCCGTTGTGGCACGGCGATACATGGAAAGCTTTGGCCGTGCGCGGGAGAGCATGAGCGAGACGATCATCATGGCTGCACCGCTTCCACTCGAGCCGCTTCCGCGTCCAGATCTGAAGCTCGACCACCTCTTCACCATGTGTGACCACAGTGGTATCTTCCAACACGCCATTTACAACGTTCCGAATTTTCATGAGGGCTATTGCACGGACGACAATGCGCGAGCCTTTATTCTCACCGTGCTTCTTGAGGAACTGGGACGTTCTTCGGAAAAAGTCGAGCGCCTTGCCAGTAGCGCCCTCGCCTTTCTGTGGTATGCCTTCGATGGCAATACATGCCGCTTTAGGAATTTCATGAGCTACTCGCGCGATTGGCTTGAATTGCACGGCTCGGAGGACAGCCACGCCCGCGCGCTATGGGCTGTGGCGACGGCTCTCGGACGTTCAAAAAATGCCGGCCACCGCAATCTCTGCGCCCTGCTTTTTCAACGTGGCCTGCCGCCAGTGGCGCGATTTAGTTCACCACGCGCGTGGGCGTTTTCGTTGATTGCTATTCATGAATATCTCCGCACGCTGTCCGGCGACCGTGTGGTGAGTCAGATGCGCGACACGCTCACTCACATGCTAGGTGACCTCTTTCAAGCAAATGCAACGCCCGATTGGCAGTGGTTCGAGCGCATCGCGACATACGATAATGCCAAGCTTTCGCACGCGATGATTCTAAGCGGCCACTGGACGTGCAATGCCGAGACTCTCGATATCGGCCTTCGGTCGCTACGGTGGCTGCTGGATGCGCAGATGACGCCAGAGGGACAATTCTCCCCAATCGGATGTCACGGCTTCTGGCCACGCGGTGGCGAGCAGGCCCGCTTCGACCAACAACCCCTGGAAGCCCACGCTATGATCTCCGCTTGCCTTGAGGCATTCCGCGTGACGCGCGATGAGGACTGGCGCACGGCCGCCCGCCGTTGCTTCGATTGGTTTCTCGGGCGCAACGTGCTTGGCCAGCCTCTCTACGACGAAAAAACCGGTGGCTGCCGAGATGCCCTTCTTCAGGATAACCTCAACCAAAATCAGGGTGCAGAGTCGAGCCTTGCGTATGCCCTTTCTTGGGCGGAATTGCAACGCGCCGATGACTGCGACCATTCTTCATTATGAGTGCCGTAACTGTGCAACCGACGGACATCTTTTTTCGACCGGATAGCAAGCGCGTGATCGTGCGTCCTTTTATTTCGTCCGATCCCGAGCGGATCGCCAGCATCATCTCGCGGGCTCTGGCCCTGAGCGAGGCGGAGGTGGATGAACAACTGTCGCTACTGAGGAAAGACTTTCAGGCGCGTCATATTGATCTTGAGGCATGTTGGAGGAGGCATTTTGCTCTCGTTCGCCACCGCGTGAGCGACCTCATGCTCACTGAAGGCCGTCGCCTTTATATTGGTGCGCTTTTTTCCGGCGAGTATGCCTTGGAGTCTGCTGCGCTATTTAATCCCTCGATCGTGCCACATCCCGACCAATCGGGTCTCCCGAAGGGCTCGTTGCGATTTATCCTGAGCCTGCGCGCGACAGGGGAGGGGCACATTTCCTCAATTGAATTTCGGTCTGGCATTATCAATGCGAATGGAGAGATCGAGATCTCAGAAGTGTCGCCGCTGGTGATTGCACCAGAGATTGAGGAAAATCCTAGCTATCGCAAAGACATGTTCCTCCGAAAACTTAATGAGATGGGCTTTGAGAACGAGTGTTCGCAGGTTTTCATGGATCCACTCAGTGAGGATTTTACTCATGAAGAACTCGTAAGGGCCCTTGAGCAGCCCGCGCCGCAGCATACCCCTCGCGCGCGGGAACTGGAACGCACCATGGAGTGCGTGCGCTGGCTGGCTCACTCGAATTACGAAGTCCA
>Ga0105044_10004166_pt1 | contig 19857 bp, 11 predicted proteins | sample MAT01_FD_78092 | JGI IMG/M metagenome (GOLD analysis project Ga0105044, IMG submission 78092) | Freshwater microbial communities from Lake Fryxell liftoff mats and glacier meltwater in Antarctica - MAT-01 | ecosystem: Environmental > Aquatic > Freshwater > Ice > Liftoff microbial mat | place...
CAATTACAGTATTGATTTGAAGGTGATACGCCTTGCAGATCCTATGAGACTTGAACCACCCAAAAGCACCTATGTAGTTTGGATAGAAACTGCAAAAAACGGGTCGAAAAATATTGGTAGCCTAAATACTTCCGGTAGTATGTTTTCAAAAACACTTAAAAGTTTTTTAAAAACCGTATCCTCCCTTAAGCCGTTGAGTTTATTCATAACTGCCGAAAACGACGCAGATATTCAATAACCCAGCTCCTATGTGTTATTAAGAACTGATCGTTTTTAAGAAATTTTTAATTTCGTCGATTATATATATTATCACGCGCACAGAAAGATCATCCTGCAAGAAGCAGATGTAGAAAGAAAAGTTTAACATCAATTCGAATACATCAGAAGTTGCTGTAAAGGCCTAAGTTGATCAAGTAAAAAACAGACCGTAATTTGACGCTTCAAAACAACCAGGCGCAGCATACGAATCTATTCTTAAAAACAATTACGGCAGATTTATTGCTCCTAAATAAGAGACGTACAATTCATTTAAAAATTTTAATATGGATAAGTCGCATTTCACTTTGCTTCCGGTTATTTTAATCACGCTAATGGGTTTAGCTAACAGTTGTGCCAGTAAGCAACGCCCCAATGTTTCTGGGATTTCAGAAACCATTTTACCAGAGCCAACAGAAAACATCACCAACGCAAATATTTCATACAGCAGCGGGAATTTTGTAAAGGCGGCGAAATTGGTGATGCCGGCGGTTGTGCACATCAAAATTCGTTTCAATGGCGCGCCCGATCGAGGCGCATCTGGCTCAGGTGTAATTATTAGTCCGGATGGATTTATAGCCACCAATAATCATGTTGTTGAAAATGCATCTGCAATTGACATCATACTTCCAGACAAACGGATTTTTTCCGCAAAGTTAACGGGCCGTGATCCGAACACTGACTTAGCGCTGCTAAAGATTGACGCTAATAACCTTCCGGTTGTTATATTCGGCAACTCAGATAAGGTACAGATTGGCGAATGGGTGTTGGCGGTGGGCTTCCCACTTTCATTAAATACAACCGTTACTGCGGGTATTGTAAGTGCCAAAGCCAGAAGCATTGGAATCATAAATAGGCCAGGCACACGATCCAGACAAAACAATGCTTCGCTTGACCGTAATATGGCTGTCGAATCTTTTATTCAAACCGATGCTGCTATAAACCAAGGCAATAGCGGAGGAGCTCTCGTTAATACAGATGGGGAATTGATAGGTATCAATTCGGCTATAGCTACACAAACGGGAAGCTATGCGGGATACGCTTTTGCCATACCCGTTAATCTTGCGAAAAAGATATTGGATGATTTAAAAAACTTCGGAGTTGTTAAGCGCGGAGTGCTGGGTGTGTCCTTTCCGTCGCCTAATGCAGAAGACCAGCACCTGATAGCCTTAGGGCTCAATCCTGCTTTGGTCAAAGGCGTTTACATTACTGGTGTGCAACCGCAAAGTGCCGCTGCTGGTGCGGGGCTTAAAAAAGGTGACATCATTCTAAGTTTAAATGGCATGCTAATTAATTCATCAACGGAGTTCTCTGAAAGAATTGCACGGCAAAAACCAGGTGATACCGTAACATTAACCTATCAGCGCAATGGCGCTACTGCTAGCGTCTCTGCTACACTGCTCAATGAAGTGGTGATAAACGCTGAAAAACGGGAAGCCAAAAGTAGTGGGGCGCTTCAAGAAATCTACGAAAGACTAGGAGCAACTTTTGCTCCGCTTACTGCAGATGTCAAGCAACGTTTTAATTTGGCCACAGGTGTGATGGTAACAAGTGTACGTAGAGAAGGCTTCTTTGACCAGGCTGGTATTCCCCCCGGCACCATTATCGCTTTTATTAATGGGAAGCCGATTAATAATCCGGCAGACATCGATATGGCTTTACTCTCTGCTCAAAGCGGGATTATTCAAATACTTGCCATTGCACCAGATGGTTCGAAGGTGGTTTTTGATTTCTCGCTTGGGACATAAAGTGAATTTGATTTTTTATGATAGTATCAATTTAGTTGTACGACCTTAAGGACAAATAGAAGGGAGCTTTCGATCCAAGTAAATAATAATCGCAGGTTATTTAATCGCTCATTTTTTACAGCCGTCCTGGAATCAGTCCGGAAAATGATTTACAAAATATCTCCGGGGTAGAAGTATGAATGCCCCTATTTAATATCACTAAAGGTTTTGATTTTTTAGTTTTTCACTGATTGCCTGCTCTAGCGCTACAGGCAGTACCCCGGCATTATCATCAATGGCTCTGAATTGCTCCATGCTTTTATCCCATACAAAAACATCTTTAGACCTCGCATTTATACTCACATAATACCGCACCTGGTCGTTAAAGTAAAACGGTTCAAACTCAACCCTGTAAGGAATTTCGTCCACTAACAGGTTAAAATGTCTTTCATTGTTTTCGCCGGCCTTTGTCTCATTTATAAGAGGAGGCACGGCCTGATTTAGTTTGTTATCCATAATTATATATTTTAAGTGAAGGTTCTACGTTTCTGAACTAAATAAAGAGTTATTTTATTTTATCAGCAGTTGGTTGTCTATTTTTTTAGGATGAAGGGCAGCAAGGTTACTCATCAAATTTGGGAGTATAACGCCATCGATATTTCCTCTTAGAACTACATTTCCATCCGCTACATCTGCCTGCACACCGGGATATTTTATGATGATAGATTGAACAGAAGTTCTCAAAGTGAAGTCAGTTGAATTATTGCTGGTTGTGTTATTTATAACTTTTTCTACGCCATTTATATTATTTACTTTTATTTCTATATCGGCCGCGCAGTTGTCGCCTTCACACATTCCAGTTAGTGTGACCACCTTGTCTTTTACAGTGAAATTAACGCCTGTATATTTTTTATTGTCCTTTAATTGCTTAGTGACATTCTCCTGTATATCCTCATCAGTGTTCTTTTCATTACACGATGTCATCAAAAAGAGCAGAATGGAGATAGCGAATATGAGTTTAAGTTTAAGCATGATTGTTTATTTTAGCCACTTGAAAAGTGGCTATAACCATGCCAAAACGATAGGGGGCGTGCACTCATTTTTTGTAAGATATTATCTTCTGCATATGGTTGATAATATATCCTAGGATAAATAATACAAGCATAGCCTTTATAGCTACGCTACATGGCAACTAAAATTTAAATACCATACTGTGGTGTTTACGCAAAAGAATGCTGATTTAAAGCCCTTTTCTACCTGGCACTTTTCTACTTCGATTGTGACGATACCGCATTGAAAACTGACTAACCTGTTTAAACATTTTTATTTTCGGCTACCAGTACGTGGTGTTCGAGCCCATCATCCATCAGTGTAATTACATTTCCTTCGTACTCCACTCCATCCACTGCTATGGTTATCGTTTTATTGGAAGAAAGATGCCTTACTTCAATATGATAGACCGTATTTTTATACTGAAGTTGTGCTTTAAATGATTCCCATTCTTCCGGGATACAAGGGGTAAATTTTAATTGATTTCCCTGTTGCTGAAAACCCAGAAAGTATTCTGTGATTAAGCGATACATCCACCCCGCAGACCCCGTGTACCATGACCAGCCGCCCCGGCCGGCATGAGGCTTACGTGAATAAACATCCGCAGCTATTACATAGGGTTCTACTTTATAAATGGCGATTCTTTCTGCTGTTTTACCGTGATTAACAGGATTGATCATGTTTAACAATTCCCAAACCCTTTCATTATTTCCCAACTTCGCGAAAGCCATGATCATCCATATGGCAGCATGCGTATATTGGCCGCCATTTTCTCTTACGCCCGGCACGTATCCTTTTATGTATCCAGGATTCAGATCCGACTTATCAAATGCTGGTTCCAGCAACTGAATAATACCCACGTCTTTTTGCACCAAATTTTTATAGGCTGATTCCATAGCAGTATGAATTAAATTTTCATCACCAGCTCCTGATAACACCGACCAGCTTTGCGCAATAGAATCGATGGTACATTCTTCGTTTATTTTTGACCCGAGCGGCGTTCCATCGTCGAACCAGGCTCGTTTATACCACTCGCCATCCCATGCATTTTTACCAATATTTGCTTTTAATATTTTTGCTTCTTTAATGCAGGTATCGGCAAAGGTTGGATCATTGTAAACAACTGCTGTATCTGCAAAACAGGTTAGGATTTCATAGAGAAAAAATGCCAGCCATACACTTTCCCCTTTACCATGTTGTCCTACTTTATCAAAACCATCGTTCCAATCTCCGGTACCAATTAGTGGTAAGCCTTTTTCGCCAAAACGGAGTCCATGTTTGATTGCTCTAACACAATGATCGTACAAAGGAGCAGGTCTGTGGGCATTAAGGGGTAGGTCGAAATACGATTCTTCTTCCGGATTTAATAAACGCCCTTCGAGGAAATCAACTGATTCATCCAGTATGGCAACATCACCTGTTTGTTTCAGGTAATAAGCTGTTACAAGCGGCAACCAAAGATAATCGTCTGAGATACGGGTGCGCACGCCGCGGCCAATGGGTGGATGCCACCAATGTTGTACATCACCTTCTTTAAATTGTCTTGAAGCGCAAAGTAAAATTTGTTCTCTGGCAAGTTCTGGTCTGGTATGAAGCAACGATAAAACATCCTGTAACTGGTCTCTAAAACCAAAAGCCCCTCCAGATTGGTAAAACCCGCTTCTGCCCCACAATCGCGAGGAGAGGGTTTGATAAGTAAGCCATCCGTTCGCAAGGATATTGAGGGCTACATCCGGTGTATCAATCTGCAATGTGCCAACAGTTTGTTCCCAATACTTTTTTACTTTAATCAATGCATCTTTAGCTGCTCCTGTTCCTCTGAATTGTTTGGCAATGGCACTTGCTTCATTGCTATTCTTACCTGCACCAAGTCTAAAAATGATTTCCTGCTCCTCGCCGTCTCCAACGAAAAAGGGAACCTGGATTGCAGCACAGGGATCTAAAGCAAGTCCGATTTTTCCGGAAAGTTTTAATCGAGACAAAGCATCCGGATTTTTCAAATTTCCATTACGGCCAATAAATTCTGTGCGGTCGCCTGTAAAAGATTTTTTCAAATAATCAACATCAAAAAAAGCTACCCTGCTATTAAACTCCGTGCTGTAATGATTTTTTGCAAACATAGCTCCGCTATCGGGATCAATTTCAGTATGAATATGCATCGAGGTTTTCGTTCTGTTATCACCCAACACCCATTCTATATAACCCGTTGCAGATAAATTACGAGGCCGTCCCGATTGGTTCCGTATTTTTAAAACAGTGAATTTAATGGCCGACACCATATCAACATACACGGTCATTTCAGTATGTATTCCATCTTCCACGTGTTCGAAAATACTGTAACCAAATCCGTGACGGGTAATGTAAGTCGACTGGCCAGCCGCAGGTAATAAGGAGGTTGACCAAAAATGTCCGCTGTCTTCATCCCTTATGTAAAAAGCCTCTCCGGTAGTATCAGAAACAGGATCGTTGCTCCATGATGTAAGTCTTAATTCGTGTGCATTTTCAGTCCATGAATAAGCTGATCCACTTTCAGATACCACCGTGCCGAAATCTGGATTCGCAATTACATTTACCCACGGAGCGGGCGTTTTATTGTTGTTGTCTGTTACAATAACATATTCTTTTCCGTTCTTTGAAAAACCTCCTAGTCCATTAAAAAAGATAAGATCTTTTGGCTGTTCAATCGTTGTTATAATAAGTGGATGGGTTTGTTTTTTTTCCAAATATGGAAGGGGCACTTTTGATAGTTCTTTTTTATTAACTTGTTCTGCTAGTGTTCCGCCACTATCAGCGATGATCACGCGGGCCACTGATTGAAATAATATGCGGTCTTCATTTGATATTTGGTCGGAGGGCCTTAAAAAAATACCCCCTTTGGTTCCGTATAATTCTACAGGAATAAGGGATTGTATATCGTTTTGAAGAGCTTGGCGGTACCCGTTATGTTCCTCATTCCAAATCACAAGGTCCAATACGAGCCCTTTCAAACGCCAGTAGGCATGTGCTTGTATCAATTGCTTTACTAAAAGCATGTTGTCATGGCTTTCAATTTTTAAAAGCACAATGGGTAAATCGCCAGAAATAGCATAACTCCATAAACCCGATTGTTGGCGGTGGTTGTTGAGGAGAATAGTAGGATCTGCACGAAACGATGCGTTGGCAAATAGAATTGAACTTGCCAATTTTGAATACAATTGTGCGTCCCCTTCAGTGGCATTTATTTGGCGAAGTACTACCTGGCTGTGTGTCCATGCCATTTCAAATACCCGGTCTTTGTGCGATTTATTATCTTGGTATTTATTGATTAAACTTTGGCAAATCTCTCTGGTGTTAGCGACGCCCGTAACCATATTTACGCTAATGGTTTCATCCGGCTCAATGCTTATTCTAAAACGGATGGCAACAACAGGATCTAATATAGATCCTTGGCTACAACTTAGTTTGCCCGGCTTGTTCATAGCTTTTGGATTAACTATTGAGTTGCCATGACCAATAAATGCCATTCTATCTGTTTCATACGATATTTCCTGAGCTACTTTTCCTTCTGTTTCCATTAGATGAAACATCCAGGGAGAATGATCTTCGGCAGATCTCGGTCTTCGGGTGCAGAGGATGGTATGTTGTTGAGTCAGAATTTCTGTCTGAACAAAAAGATTGCTGAAAGCGGGTGCCATTAAATCAGATGCCGAAGCAGCAAGTACTACTTCTGCATAACTGGTAAACTCAAGGGTTTTGCGCACTGGCGAACAGTTTGTGACATGCAACCTGCGCATCTCTATATCATCTTCAGGCGAAACAACGATTTCTGTGTGAATCTCTATTTCATTTTGAGTGATATGAAAATCTACCCGACCTTGGGAATAGACTACTTCATATTTTTCTGTTTTTTTGAGCGTAGGCTGGTGGGTATTTGACCAATAGGTTTCAGTTTCCAAATCGTAGATGTAACAAAAAGTACCGCGGTTATCACAAGTAACATCTTCATGCCAGCGTGTAACAGCCATATCTTTCCAACGACTGTAACCACCGCCTGCATTGCTGATCATTAAATGATATTTTCCATTGGATAATAATTGAACTTCTGGTATGGAGGTATCCGGGGTGTTGAGTAATCTCGTTTCCTGAATAGCCGCTGCATAATTAATATCTGCGATGTCTGTTGTGTGTGCAAAAAAGGAAGTTGCTTTTGGAATTCTTTCTTGCAATAACAATAAGGTTGCCTTAAACTGTGGTTCCGATTCAAACAGCTTTTGCATGGGCTTATCCTTCAGAAGATAGACCAACGATAATAAACTCATACCCTTGTGATGCGCCATAAATGAATAAACAATAGAACTGGTTTGCCCTCGCTGTAAGCGCGAGGGGGTATAGTCTATGGCTTCATAAAATCCATATTTCCCTTCCATACCTTTTTTTTGAAGCAACTCCAGATTTTCACATGCATTTTCAGGTGCCACCATGAGTGCCATAGCAGATGCATAAGGAGCCACTACTGCGTCTTCCTCCAGGCCACGTTTTAACCCTAGGCCAGGTGCGCCAAACGCACGATATTGATAGTTTAAGCTGGCATTAATCATATTGTAACCCGACTCTGAAATGCCCCAGGGTCTGTCCGTTTTTCTACCATATTTGATTTGCCATTCAACGGCTGTTTTACAGGTTTCGTCCAGCAAAGTATTTTCGTAAGTAGGCATTACTAAAAGCGGCATTAAATATTCAAACATAGAACCACTCCATGACAGGAGAATGGGGCTACCCTCTACATTGGTCAATAGCCGTCCCAACGCAAACCAACTTTCTTCTGGCAGTTTGCCCTGCGCAATGCAAACAAAAATGCAGAGCCTTACTTCAGAAGCCAACAAGTCGTAATAGCTTGAATCTATACGATGTTCCTGCAAGCTGTAGCCAATGGTAAAAAGGTGACTTGTTTTATCATATAAAAAATCCCATTCCATATCGGCAAAAGCATTACTTTTTTGCGCAAGGTCGGCAGATGCAATAACTATTTCACTTGCCTGGTCTATAGATTTTTTTAAGGCGTCGTTCATTGACTGAAGCCAATTCTGATCGCCGGTGGCTAACGCCTGGTGCTGACTATTCACCTCTACCTGCAATTCGGTTGCCTGTATCAATAATTCATTCCAGGTAGTACGTACATCAGGGTAGAAAGTGTTTTTGAAAGTAATAGGTGCAGATTGTAATAAAAACCATGGGGTAAAAATTTGAATATTTTGATTACCCTGTTCTATTTGTTCAAAAAGAAGTTCTGTCCAACGATTGATTTCGTTGTCGGGGATGCCGTCTAGTTTTTTAATGATGCCCAGTAATTTTTCTGCTGCCTCATTATAAAGTTGTTGTATTTCTTGTAAAGTGGTTACTTCAACATGGCAGATGGTATCAATTTCAAAAGTTATTTGTTCGGGCAACCCGATCTTTGAAGCCTTTATTACGTCTGACAGTACCCGATAGGTATCCCGAAGTCCGTCGAATATTTTTCTACTTATTATTTCTTGAGAAGGTAATGCCAACATACTTTGTCTAAGTACCAGTAAATGGGCAGCAAGGTTTCCACTGTCCACAGTGGAAATGTATTTTGGATGCAGTGGTTGCAATGTTTCGGTATCGTACCAATTATAAAAATGGCCATTGTATCGTTCCATCTTACCCATAGTGTTAAGGGTATTTCTGGTACGTTCAATTAGCTGACTGGTATTTATATAACCGAACTCGCATGCACTTACACTAGCCAAAAGAGAAAGACCAATGTTGGTGGGCGAAGTTCGATGTGCTGTCTGCTCTGCTGGCTGTTCCTGGTAATTGTCGGGTGGTAGCCAGTTGTCTTCTAACACCACGAAATGTTCAAAAAAGCTCCACGTTTTTCTGGCCATTTTTTGAAGAAATATATGTTGGCTATCGGTGAGTAAGGTCACTTGTTTCTCCAGCGGCTTACTGGCAAAATAGGTAACAAACGGCGCCAGCAACCACAGCAATAAAACGGGTGTGGCTATGGGTAATTTTTCGGGTGAGTAAACTGATAATACAGTCACCATCACTACGGTAAGCATAGGTTGTATCCACATGGTTACATAATAGAACCGGACACTGTATTCGCTTGCATGTACAACATGTGAGCTTGGGTTCCACTGAAGCAATTTTTTGCCAGTGATGGTCATTCTCCAAATGGTAAGCAGGATCGCTCTCAAGTTTGCAAATGCTTCGTAGGGGAGGCAAATAAGGGTAAATAATGTTTTAACCGAAATGTCTTTAAAGTTTTGTACAGAATTTTGAATGTGATATTTTAGCACCACTTCTTTTGGTTTTCTAATCGTATCCCAAAGTGAGGTGACAATGATCGGGAAAATAATAATGGCTGTAACAGCAAGTGTCCAGAACAAAGCAGCCGGAAGAAACATCCACGACAACAAAAGCAATAAAGTGAGCGAAATGGGAACCAGGCTCCGACGGATATTGTCAAAAATTTTCCAACGTGATAATGCAGATATAGGGTTCTTGTGTAAATGATTGTCGGCACCTTTTACCCATGGGAAGACCCAGGAAAAAATCTGCCAGTCGCCACGTGTCCACCTCAACCGCATTTTCATATCTGCGTTATAAGTTGTCGGGTACTTCTCGAACAGTTGCACATCGCTTAACAATCCTGAGCGTATGTAACAACCTTCTATCAGATCGTGACTAAGGATGCGGTTTTCTAAAAACTTTCCCTCCAATACTTTTTGGAATATATCAACATCATATATCCCTTTTCCTATGTAAGAACCTTCGCTAAATAAATCTTGATATACATCTGACGATGCACGGGTGTATGGGTCTATGCCGGGTTCATTCCCGTGCATTCGTGTATACCTAGAACCTGTTACGTCGGGCAGACTAACGGTGATGCGTGGCTGTAATATTCCGTACCCTTTCGTTACCCGCTTCTTTTTTTCATTGTACCAGGCGCGATTCAACGGGTGTGCCATGGTTCCTATCAATTTCCATGCAGAGCTAAGCGGTAGTTGTGTGTCGGCATCTAGCGTAATTATATATTTTATTTTCTGATAAATAGATTCACTTCCAATGATCAGCGAAAAATATTCATTTGCAGTACCCCTTAATAACGAATTTAATTCTGATAGTTTTCCGCGTTTTCTTTCGTAACCCATCCATACATTCTCTTTAGGGTTCCATTTTCTGGGCCGATGAAAAAGAAAGAACAGCTCATTCTCTTCTCTTCGATATTTTTTATTCAAAGATTGAATTCCGTTTCTAACGGTATCTAAAAGTAGCTGGTCGTTGTAAAGTGTTTCATGTTGAGCGTCTGTAAAATCGGTTAGTAGTCCAAAATATAAATTTTCATTCCTGTTTGCTAAAAACCTTACTTCCAATGCCTCCACTAAATTTTCAATATCAATAACGGTGGTAAGCATAGATGGGATAACCACCATGGTGGAGGATGAAAGAGGAATTTTTTCTGAATAATCCATTCTTGGTAAAAGATCAGGTTTAACCAGCAATGTAGCAAAGAAGTTTACTACGGAAATGGCCAGCTGGCTTGTACAGATTACTGCCAGCAAACAAACCAACACCTGTAACCAAATATGCGTTGTAGCCGCTTGTACTTTAATATAAATTGCTCCGCTAATAGCAGTTGTTATCAATAGAATAAGTAACAAATAAATGGGGAAGCCAAACTGAGTGAGCCGGTTCCATAGTTTTTCAAATTCAGACAGTTTTATTTTGGCGGTCTTTTTTGTTTGTGCTAAGCCCTCCCCTAAAAGATAAAAGCCAACATGCCCTGACCTTTCATCTTTGTCTGATTCGGGTGTATGTTGATGCGATAACTGTATGGCAATTCCTGCAACCTGAGCTTCACTTAAAGTACTTTTTTTGGAAATACTTTCTACAACATGGCGATATCTGTCGCGGGTTTCAAAATTCATTCGGCCATAAACTCCATTTTGATCTTGTAACAGTATTTCTTCAACAATGCTGTGCGATTCAACAAAGGTTCGCCAGTCCATAGAGCCCAATAACCGAAGGCTTCCAATACTGTTGCTGATAGACACCTGATCAGCGGCTTGTTTTTGGTTTTCGGCATTTACTAATTCGTATCCGGTTATGCCGCTTCCCGACAATTGTTGTTCGAGCCAATTCAGCACCAATGCAAGATCTGGGCCTTTGCCTCGTAACTGGCGAACTAATTCAGATACAAATGCGCCCTGAATAGGCGGGTTAGATCTGGCCATATCGGCCAGTACCAGTACCAGATCTTTGGGCTTTTTTTCGGCAGTGCTAATCATTTTATTAGCCCAATAATCTGCTAAATTTCTATCTACTTTATCAATAGCAATACGTGCTGAAATGCGCCTGATATTTTCGATCAGCGCAAGGCGGATCATAATAGGAACAGACCACAACTCGCCCAATTTTAAATGGGAAACAGTTTGATATGCCTTAATAAAACAGCCAAGACTTTCTATATCAATTCTCCCATCACTATGAGAGATGATTTGGAGAACAATATCGTAACTCCGCGTGACCGCATCCGACGTGCCGTTTAAAAGTTGGGGCAAATCTTCGCTGTAATTTTTCGGAAAATGTGTTTTAGCGATCAGTATGTGTTCTTCTATAAGGTAAAAATTATCTATCAGCCATTCACCTGCTGGGGTTACCTGATAATTTTTCTTAATTGAATCGTTCAATAATTTACGTACCTGCTGAAGGGTATCTTCATTGTCTGCCAACCTTTTCAATAAATGATCTTTTCCAGGATGGGCACTTACTTCATGCCTGATTGCCAACGTTTTTCCGAATTGATCCATTTGGTCAGAACTAAAAAGCTCCTCCCTCATAGGTTCTTCGTTTAAATAATTGAGTTGATGGTCACTTATCTGAAAGAAGGCTCTCATATTAGATATGAGCTCGTGTGCTGATGGAATTAATTTTAATTTCATAGATTAATTTAATTTATCCGGGCTGCCATTTTCTGTTCTCTGTCGCAAACGGCAATGATCTGATGTACCATTTCATTTGCGGTAGCATTGGGATAGGGAATTACAAAATCGGGGTAATCATCTTCATTCTTCAACTCGTAGTTGCCAAAATCAATTATTTCGTAGTTTTCTTCTAATAACATTTTTCCGTTAATTGATTCAATGTAAATTCTTCATAATCAGTAGTATTACCAATTCCTACATTTTCTGGAGTTCTTATACCTTGAGTTTTAATCATTGTCGCCTTATTTTTTTGAGTAAGAAGAAACAACAAATTATAGGTCATTTCTCCCTAAAAATCTATAGTCGGATGCCTCAAAAAATTGATGCTGCTTTTCCGGGCACTGTTATCATTTTTTGCCACCCTTTTTTTTGGGCTTAACAAAGGGTTGAGATTTCATGCGTATATCCACAGTGAGTTGTTCTTCATATTCTTGAGGAAAAGTTGAATTTGCGCCACCCTGTTTAATGTGATTCGTAGATGTTTCGGTTTCCTTTCTTAAACCCTCGATATTTTTTGTTAATCTGACATTGTTGGTCTGTTTCATTTTTTATGTTTTTAAGATAACTGCTCAAACGGCAAATGAGGAGAGCATTTTTGAAAAGCCCGGTTTAATTTTTTCTTAACTTAAATGAGCGCGCAACATCCACGCCGTTTTTTCATGCTGTTCCATCAATCCGGTAATGTAGTCGCTGATACCTTCTGCTTTTAACTTTTCTGCAAAAGGTTTTATGTTTTCTCTTATAAATACTATAATACTTTCGTGATCTTTCAGTAATTCTGCAAAAAAGGTTGAACTATCGTTCTTAACGAGCGATTTTTCTGAAAGATGGGTAAGTTCGAGGTATTTAGAAAGCTGGCCTGGTGCATAGTGTCCTAATACGCGTATTTTTTCCGCCACTGTATCAACAATTTCTTGTTGTTCTTGATAGAGCGTCTCCAGATACAAGTGTACGGCATGGAAATCGGGTCCTTCAATATTCCAATGTGCATTCAGTGTTTTTGAGTATAACACGAATTCATCTGCCAGTATTTTTGATAACTGTTCAGCAATTGCTTTTCTGTTTTTGTCGGAAATTCCGATGAATGTCTTCTTCATTTTTTATTTGTTTTAAATTATAACACGTTTTATTATTGTAGTAGCAACCTTATGAAAGTAAATCTTTCGCTTTCTTCACTACGTTTTCTATTGTAAAGCCATATTCTTTCATCAAGACTTCACCTGGTGCCGATTCACCGAATTTATTAATGCCAATTACGTCACCTTCATCTGTTATATATTTGTGCCAGCCCAATGTTGATCCGGCTTCAACTGCCAATCTTTTTCTTAAGGTGCCAGGGAATATTTTTTCTTTATAGGCTTTATCCTGTTTTTCAAATAATTCCCAGGATGGCATACTCACCACCCGTGCTGCAATGTTTTCTTCTTTTAGTTGTAGCTGAGCTGCCAGCAACAATTGAATTTCTGATCCGGTGCCAATCAAAATAATATCAGCTGTAGTGTCTGATTCAGAAAGAATGTATGCACCTTTTTCTAGTTCTGTGGCGCTTGTATATTTTTCCTGATCAATTACAGGAATTCCCTGACGGGTTAAAATTATTGCGACTGGTCCCCCAGAATGTTCAATAGCTACCCGCCATGCTTGTATGGTTTCATTGGCATCAGCCGGGCGAATCACCGTTAGGTTGGGAACAGCGCGTAAACTGATCAGTTGTTCGATGGGCTGGTGTGTGGTTCCATCTTCACCTAAAGCAATGCTATCGTGCGTAAACACGTAGATGGCTTTGATGCGCATGATCGCTGCCAAGCGGATAGGGGGTCGCATGTAGTCAGAAAAAATAAGAAAGGTAGCCCCGTATGGAATGAAGTATTTGCTGAGTGCTAAACCGTTTAAGATGCCGCCCATAGCGTGTTCCCTGATGCCGAAGTGAAAATTTCGGCCCTGGTAGTTTGACGCTGAAAAAGCTTGATAGCTACCTAGATAGGTGTCAGTAGATGGTGCAAGATCTGCTGAACCTCCTATTAAATTGGGGAGAAAGGCGGCAATTGCATTTAGCACTTTTCCGGAGGCTTTGCGCGTAGCAATTTTCTCACCGCTTTTAAACAACGGCAGATTTTGTTTCCATCCAGGCGGTAATTTACCGCTGCACAATAATTCATATTCATTGGCTAATTCCGGGTACGCTTCCTTGTAACTTTTATAAAGAACATTCCAATCTTTTTCTTTATCCATTCCTTTTTTGCCTGCCTCACGGTAATAATTCAATACTTCATCTGGCACTTCAAAATATTTTTCGGCATCAAAGCCAAGATTTTCTTTTACGAGCCTCACTTCTGCTTCTCCTAAAGGAGCGCCATGTGCATCAGCCGTATCTTCTTTATTGGGGCTACCAAAACCAATGTGTGTTCTCACTTTTATCAGGGATGGGCGATGGGTTTCGTTTTGTGCATTTTTTATGGCGGCTGACAACGCGTCTAAATCGTTCCCGTCTGCGATTACCTGTACATGCCAGCCATACGCTTCAAAGCGTTGGGCCACGTCTTCATCAAATGCCAAGTTGGTATTTCCTTCAATGGTGATGTGGTTATCATCATACAAATAAATCATATTACCTAACCTAAGATGACCGGCTATAGAAGCTGCTTCGGAACTGATGCCCTCCATCATATCGCCATCGCTGCAAATAGTGTAAATCTTATAATTGAAAATATCAAAGCCAGGTTTATTATACCTAGCTGCCAAATATTTTTGTGCAATAGCAAACCCTACAGCATTGGCAAAACCCTGTCCTAAGGGACCAGTTGTTACTTCAACGCCAGATAATAATCCATATTCCGGATGTCCCGCTGTTTTACTATGCAATTGCCGGAATTTTTTTATATCGTCGAGCGTAACGGGGTAACCTGTTAAGTACAAAAAACTATATTGCAACATGCAGGCGTGGCCGCAGGATAAAATAAAGCGATCCCTGTTGGTCCATTCAGGATTACGCGGATTATAGTTCATACTTTCTGCCCATAAAACATGACCAATGGGGGCAAGTCCCATGGGAGTTCCGGGATGACCGGAATTTGCTTTTTGCACTGCATCTGCCGCGAGTATCCGAACGGTATCGATCCCCAGTTGTTCAAGTGATACTGTGTTTGTTTGCATATTAATAATTTAAATTTTCAGTAGATTTTACAAGCTAAAAATGATTGTTTTATTGTCTGCTTATATTCTCCATTTCTGGCGGTGGCGTCGCAGGCAGCCGGGCGATATAATAATTTTAAACAATACTGATCAAAATAGTAAACAGCAATACTTAATATTTTCCATCCAGTTTCGCCACAAAAAACCCGCGACTCATCCGCTTGCTGCTGCTATTTAAAGCTTCATTTAGCTCTTAGCAAAATGATCTCTTACGAACGCCTGCTTTTGATTATCGGTCATTTTATCTGTCTGCACTGTTTCAATTTTTATATTTGAAAAACTCAGGTCATCTCTTAAAATATTCAGTAACTCCTTTTTAGCATTTGTTGGACCAAATAACAGGACTTCATCAAAATTTTTGATAGATGATGCAATCGTGTTATAGTATGCTGCCTCCTGCTGTTGGTTTTTTCTTTGCATAAAACTTTCTCCTTTTTGCAGGGTAAATTCCTTTTCTTCATGAGTGGATGCTGAAGTAATAACTTTTGTAATAATTGGTTGCGTGTACTCCATTAAGTGCGCTTTGGCATGGTCCATCCAAATACCTATTTTTTTTTCAGTTGTCATCGTTGCTTTGTTTTAATTATGAATGAATAATATTATTTTTTGTGTCACCCGCTTTCCAAGTCCAGTCAAGAATTTCTGGAAGGTCTTTGCCATGTTCAATTATATAATTTTTGTGCTCGATTAATTTATCCTTTAATTGTTGTTTTAAATAGGTGCCTTTACTGCCTAAATTCGGTAAGCAATTGATCACATCTATCCCCAAATGAAAACGTTCTATCTAATATTGTGTGATCCTGTTGCCAAGCATGCGATGCTAATAAATTATTGAATGATGCTTTATTTCTTCTCCAGGGTAATTCGGAAGTTGCCTTTAACCATTTGGTGTGTTGGCTAAACATTGAATCAACGATACGTATAAAAGCTTCGTAGCTGTTGAACAAAACATGTCGCCCTGTCTGCAAACAACCCTCCAACCATCCTTCACACTGGTGTTCACTTAGCATTGAATCCAGCACCAGTCCTGTTGCTGCAAGAAATTCTTCGTTCTTTTCTTCTTTTGCTACCCACTGCCGGTTGTTGGTTTCAAAAATGGCTCCGAGTAAATTAGAAACGGTTTCATCCGGACCAAATACCCGAAAGTTGCGCCGGGGTTCATTCAATACCGCCACATCTCTCAAATATTTTCCCAGGACAAGGGTATCTTGGCCCATTACTGCGCCTGGCGTTGGCACTTGCAATACGTGTTTGTGAAAATCTGGCATGATTAAATCATGCATAAGAAGACCTCCGTTGGTATGCGGGTTGGATCCCATTTTACGGTTGCCTGCAGGGGCTAGTTCTGCCAGTTCAGGAATAAGCGTTCCGTTTTCGTCAAAGAGTTCTTCCGCTTTATAACTTTTCATCCAGTGCTCTAAATGCCGAACGTTTTCCGGATATTTTTCATCTACCAATATCGGCACCTGATGCGAATGAAAGGTTTCTTCATTTGGTACACCATCTACTTCTTTTGGACCTGTCCAGCCTTTGGGAGATCTTAAAATGATCACGGGCCAACGGGGCCTTGTATTGTCGTTGGCATCTCTTGCCTTGCCTTGTATTCGATGAATTGCTTCAACTGCTTTGTCTGTGGCTGCGGCCATTAATTGGTGCGTGGTGGCAGGGTTATGCCTTTCTACAAAATAAAGTGTCCAACCGCAGCCCCTATAAGGTTGTTCCAACTCTTGTTGATCTGTTCGTGCCAAAATTGTTGGATTACTGATCTTACAACCATTCGAATGAAGGATAGGGAGCGCTGTGCCGTCTGTGATAGGGGTTAAAAATTTATTAGAATGCCATGCAGTAGCTAAAGGGGCCGTTTCCGCTTCACCGTCCCCAACAACGCAAGCCACGATTAAACCAGGATTGCCAAAGGCCGCACCAAAAGCATGACTCAATGAATAACCCAATTCACCACCTTCATGAATGGAGCCAGGAGTAGTAGGGGCCGCATGACTGGAAATGCCACCATAAAAGGAGAATTGTTTAAAAAGCTTTTTTAGCCCGGCTTCATCCTGTGAAATATTTGGGTAAACTTCCGTCCGGGTACCTTCCAAATAAACAATACCTACCAACGCTGGACCGCCGTTTCCCGGGCCTGAGATGTAAAACATATTGAGGTCATATTTATTGATGGCACGATTCAAGTGAACGTAAATAAAAATTTGACCGGGAGTAGTGCCACGATGCCCCACCACTAAAGGCTTTAGGTGCTCCAGTTTCAATGGTTGTTTCAATAAGGGATTGTCATATAAATAAATCTGACCCGCTGACAAATAATTGGCACCCCGCCAGTACGCGTTAGTTTTACGCAATAACGCTGGTGACAAAGTTTTCGGTTTGTTTATGATCAGGTCTGTTTCCATAAAATTTATTTTACTTTTTTCTGTTGTCTTTTCAATACAAGTATTTATTTTTTATGACAAGGTCTTTTCGTTTCAATATCTGCCCTTTTTTCGAGCAAACATTTATCGGTATAGCAAGTTGCATTTTGCCAATTCGTTTGTTTAGTACTTCGGTCTGCCGCATGTTGTTCCCGAAAGTACAAGAGTGCGGTGCAACAGTGTTTAATTGCTATTCTTCAGCCGGGCTCATTTATATCTTATGCATTTTTTGAGCCATTTTTATTTTACTTTTAACAAACTTGCATTAATGGCAACTACGATCGTACTTACGGCCATCAAAGCCGCACCTACTGCAGGGCTTAATAATATTCCCCAACTATATAATACGCCTGCAGCTAATGGAAGCGCGACAATATTGTAGCCGGTAGCCCAAAATAAATTTTGAATCATTTTTCGATGCGTGGCCTTTCCAAATAAAATTAAACTCACGATATCTTTTGGATTGCTGTTGACCAACACAATACCTGCTGTTTCTGCTGCTATATCGCTTCCGCTGCCAACAGCAATACCAACGTCGGCCTGAGCAAGGGCTGGTGCGTCGTTAACACCATCGCCGGTCATGGCCACAAACTCTCCATTGCTTTGTAACTCTTTTATCTTTTTAAGCTTTTGATCGGGCAATACTTCTGCTATAAAACTATCCATTCCCAAAGTTTCACTCACGCTTTTTGCAACCTTTTTATTATCGCCCGTTAATAATATCGATTTTATTTTTTCGCCTTTCAATGTAGCAATGGCATCAGCGGATTCGGGACGTATTTCATCTGATAATGCAACGTATCCGGAAAGAGTATTATTGATGAGAACAAACACAATAGTCTCTGTGTCATTGGCTTTAAAGTCGTCTGGGATGTTAATGTTATTTTCATTTAAATAACCCGGACTAACAACAAGTATTTGTTTTCCATCTACATTAGCTTCTACACCTTTACCTGTAATAGCTTTAAAATTTTCGGTTTCAGGAATCGTGAGTTGTAAGTTTTTTGCTTTTTGTAAAATACCAGATGCAATTGGATGTTCCGACTTTTGCTCCAATGCGGCTGCGAGCCTTATCAGTTCATTTTCGCTCAAATCTTTTTGCAGGGATACAATTTTTGTCACTTCAAATTTCCCAACTGTTAATGTTCCTGTTTTGTCGAAAACGACGATACTTATTTTTCTTGAATTCTCGAACGCTGTTCTGTTCTTGATGAGCAATCCGTTTTTTGCTGCCAGCGAAGTTGATTTTGCCACAACCAACGGCACCGCTAATCCTAAGGCATGAGGGCAACATATAACGATCACAGTTACCATTCTTGCTATGGCAAAGTCAAGAGGCTGGCCAGTTAAATGCCAATATAAAAAAGTGATGATACCTGAGAGCAGTGCAATCAGCGTTAGCCATTTTGCAGCTTTGTCCGCTAACAATTGAGTTTTCGATTTTGCTTTTTGTGCATCATCTACCAGCCTGATTACTTTAGACAGGTAAGAATCCTTAGCGGCATGCGATACGGTTACTTTGATGGAACCATTTCCATTGATGGAGCCTGCAATTACTTTATCTCCGTTTACCTTTTTTACAGGCTTCGATTCTCCGGTGAGCATGGATTCGTTTAAGTAACTTTCACCTTCGGAAATAATGCCATCTGCAGCAATTTTTTCCCCTGGTTTTACCAAAATAATATCCTTCTCTTTTAGCGAAGCTGTTTCTACCTCCTGCACTTTATCACCCATTACCATATGTGCATCTGATGGCATTAACTGCACCAATAGCTCTAACTCTTTAGATGCCCCGGCAATAGATTTCATTTCTATCCAATGACCCAGTAACATTATGAGAATAAGTGTAGCGAGTTCCCAGTAAAAATCTATGCCCTTTAACCCGAATACGGTTGCAGTACTGTAGAGATAAGCAACTGATATAGCAAAGCCTATTAGCGTCATCATGCCTGGATTCTTATTTTTGAGCTCAGTGACCAGTCCCTTTAAAAAAGGCCAGCCACCGTATATAAATACTACAGTAGATAATGCGAATAAAATATAGGAGGAACCAGTAAACTGCCACTCTACTCCAATAAAATGTTGTATCATAGTTGACAACAACAGGATAGGTATTGTTAAAACTAACACCAGGTAAAATCTTTTTCGAAAATCAGCAATCATCATGGCATGATGGTTATGCCCGGTGTGACCCATTGGAGGGTTTTCACC